>Ga0071330_1064167_pt1 | contig 61076 bp, 55 predicted proteins | sample GBScel77sediment_FD_63802 | JGI IMG/M metagenome (GOLD analysis project Ga0071330, IMG submission 63802) | Hot spring sediment microbial communities from Great Boiling Spring, Nevada - Cellulolytic enrichment Sediment 77C v2 (version 2) | ecosystem: Environmental > Aquatic > Thermal springs >...
CCAGGATCACCTGCAATTTCGATTATGTTACCCTTTCCTCCCAGCAGCTGGCCTATAAACTCTCCTTGAAGCCTACCCGCCTGCCATTGGTCTATGCCCACATAGACAAGGTAATCTCCATACATCGGCCTATCTATAACCACTACCGGGATCCCCTTCTCCTTTACTTTTTGCATAACTGGCCTCAACCCATACTCCGTAACGGGATTCACGATCAACGCATCAACACCTTGCAAAAGTAAGGTTTCAATATCCTTTATCTGCTTCTCTATCTCGTTCTCAGCATTAAGCAACAGCAACTCAACGCCATACTCTTTTGCTTTTTCTTCTGCGGTTGCCTTCATTGCAAGATAATAGGGACAGTTCAGCGCGACATGGGCAAAGCCAATCTTGAGTTGTTTGGCCTCCGCGATTCCAGAAATGGTACTTAACAGAAGCAATATCAGCACCAGAACCTTAACTCCCTTTCCCGCCATCTTAAGACCCTCCCTTCGAGGAATTTTTTGGGACCTAGAAGCCCCTGTTGCTGTTAGAATTGTAAAAATTTTTGCTAATTTTGTCAATAACAGAAGTAAGAAATTCAACGCCAAATTACATACCTGTACGCCAGAAAAATCTTTCAAAGACTTGGATGAAGCCTTGACAGTAACGTGGCTCACTGGTAGTTTTGTCGTTAGTAATTGTAACAATTTTAACACCAATTGTTTTTTGCTGTAGTTGTTCATGTTCACGACAGGGCAATGTTAACATATTAATGGGTGTATTAATGGGTGTAGATAAGGTGAATGTTCAGTCCGATAACTACCTGGTTAACAGGGGGTGAAATAATGAAAAAAAACGAACGGCTTGACTATATAGGCAAGCAACTTGTTCAAAACGGGGCGGTTAGCATTAAAGAACTAGCTGAGAAGCTAAACGTCTCAAGCATGACTATTCGGAGAGATCTTCGGAAACTTGCGGAAGAAGGCATCCTCAAGCTTATTCCTGGAGGAGCCATCCTAAAAAGAGAATCCAACATCACTGATGAGCAAGAATATACCGTCACTAAGGCTCAATTACAGATGACCAAAGAAAAAATCAAAATCTGCAAGAAAGCAGCTCTCCTTGTCCAAGAGGGGGATACCATTGTTATCGATACTGGGTCCACAACAGAACATCTTCCTGGGTTTATCCCGCCGAATATGAGTCTTACAATCATCTGTTACTGCTTAAATACTCTCCTTAGTGTTTACAGACACTGTAAAAACAGCCGCATTATACTCCCAGGAGGATATTTTCATGAGAACACTTTGATGTTTGAAAGTCCTGAAGGGATTTCTCTAATCCGAAAAATGAGAGCAAACAAAGCTTTCATATCTGCCGCGGGAGTTGACGATAAGCTTGGCGTAACTTGCGCAAATCTCCACGAGGTGGAAACAAAAAGAGCCGTCATTGAATCTTCAGATACTAAAATCCTTCTCGTTGACTCTTCAAAATTTGGAAAGATCACCACCGCTTACTTCGCAGACCTCAAAGAATTCGACATTGTAATAACCGACGCAGGAATCCCTGAGAAATATCTGAAAATCCTAAAGGACTTAGGTATCAAGTGCTACGTTGCGTAACTAACCCACGTCCATGGCACAGGATTCTTTCGCACTTCCCTCTTACCCCTTCACAATCCGCCCAAACCCTCTCCGTTTTACCCCGGCAGCATTGGCCTCATCGGTATCGATATGGAACGCGAGCCGGCCGTTTGAAGAAACCCGGACAATAACATTCTGGAAAACCACCCCGATGGGTCCGGGCACCTCTATAGCGATTTTCTCCCCATCTCGTAGACCAAGCCTCTTTGCTTCTTCCGGGCTTGCATGGAGGTGACGCATGGCCCGGATTGCCCCCTCTTTGAGCGTCACCGAGCCCTTAGGGCCCACAATGGTGATGGGAGGAGATCCTGCCACATCCCCACTCAGACGAACCGGAAGGTCCATTCCCAGATAAAATCCATCGGTGAAAGATAATTCCACCTGGTCGAACTTGCGAAAAGGGCCGAGAATCCGCACACCCTCAATGGAGCGCATGTTGGGGCCAACGAGCGTCACCGTCTCCTGAGCAGCAAATTCCCCTCGCTGGGAGAGTTCCCGAAGCGGGGTCAGCTCCTTCCCCTTGCCGTAGAGCACCTCAAAGGTCTCTCTTGTGAGGTGGCAGTGGCGGTTTGAAACCTCAACAGGAATGGTGCATTCTCCCCCCGGTACCTTTGGAGCACCCTGGAGTTCCTGGACTACGATTTCGGCAATGTACGCCACAAGCTCATCGAGGCGCTCCATGTTTCCTCCCTCACTCGCCTCCCGTGACAATCTTCACCGAGGCGCTCGTCCCAAGACGAGTGGCCCCGGAAAGAATCATGAGCCTTGCGTCCTCAAAGGTCCGAATGCCCCCTGAAGCCTTAATCCCCATTTTGGGACCAACGGTTCTCCGAATCAGCGCGACATCCCGGGCGGTGGCACCTCCCGTGGAGAACCCCGTGGAGGTTTTAACGAAGTCATACCCCACCTTCTTGATAATTTCAGAAGCCAGGACCTTTTCCTCATCGGTGAGAAGACACGTTTCGATAATAGCCTTGGTGACCGTCGTGGGACGGCAGGCCCGCTTCACCGCCCAGAGGTCTTCTTCGAAGGTCTTGAGGTCCCGGGATTTCAGCGCTCCGATGTTGATGACCATGTCGATTTCATCGGCCCCATTTTCGATGGCATTGCGGGTTTCAAAAGCCTTGGTGCGGCTATCGGTTGCTCCAAGAGGAAAACCGACCACCGTGGCCACCTTGACCCCAGTCCCGCGAAGTCTTCTGGCACAGAGGGCAACCCAGCAGGGGTTCACGCACACGGCGTAGAAACGGTACTGCACAGCTTCATCACAGAGCTTCTCGATCATTGCCCTTGTGGCGTCAGGCCGAAGGAGGGTATGGTCGATGTAGCGGGCAATGTCTGAAGGAGTCACAACAAGGTCACAGGTACACTCTGAGGAGCTCTGTGGAGCACGCACCCGTTGTTCCTCACTCCGGGAAACACCCTGAAGCCTGGCCAACACCTCTTTTGTTACCCGTTCGATAAGCTCTTCTCGATTCATGGTCCGAAATGACCCCTCTCCACCGCCATGATTTTGTTCACCCGGGACCAGTGCCGTCCCCCGGCAAATCGCGTCTCAAGCCAGAGTTTCACGAGCTCACACAGTTCCTCCGGCGAGTGTCGGGCTCCAAGAGTGAGGACATTGGCGTTGTTGTGCTCGCGGCTGTTGATGACGCTGTCCCGGTCATAGCAGAGCGCCGCCCGAATACCCCGTACCTTATTGCACACCATACAGGAACCGATGCCCATCCCGTCAATCATGATTCCCCGTTCACACTCCCCGGAGGCGACTTTCTGTGCCACCTTCACGGCAAAGTCCGGGTAATCCACACTCTGGTCTCCGCTGAATGTTCCCACATCGTATACCCGGTACCCCAAAGAGGTGAGGTACCGCTTGAGGATTTCCTTTGCCTCGAAACCCCGGTGGTCCGAGCCAATGGCCACCCGTACCACATGGTCTTTCTGGTTCACAGGGTCAGGTTCAGTCTTTGGGGGAGTCCCCAGGGCATGCAGCCCTCCCACCACGTTCTGGACGACTCGGGAAAAGCTCCGTTCTGGCATCGTCTCTCCCCCTACTGCTCAATCTCATCCACGATTCCCACAATGAGCATTCGGATTGGTGCCTGGGGATCGCCAAGAATCGTCCGGCAGGAATTCCCCTCATCGATCACAAGCACCGTATCCCCAACCCCTGCCTGGACCATATCGAACGCCAGAATCGTCTGGCCCTTTGGTCGTCTTTCCCCGTCAAGGGGTTGCACCACCATGATTTTCAGACCCTGGAGGATGGGGAGTTTTGCCGTTGCCACCACATTCCCCACAACCTTCCCGAGCATCATGGGGATGCACCCCCCTCAACATTCACCGCATCGACAATACCCAGAATCGTGCAATCGGAGGGGTTGAACCAATTCGGGAGCGCCAGCGCTGCCTCCCGCCCTCCCTCGAAAAAGACAATGTCTCCCGGACCGGCCTGAACCGTATCACAGGCAACAAGCGGAGACCCAACCTCTTTGAGGTTCTCATCAAGAGGCTGAATGAGGAGGAGCTTGATGCCCTCGAAGGAGGGAACCTTCTGCGTGGCCACCACCGTCCCAATAACCCGAGCAAGCCTCATGTTCCCTCCTCCTCACACGATGCGGAAGTAGTCCACCAGGGTGCAGCGCCGCTCCCGGGTGAAGGTTCGGGCGCGGGTGAGACCCTCCCCGGTGGGGGTAGCAATGGTGAAACTGGTGAAACCAGCGCCACCCTTCCCGAGCCCACTGTACGCCGGGCCGTTCTTCACAAAGATGGAACAGTCCATCATTTTCGCCATTTTCGAGAGATTGGCGATATTCCGGGAATGCATGACCGCCGTGTGCCGGAAATGGTGCTCACACTCCACAGCAAACTCCATGGCCTCTTCCACGTCATGGAAACGCACAACAGGAATCACGGGGAGCAACTGCTCCGTCCAGATCAGGGGGTTATCCCGATCGACTTCACCGAAGAGAATTCTCGTGTTCTCGGGAACCCGAAGGCCGATTTCCCGGGCAATGAGTGACGCATCCTTCCCAACCCACTCCCTTTTTGGCTTCCCAGGCTTTCCCGGTCCCCCCGGTTCATCGATGACCAGGCGCGTGACCTCTTCCATCTGGCGCCGATTGAGCCGAAAACCCCCGTTGAACTCCATGGCCTTCTCGAGGTCCTCGGCAACCTCGTTCACCACGAGAATTTCCTTCTCACAGACACAGACGATGTTGTTGTCGAAACCGGCGCCGAGGACGATATCCCGACCCGCCTTGGCAATATCCGCCGTCTCGTCCACCACGCAGGGAGGATTTCCGGGGCCGGCAGCAATAACCTTCTTGCCGCTTGCCATAGCCGCCTGGACCACCCCTCCCCCACCGGTGACCACAAGAAGGCGGACCACGGGGTGCTTCATGAGCGCCTGAGCAGACTCAAGGGTGGGGCTTCCGATGGCGCAGACGAGGTTCTCAGGACCCCCGGCTTCGACGATGGCTTCGTTGAGGAGCGTCACGGTAGCGCAGGATGAGCGCTTTGCCCCCGGATGGGGGTGGAAAACCACGGCATTTCCCGCTGCCACCATGCTGATGGTGTTATTGATGATGGTCGAGGTGGGGTTGGTGGACGGAGTAATGGAGGCAATCACCCCGTAGGGTGCCCGCTCGACAAGGGTGAGCCCATGTTCATCGGTGAAGGCCATGGGCTCAAGGTCCTCCACCCCCGGCGTTTTTAAAGCAGCAAGGCGGTTCTTCTCGACCTTATCCGCCACGCGACCCATTCCCGTTTCTTCATGAGCCATCCGGGCAAGGGTTTCTGCTTCCCGCACAGAAACCCTCCGGATAGCACGGATAATGTTACGACGGGTCTCAAGGGGAAGCTCCATGAGTTTCTCATGAGCTTTCCGGGCCGCCCTCACCGCTTCTTCGATGTTCTCGAAAACCCCTGCGCCCCGCAAAGGAGGCTCCCCCTGAACTTCTGGAGCTCTCGGGAGCACCCCGCTTTTTTCGAGTCTCTCAATCACCTGCTCCACAATGGAGCGGATATCGGCTTCCTTAACCTCCATACGTCAACCCCACCTTCAAAAGAGGAAGTACGGCCGGATATCGGGATGGGGACTGGGGATGATGACCTCCTTGCAGAGGAGTCCCCGATGGGAAATCACCGTTTTTGCTGCTGAGACGGCTGCCTCCACCTCGTGGACATCCCCCATCATCTTCACGTACGATTTCCCACCCATACCCACCGCCAGACGCACTTCGGTAATGAGGACATCGGCCGTCTTTGCCGCCACATCGGCCGCCTCAATGCTGGCGATGGCCGAGAAAGCCTCGACCACCGCTACGGCATCCCATATCTCGCAGACCACCGTCCCCAGAATGGCCGGGATAACCTGGGGATGGAGATTAGGGATGAAGAGCTCGTCCACCACGCAACCTTCTCCGGCTTCTTTCCCCGCGGTGAGCGAGGCGTCAACCTCGGCCACCTCACCACTCACCACGATGAGGAATTTCCCCGGACAGATGGTTTTCGCATCAACAACCCTCACCGGTGCAGCCTTCACCATGGCATCCAGGGCCTTGATGCCTATGGCGATGGAATTGAATTCCAGTGCTCCCAGAACGACGATGTCCATTCGTCCACCTCAGCTACCGGGCCTCAATAACCACTCGCTCGTCATCGACAAAGACGACACGCCCTCCGATGCTGGCATGCACACGGGCACTGACCTCTTGCTCCGCCTCTCCCACAAGGTCTCCCTCCTGCACCACGTCCCCGACCCTGACCACTGCTTGAGCCGGAGCCCCCGCGTGCTGCTTTAAGAGAAGCTCAACCCGCTCCGGTGGCGGAACCTCCCGCATCCGGAAAAGCGGGCGTTTCTCGTACTCTTCAACCCGGATTCTCCCCTTGACCCGCAACATCGGAACCTTCCGGTACGGAAAATCCACACGGGTCTGCAGAACCCTCTGGGGAAACACCGGTCGATACTGCATCCTGAGGAACTGCTCTTTGATCGCCCGGTTCACCAGCCTCGGAGAGAGCTCCATCGGGCAGGCAATTTCACACAGGCCACACTCGCTGCAGAGCACCGCACGCTCGATGACTTCAGGGGGCACATCAAGCCCAAGGGCAATCTGCCGCATGATCTTGTGTGGAGCCAGGTCATGCCCCAGAAGATACCGGGGGCAGAACTCCGTACAGTACGTGCACTGGCAGCAGGCGGTCTTGCTCTGCCTGATGATGAAGGGAAGGGGCAGGGTCTTCTTCTGCACGAGAACATGGTCCCGGGGGAGGACAAAAAGACCCGAAGTCGTCTTCGTTACCGGAGCCTTCAGGTCGGTGGTCACCGACCCCATCATCGGCCCTCCCACAAGGAGGACGAAGTCGTCCACCGTGGCGCCGCCGCAGTACTCCAGAACCTTCTCAAAGGGTGTCCCCACCCGCACCCGGAGGACCGAAGGCCGGCGAACTTCCCCCTGACAGGTCAGAGTGCGCTCGATCACCGGTTTCCCTTCCACAGCCCGGGCAATGTTCCGGAGCGTCTCAACGTTCAGCACCACCACGCCAACCGAAGGAGGGATCCCTCCTTCGGGAACAATACGCCCGGTGATCTCCCGCACAAGCAGGAACTCATCTCCCGCCGGATAGTAATCGCCCAGAGGGAAAACGCTGAGGCCTTCTTTCCCCTGAGAGGCTTTCCGGAGGGCTTCCTCCGCGGGAGAACCTCTGCCCTTCAGAGCAATGACGCCCTTTCTGGCCCCGGTCGCCTCCATGGCGAGGCAAAGACCCGCAACCACTGCTTCTGCTTCTTCTTCCATGACGAGCTTGTCGTTCCCAAGGAGCGGCTCGCACTCCGCACCGTTGGCAATGACCACCTCAACGGAGCGAGAGAGCTTCACATGGGTAGGGAAGCCTCCCCCTCCTGCGCCGACCACTCCCATGGCTTTAACGGCTTCGGGAACTGTCATCGCTCTTCTTCCTTCCGGAAGACGACCTGGCCATTCTCTTCTATGCGATCCACGATGCCGACAATGACACAGTCTATGGCCTTCTGGTAGGTGAACTCGGTCTGGCGAGCCGAACTCCCCTGGGAGATAAGGACAACCTCGCCTCTTCCACTCCCCACAAGGTCAAGGGCCACCAGGTACTCGCCCTTTTCTCTCCCCCGGGTATCGCAGGCCCGCACCAGAAGGTATTTCCCCCCGGTAATACCATCGTTTTTCTGGCTTGCCACCACCGTTCCAACAACCTTAGCCAGAATCATGCCTTCTCCTCTGGTCACGTGGTCACAACAGCGTCCTTCTGGTACACTACTTTCCCGTCGACTTCAATTTCATCCACAATCGCCACAATGGCGGCATCGCTTGGTTTGCCCTCGGTGATCGCAGTCATCCGGGCGCTGCTTCCTGAAACGTAGAAAACGATTTCTCCCTTTCCCGCCCCGACACAGTCCATGGCCACAAGGTAATCCCCTTTCCCCTGGAGCGTCACAGGGTCAATTTTCTCAAGGAGCAGGAACTTGATGCCCTTGATTTTCTCCTCTTTGCGGGTGGAAACGACCGTCCCCACCACTCTGGCGAGAATCATGGGGTAATGTTCTCCCTCTCAATCCTTTTCGCCGATAGTGATATCCTTCTTCTTGCCGCCCCGACCAAGAGGAAGAACCTCGTCCACATTCGGATGAGGACGCGGGATGATATGGACGGAGACGACCTCTCCAACCTTTGCCGCTGCAACCTGTCCGGCGTCAAGAGCCGCCCGCACTGCCGCCACGTCCCCTCGAACGATAGCGGTGACGTATCCTCCGCCAATCTTTTCGTATCCGACGAGTTCCACCTTTGCCGCTTTGACCATAGCGTCAGCTGCCTCCACCATCGCCGCAAACCCACGAGTCTCAATCATGCCCAGAGCATCTGAGTAGACTTCGCCCATCGTTCCCTACTCCTTTCCATTCGTTCAGGAGGAAGCCGGCGCTCCCTCCTGAGGTGTTATTATTTACACAGATTCTGTCATGTATATAACACAATGCTCTTCTCCTGTCAATGAGGGATGGAGAGTTTCCGTTTTTTCGCTTGAGGCTTTTCTGGTCTTGCGCTAAGGTATTGGGAAGAAAGGAGGAAAGGCTATGCGAGTAGGATGCATGGGAGAACTCCTCGTAGAAATCATGCGGGATAAGGTGGACGTTCCTCTGGGTGTTCCCGGGGTTTTCCTTGGGCCGTACCCCAGCGGGGCCCCAGCAATTTTCGCCGACTGCCTGGCCCGTCTGAAGGGAGAGGTCTTTTTCGTCGGTGCCATTGGGCGGGATGATTTTGGCTTTCTCGTCCTTGAGCGGCTACAGAAAGACGGAGTGGACACCTCAGGCATCAAAATCCTCGACGACTTCACCACCGGAGTGGCCTTTGTGACCTATTTCAGCGATGGTTCCCGGAAGTTCATCTACCACATTTCCCGGGCGGCTTCAGGGCAGATATTCCCCGAGGATGTACGGGAGGAGGATTTCGTAAAAGTGGACCTCCTGCACGTTATGGGCTCCACCATGCTCATCAATGAGAACTGCCGGGCTTCCTATGAGAAGGCTATCCGTATCGTCCGGGAAGCGAAAAAGCGCGTGAGCTTCGACCCCAATTTCCGGCCCGAGCTTTTGGGGAAGGACCGGGCCCGAGAACTCTTCTTGCCTATCCTCAGGGAGAGTTTCATCGTCTTCCCCACCGAAGAGGAACTCTCCGTCCTCACCGGAGAGCAAGATCCCCTGAGGGCTGCAGAGAAGGTGCTCTCAGAAGGCCCGGAGATTGTGGCCATCAAACAGGGAAAGCGCGGCTCCACCGTGGTAACGAAAAAGGAAGTGTACACGCTTCCGGCCTTCCCTGTGGAGGAAGTCGACCCCACAGGGGCAGGAGACTGTTACTGTGCCGGGTTCCTGGCAGCCCTCTCCCGGGGGATGAGCGTGGAAGAGGCAGGGAGGTTTGCCAACGCCGTGGGAGCCCTGGCGGTAACCAGAAAGGGTCCCATGGAAGGAGCTCCAACCTGGGAAGAGGTGGAAGCATTCCTGGAGCGTTTCTAAGGAAGGAGGAAGAGGATGTTCCCCCGCGAAACAGTTGACGCAAGTCCCATCCGGAAGGAAGCTCAAAAGGCCGGTGTCCCGGTCTGCGATTTCCTGATGCGGAAAATGCAGGAGCTGGCAGGGCTTGAGGGGAAACCCCAGACGCTCCTTGCCGTGTGCCCCAATTCCCGGACGGTCATCCGGGCAGCCCTGCGGGCAGCCAAACGAGCCCGGGCCCCGGTGAAGTTCGCCGCCACGCTGAACCAGGTGGACATCGACCGGGGGTACACGGGGCTCACCCAGGGGGAATTCGTGGAACTCGTGAAACAGGAGGCCGAGGCCATCCACTTTGAGGGGCTCATCATCATCGCCCTGGACCATGGGGGACCATGGGTGAAAGACCGGCACACTATCGAGGGATGGGACCTCAAAACGTGCATGGACTGGGTGAAGCGGTCGTTTGAGGCTGCAATTGACGCAGGGTATGACCTCCTCCACGTTGACCCCACCGTGGACCGAACCCTGCCCCCTGGGACGACGCTCCCTGTGGAGACGGTCATTGAGCGGACGGTGGAACTCATCGAGCATGCAGAAAACCACCGGAAAAAGCGGGGACTTCCTCCTATTTCTTATGAGGTGGGAACCGAAGAGGTCCATGGGGGGCTTGCGGACCTTGGGGTTTTCGAGCGGTTCCTCGCCGGGCTCAAAGACGCCCTGAAAGCCCGGGGGCTTGAGGGAGTCTGGCCGATTTTCGTGGTGGGGAAGGTGGGAACAGACCTCCACACCACGCTTTTTGACCCCCAGGTTGCCCGGGTGCTTTCCGAAAAGGCCCGACCCTACGGATCCTTTATCAAAGGACACTACACCGACTACGTGGAGAACCCTGAGGACTATCCGAAATCGGGCATGGGGGCAGCCAACGTGGGCCCGGAGTTCACCGAAGAGGAGTACAACGCCCTGGCCGAGCTCGCCCACATAGAAGAGGAGCTCTTTGCCCGGAAGCTGGTGGTCGAAAAATCGGAAATCCTTGAAGTCCTCACCCAGGAAGTCCGCAAAAGCGGCCGCTGGAAGAAATGGCTCCTCCCTGAAGAAATGGGGAAGGACCTCCTGGAACTCCCCAGAGAGCGGAAAATGTGGCTGGTGAAAACGGGATGCCGGTACATCTGGGCCCAGCCGGAAGTGGTGGCGAAAAGAGCACTGCTTTACGAGAACTTGAAAAGAAACGGGTACTTCCCGGAGGATATCGTCCTCACAGCTATTGAACGCGCTCTTGACAAGTACTTCCGGGCATTCAACCTTGTGGACCTTGACCTTCGGCTTCAAAAAGTCCTGTGAAGTGGTATGATAGAGGGGAAAGGAGGGTATTCCCCCATGAAAGGTCGCCTCTTCTGTGGGGCTGTTCTCGTGGTGGTCGGGGTCCTGGCGCTCTGCGGCTCCCTTTTCGCCCAGGAGGAAGAGTTCACCATCCTCTCCATCCTGCCACCCCCCGACACCATGGTTCCACCGGTGCTCACCGAAATCCGTATCGTTTTCTCCCGGGAGGTCGTCACACGTGAGGACGTTGGGGTTTTCCGGGACTTCTCCTTCCTTCCCCTCTCCATCAACCCACCCCTCCAGGGACAGTTCCTCTGGGAGGATGAGAAAACCCTGGTGCTGAAGCCCAAAGGAGCGCTCCGGGAAGCCACCCGGTACGTTTTCCGTTTCCGGGATGACTTCCGGGATGTGCGGGGCAGGCTCCTTGCCGGACGCCACGACTTCACCCTCTCCACCGAACCCCTCAGGGTCCTTGGCATCAAGCAGGTGGACTATACCGAAGAGGGTGGGGTGGTGCTGGAGTGCAGTTTCTCCCTTCCCGTGCTTCCCCAGAAACTCCGGGGGTTTCTGACGCTCCGGGATGCCCGGGGAAACGAAGTCCCCTACGCGCTCCCCCTGGGTCCGGCAAGCACCAGGCTCTACCTGACAACCGTTCCCCTTCAAGAACCGGTGCTTTCCGTGGAAATCCTCCCCGGACTCACGAGCGAGCGGGGTCCCTTGGGCCTTGAGGGCGCCTACCGGAAGACCCTTGAAGTCACCTACGCCTTTGAGATTCTGGGGAACTGGGTGTACTTCGAGAGCCCTGAGTCCTGTGTTATCACCTTCAATACCTCCACGCCTGTTGACCCGGAAGCCCTGGCTCCCTTCATCCGCGTCGATCCTCCATCCCCCTTTACGGTCCGCCGAAGCTACGGAGGGTTTGCCATTGTTGGACCTTTTCTCCCCAGGGAACGAAAGGTCATCACCGTAAAGCGCGGGGCCCAGGCAAGGAACGGAGCGAAACTCCTTGAGGACTTCACCCAGGCCATCATCATCCCCGATCTCTATCCTTTCGTTGCCTTCCCCATCACCGGGACCTACATCACCGAGGCGCTGGGGGCACGAATTCCCGTAACGCTCCTCAACGTTCCCAAGGTGCGGGTGCTCCTCTGGCGGCTCTACGACAACAACATCCCCATCGCCCTGGCGAACCTCCCCCGGGTTCCTGCCGAGGCCTTAGGGGAACTCGTTTGGGAAGAGACGCTCTTCAACGACAGTCCTCCCAACGTCCCTGTGCGGAAAGCTTTAGACCTTATGCACCTCACGGGAAACCGGAAGGGAACGTATCTCCTCATCGCCCAGGATGCAAGCGATGAGAGCTGGGCCTTCGCCGAGCACCTTGTGGCCTTTACCGATATTGGCATCGTCGCCAAAGTCTTCCCCCAGGGTGTCCTCGTCTGGGCCAATTCCCTGCGGGATGGAACACCCCTTGTCAACGCCTGGGTTAAAGTCTTCTCCCGAACCAACCAGCTGCTCCTTGAAGGAACCTGCGATGAAGAAGGGCTCTTCCTGGGAACTCGGGACATCCCCTGGGACGAAAAGACCAGACCCTACATCGTCACGGTGCAGACCCCGGATGACCTCTCATTCCTGGTCTTAGAGGGTGAACTCTTCGCCACAAGTGGTTTTGACATCACCGGGCGGGAATACCTGCGGAAAGGCTACGAGGCCTTTCTCTACCTCCCCAGAGGAGTGTTCCGGCCAGGCGAAGAATTCAAGGCCCAGGCCATTGTCCGGGGACCGGGGTTCCTTCCGCCGCCAGCTTTCCCCGTCCGGTTTGCAGTGCGAAACCCCCTGGGTCGGGAAATTGCAGAAGAAAGCACCATGCTCTCCCCTCAGGGTGGGGCCACCTTCTCTCTTCTCCTTCCGGAGAACGCCCTCACAGGAGCATACGTCCTCTCCCTGACCCTCCCTGACGGGAAAACGGTTCTTGCGGAGAGGCAGTTCCTTGTCGAGGAGTTCGTTCCTCCTCGCCTCCGGGTCAACCTTCAGGCAAGTTCTCTCTCGGTCACAACGGGGGAGGACGTGAGTGTGGACGTTGCCGGCGAGTACCTCTTCGGCCGGAAGGCATCTGGACTCCCCTTCACTGCCCAGGTGGTCTTTGAGAGCACTCTCCCCTCCTTCCCCGATTTTGCCACCTACACCTTCGGCAACAAAGAAGCGACCTTTTCCCCCCTCACCCTTCCCCTTGGGGAGGGGACGCTCAACGAAGAGGGAAGGGCGTCCTTCTCTTTCACGGTTCCTTCGGACCTCCGTCCTCCTGCCCTCCTCACCGGGAAAGTCACCGTCACTGTGAGCGATCCCGCCGGCCGCCCGGTGAGCGAAAGCCTGAACATCCTGGTTTCCCCTTACCCCGTGTACCTGGGAGTGGCCCTCCCGGAAGGGGAGTTTGAACCGGGAGTGCCTCTTGCCATTGCCCTTGTGGCTCTTGACAGAGAGGGAAAACCAAAAGCAACCGGGGTGAACCTCCGGATCTTCCGGATCCTGCGCCATTTTGTGCTCTCCGCCCCGGAAGAGGGAGAAGGCCTGCGGTACCGGGAAGAGGAGGAATGGGTGCCTGAGGTGGAAACTTTCCTTTCCCTTGCCGAAGGGAAGGGAACCTACACCTTCACACCTAAAACTTACGGAGAGTACCTCCTTGAGGTGAGCGAGCCCCAATATCTGAGCACCACCACCCGCAGGTTCTTTGTTTTTGGGCGGTACGGTCTTGCCCCCCAGGGTGAGGCCCTGCCGGACCGCCTCAACCTTGTCCTCGACAAACCCCGATACCGCCTGGGGGAAGAGGCTGTTTTGCGGTACCGGGCACCATTCGCCGGAAAAGCCCTGTTCACCGTGGAAACGGACACCATCGTGTCCGCTCAGGTTGTTGCGCTTGAAGAAAGCGGCGAAATTCGCTTCGAGGTTACCGAGGCCATGGCCCCCAACGCCTACTGTTCCCTCGTGCTCCTTCAGGAAGGCACTCCACAAGAGGGTCCACTTCGGGCTCTGGGGGTCACACCCCTTTTCGTGGACCAGGAAAACCATCGCCTCGTGGTGACCATCACAACCCAAACGAGTGCCCACCCAGGGGAGAAACTCCCCTGCACGGTGATGGTCCGGGATACCCACGGAAACCCTGTTCCCGGGGCCGAAGTCACCTTAAGCCTTGTGGACGTTGGCATCCTTGCCCTCACCGATGAACCCGTCCCCGACCTCCTGGGGTTCTTTTCCGCCAAACGACGCCTTGGGGTCGGAACCTTTGACCTTTACAGCAATCTCATTCTGGGTGAACCCTCAACAACTCCCCTGCTCCATCCAGCTGGAGGTGCTCCAGAAGAGGCCTTCCTCAAGGCACAGCTCTCCTTCCTCCGTCCTGCACTCTTCAAAATCCTCTCCCTCTTCGTCCCGGGTCTTGTCACCGACAAAGAGGGAAAGGTCACGCTTGAGCTTGCCCTTCCCGATGTGGCCACAACAGCGCGAATAGTGGCCCTGGCCTTTAAGGAGGACCGGCTCGGCACCGGCGCCACAGAGGTTCTCCTTGAGGAGGAGATTGTCGCCGAGGTTCTCCATCCCAGGGCTCTGGCTCCAGGAGACTCTTTTACCATCCCGGTCACGGTTTTCTCGAAAAACGATACCCCCACTCAGGTGACGCTCACCCTTTCGACCAATGACCTCCTCGAGGTTACCCCGAAAGAAGTCACCCTCACCCTCCCACCCCGGGGGAAAGACGTGGCCTACTTTTCGGCAAAAACTTTGGGGATTGTCGGAGATGCGGAGATGACCCTTCTTGTGCGCTTTGCAGAAAGGACAAAGCGCGAGTCCTTCCGCTTCCCTGTTCGTCCAGCCACGCCGAAAATCACCGTCTCCCTTGCCGGAAGCATCAACCCCGGTGAGGAGGAAACCCTGGACATTCCGGAGAGTTTCGTGGTCCGGACCTTTGGGGGGCAACTGCTTCTCTCCGGCACTCCCGATGTGGACCTCAGGCGTCTTGCCTCAATCCTCTGGGAGTACCCGTACGGGTGCCTGGAGCAGACGACGTCAAGTGGCTGGGTGGCCCTGCTTCTTCCAGAATACCTGCAGGACCTTGACCCCCTCCTTGCTCCTCGGGCACTGGCCGAAAAACACCTCATGCGGAAGATTCGCCGAATCCTCTCCCTCCAGACCTCTGATGGTGGCTTCAGTGCCTGGCCGGGAGGGGAAAGCCGTCCCTGGGATTCGGCGTACGCCTACCACTTCCTCCTGGAGGCGCAAAAACGAGGTGTGGACATTCCCTCCTCATCCCTTGAGGAAGCCAAAAGCTACCTCCTGCGCTTTCTCACCATGCCACCGTACACCACCTGGGAAGAAGAACTCCGGGATTTCTACACTGCCAAAGCCTACGCTGCCTATGTCCTTGCGCTTTCTGGAGAGAGGCCGTTGAGTACCCTTGAGGAACTCCGGGAAAAACGAACGTCCCTCAGGGGGTCAGGAGTCTTCTTCCTCGCCCTCACTTATGCGCTCCTTGGTCAAAAGGACCTTGCCCATAGTCTAGTTGGAGAGTGGACGCCTGGTTTCTCCGGAGAGCCCCAAAGCGGTGGGGTGTACGAATCGCCCCTGCGGGAGGGGGCTTTAGCCCTCCTCCTTGAGCTTGAGCTTGACCCCACCCACACCCGGGCGACGTACCTTGCGGGGAAACTCCAGGAGGTTCTCAGGGAACGGGCATATCTCTCCACCCAGGAAGCGGCGTTTCTCCTCCTTGCCCTTTCCCGGTACTTTGCTCAGGAAAAGCGAGCCGAAACCTTCGAAGCGAAAATCCTTGGGAAAACCGGCGAGACCCTTGCCTCCTTTAGCGGTAGGGACCGGGCAAGCCTTGACCTCGCCCTCCTCCCCTCTCCGCCGTGGACCATCCGGAACGAAGGCCAGGGGAAGATCTTCTACCTTCTCCATACCGAGGGTGTGCCGGCAACGCCTCCATCACCCTGGGACCAGGGCATGGCGGTCCGGAGGACGTACCTCGATGCCTCAGGGAATCCCCTGAAAGACCCTGTTCCCCGGGGCGAGGACATTCTGGTCCTTCTTGAGCTTGAAGCCCCAAGGCCCCTCGACAACGTCGTGGTGGTGGACCTTCTCCCCGGAGGACTGGAGTTCGCCCACTTTGAAACCTCTGGGGAAACCGGGGAAGCAACGCTCCCGGTCTTTGTGGATCGCCGGGACGACCGGGTGGTGTTCTTCTTCTCGCACCTTGAAGGGAAGGTATCATACCGCTACCGCGTCACGGCCATTACCCCCGGGACGTTCACCGTAGCTCCAATACAGGCAGAGTGCATGTACAATCCAGGGATATCGAGTCTCTCTGGAGGTGGAACGCTTCGGGTGGAATGATGCGGAAAAGAGGACGCAGCATTCTCTGGGTTGTGCTCCTGGGAGGGATATTCCTTCTTGGGGGAGGGATGTACCTTCTCTCCCTCCCCCTTGAGGTAGCTCCTTTTTGTACCTACACTCCCTCCTTTGCACTCTACGACCGGGAGGGACGGTTGCTCTGCCTTCTTCGCTCTCCAGACGATGCATGGCTCATCCCAGTACCCCTCAAAGAGATGGGGCAGTGGATGCCCCTCCTTGCGGTGGAGAGCGAGGACCGGAGATTCTTCAGCCACCCCGGTGTGGATTTCCTCGCCCTGGGTCGGGCAATCTGGCAGAATCTGTGTGCCCGGAAGGTGGTCTCTGGAGCCTCCACCATCACCACACAGCTTGTACGGCTTGTTCTGCCCCGGGAAAGAACCCTGAAGGTCAAACTCAGCGAATACCTTCTGGCGCTGCGCCTTGAGCGCATCCTGAAAAAGGAGGACATCCTCGAGTCGTACCTCAACCGGATTCCCCTTGGGGGCAACATCAAAGGGGTTGAGGCCGCTTCCTGGTACTATTTCGGCAAAAGCGCAAAGGACCTCACCCTCCTTGAGGCTGCTTCTTTGGTGAGCCTTTTTCCTGCCCCGGAACGGTTCCGGCCCGACAAAAACCCTGAAGGTTTCCTGAGGCGGCGGAATGCCCTTCTTGAACGTCTCTGCCGAAGAGGCATCATCTCTCAGGAAGCATACGCCCTGTACGCCTCTTCTCCCCCTCCCATCCCCCGGGGCTTTCCCCGTCTGGCATACCACGCCGCCTGGTTCCTGCGGCAAACCACGACTGCGTCCCGGGTCGTCTCCTCCCTTTCCTTTTCCCTCGAGGAGTGGCTTGAGCGGTTCCTCGACGAGGCTCTGGCTACTTTACCCCGGGAAATCACTGCCTGCGCGGTGGTGGTGGAGAACAGTACCGGTGCAATCCTCGCCTATGTGGGGAACGCCCGTTTCCGCAGAGATCCCGAGCAGGCTTTTGTGGACTGCCTCCAGGCCCCTCGCTCTCCGGGCTCTACCCTGAAGCCTTTTGTGTACGCCCGGGCGTTCGACCGGGGGCTTCTCGTCCCCTCAAGCATCATCGCTGACACCCCCTTTGGCCTTCGCGGGAACGTCCCCCGCAACTTCGACGAAGGCTTCCGGGGACCGGTGAGCTGCGAGATGGCCCTGGCCCTGTCCCTGAACGTCCCGGCCGTGCGGGTGGCTCGAAAGGTTGGCCTTGAGGACGTTCTGGGTCTTCTGCAGACTTTGGGATTCTCCGGGTTGCAAAGGAGTGCCGATTTCTACGGGGACTCCCTGGTCCTTGGGGGATGCGAGGTGACGCCCCTGGAACTCGCCAGGGCGTACACCGCCCTCTCCCGCCTTGGGGAGGCGATTTCCCTGAGTTTCTTCCGTGAGGACGAAAATCCGCAGAACAAGCGGATATTCTCTTCAGGAAGCGCCTACATGGTTGCCGAAATCCTCGCCGACCGTTTCCGCTTCAACCCTCTCCCGAAAAGGACACTCCCCACGCCCCTTTGTGCTTTCAAAACCGGAACCTCTTATGGCCTTCGGGATGCCTGGACCGTGGCGTACAACCCCCGTTACACGGTCCTTGTGTGGTTTGGGGATCCCCGGGGCCTGCCCCACGAGGAACTCGTGGGGATACGTCTTGCCGCTCCCTGTGCCCTGCGCATCATGGAGCACCTCATGGGGAGAGAACGGGTGTGGTATGGGTGTCCCAAGGATATCGAGTGGCGGGAGGTCTGTCCGATTTCGGGGAAAATCGCCTCACCCCGCTGCGAGGGAACAATCCCTGCGCCCTTCCTCAAAGGCGTCTCTCCCCTTGAGGTCTGCGACCTCCATTCTGCCTCCCTGGAAAATCCATCCTTCCCCTGGCCTGGGGAAGTCCAGGCTGCCCTGGGGAGACCGGATGCCGTTCCTCTTGCCATCGTCTCCCCGGTCCCCGGCCGGCGGTACTTCACCCTTCCCGGTGCGTCTTTTCTCCGTCTTCCTCTCCGCGCCGAAGGGGGAAAGGGACCCATCTTCTGGTTCGTGGATGGAACATACGCCGGACAGAGCCAGCCCGGGGGGACCCTCTTCGTCTCCCTTCCCCTGGGAGAGCACCGCATCACTGCCTCTGACAAAAGCGGCCAGAGTGATACTACCGAGGTTGTGGTGAGCCCTACAGCCTTCGCAAAGACCCGAAGGGATTTCGGAGCTCCCTCGCCATGATCTGCAAAAGGCATACCCCGACGCTCCAGAGTACAACGGTTCTCGTGCTTTTCTTCCTCCTTCTGAGCTACATCTCCCTGGAGAACGCTGCCTCAATCCTCTCTCGAAAGCTTGAGGAGCAGTTTGCCTTTTCTTTTTGGGAAAACGAAAGGATGAAGGACGAATTCGCCCGCTTTTTTGGCCTGAAAAGACCAGAGACGGGAAAGCCCCTCTTCATGCCTCCTCCAATCCTTGCCGACTACGCCGAGGCCCTGGTCTACAAGGATATCCCTTATGGGAAAAAGAAGGGACAGACACTCGATATCCTCGTGCCTTTACGTCTTCGCAGCGACGAAAAGCTTCCGGTGTTCGTCTTCGTCCACGGAGGAACCTGGATTGGAGGCTCAAAGGACGAGGTCCTCTACAGCCACTTCGCCCGGGAGGTCCTCAAAGCGGGGTACCTCTTCGTGAGCCTGGACTATCGGGTTTACCCGAAGGTCCGCTTTTCGGGAATCCTCGGGGATATCCGCCAGGCACTGCTCTGGCTTTTCGCCCACATCGAGGAATACGGGGGGCGAAAGAAGTTTGTCCTCTGCGGCCACTCCGCTGGGGCGCACCTTGTAGCCCTGGCCACCGTGCAGCATGGCGTGCTCCCGGAGGATGTCTTGAGGAGCATCACCCAGGTATTCCTCCTGAGCGGCCCCTACGACCTTCCCGCATATGACGAAACCCTCGATATCCCCTTCAAAAACCTCATCCGCCAGGTATTCTTCGACCTCTTTGAGGGGAGGAACAACCTCAGGGAGCTCTCCCCGGTTTTCCAGGTGGAGCACACCCATATCTCCTATGTTCTTGTGGTTGGAGAAAGAGACGAAATCACCCCCAGGGAGCAATCGGAGAAACTCCTCGCGAAGCTCCTTGAGAAACACAACACCGCTTTCCTCTTTGTGGTCCCGAACGTGGGTCACGGGGGGACGCTCTTTGTCCTCAACCCCGATTTCGATCGGGAGGGCGCTTTCGCTCCAATCTTTCGCACCCTTCTTGAGCAGAGTGCAGAAACGTCATGGTACAATAGGGGAGAATCATGGAGGGGTTCGACTGGTACGGGAACGTCATACTGCCACTTTTTGTCTTCGCTTCCCGGGTAGGCGATGTGAGCCTGGGAACCCTGCGCATCATCCTCACCGCCCGCGGGAAGAGGAGCCTTGCCCCGCTCCTTGGGTTCTTCGAGGTCCTCATCTGGATTGTAGTGGTGAGCCAGCTCATCACCCATGCAAGGACGCCTTTTGCCTTCCTGGGGTACGCCGCAGGATTTGCCCTGGGGAACTTCCTGGGTATCTACATTGAAGAGTGGTTCGCCATAGGGTACGTCATCGTGCGAGTGATCCTGCAGCAGGACGGAGAGCGGCTCTTTTCTGCCCTAAAGCGCGAAGGATTCGGCGTCACGGTTTTCGACGGACAGGGCACCCGGGGACCGGTGAAACTCATTTTCACCGTGGTCCGGCGAAGAGACCTCCGGAAAGTCCTCAGCATCATTCGTACCGTCAGTCCTTCGGCCTTCTTCTCGGTGGAGGACATCCGGGCAGCCCACGCCGGGGTCTTTCCCAAAGACCAGTGAGGCGGGGGAACGAGGTGACTCAGTTCCCCCAGCGAGCAGAAGAAGGAATGACGAGGACGTACACCGAACGCTTCTTTGGACCATTGAACTCGTAGAAGTAGATCCGCTGGTCCTCCCCAAGAAGGAGCCTGCCCCGGTGGGCGATGAGGACCTCGGTAGGAGCCACAAAGGCTGCACCGGTTTCCGGCTTTTCAAACTCATCTCTCTCCAGGACCTTCTTCAAGAGGTCGTTGAGCGGCGGCTCTGAAGTTCTGGGTCTTCCTGCCTGGATGTTGACCGCCGCATCGCCGTGAGGGACGTAGACGAAGACTCCGGCTTCCTCAACCTGGGCTTCCGCCACAATCCGGGCCACCTGATCCGTGATGTCGATGACTTCTTCTTTCGCCGTGGTCTCAAGCGTTATCGTCTGGAGCATGCGCCATCCCTCCTCTGGCTACTTTGTGGTTTATTGTACCACGCCCATGGTATAATACGGAAAAAGGGTCCTTCCTGGGTGTTCGGGAAGCCGGTGCGAATCCGGCACGGTCCCGCCACTGTGAGAAGGGACGAAAGGCCCACGATGCCACCGGGGAAAGTCCGGGAAGGCGGGTCGAGTAGGCTTGGACCTTCGAGTCAGGAGACCGGCCCGGGAAGCGGTGCTCGTTCTCTGCGGAGGACAGAGAACGGAGCTTTTCTTTTTTGAGGACGATGAGGACCGCCATACTCTTTGCGGCTTTTGGCACAACGCAACCGGAGCCCCTGGAGGACTTTGAGGGCTTCCTGAAGCGGGCACAGGAAGTCCTGAGAGGCGTCGGGGTTTTCTCGTCTTTTGTTTCCCCCACGGTGCAAAGACACCACGGGATGGAAGGTCTCCTCACCACCTTCGGACGGATTTACGACGCAGGGTACACCCGTGTGGTCGTCCAGCCGCTTCTCATTGTCCCTGGAGCGGTGTACACTGCAGTCCTGAACTTCTGCGCTGCTCTCACAACCCTCAGGGATATCCGGGGAAACCCCCTCTTTGCGGAAATGCTCTTCGGACGAGCGCTCCTTGGAACACCAGAGGACCAAAAAGCGGTGGTCGCTGCCTTCACCCCCCTTGTGGCCCCGCACCTCAAAGACCGGGGTACAGCCATCGTCTTTGTAGGGCACGGAAGCAGAGAGGGCGAAAGTGCCTACAGGGAATTCGACAGGCTCGTAACCCGGGCTTTCGGCCCCCAAAGCGGTGTGGTGGTGCTTGAGGGAAGCCCGAACCTTGCAGAGCTCCTCCCAAGGCTCAGAAAGATCGCACAGAGGGTCATCCTCTGGCCCCTCATGTTCTTTACTGGACACCACTTCAAAAAAGATATCGCCGAAGGCTGCGGTTCCCTCAGGGAAAGACTCGAGGAAGAAGGGTTCACGGTGGAAGTTCTCCCCCGGGGACTCCTTCAGGAGGAAACTTTCGTGAGGATGCTCTGGGAGAGAGTGGAGGAACTCCTCACCCATGCGGGGACAGGACATTGAGCGGCTGAGCCTCAGGATGATCCGGAGCATCCTTCCATCCTACGCCCTGCCTGAAGCGTACACCTTCCTCTTTGAGCGGATTGTCCATGCCACGGCCGACTTCTCGCTCCTTCCACTTCTTGTGCTCAAAGAGGGGTTTATTGAGTGTTTCTTCGAGAGCCTGACCCCGGGGTACACCATTTTCTGCGACGTGGCGATGGTGCAAAGCGGTGTGAACGAGAAGCTCCTCAAGAAATCCGGAGTGCAGCTTGTCACCTTCGTGCACACGAAAGCGTGTGACCAAAGATCCAGAAAGCACCGCCTCACCCGGGCGGCGGCCTCGGTGGATTTTGCCTGCGAGCAGGGTATCCGGGGGTTCGTTTTCGGGAACTCCCCCACAGGACTTGGGCGACTCCTTGAGTGGATCGCAAGAGGATACCGGGTCGACTGGGTGCTCGCCTGTCCTGTGGGATTCGTGGGTGCTGCAGAGGTAAAGGAAGAGCTTCTGCGTCTTCCCGTTCCCGCCCTGGTGCTCCGTGGCCCCCGAGGAGGAAGCCCCATTGCAGCGGCCGCTCTGAATGCTTTACTCCGGGAATTCCTGCGGAGGAGAAACCATGCCTGACCCAAGCGTCCTCATCCCCACCACGGGAACCTGCGCTGCCGCCTGCGCAAAAGCCGCTGCCCTGAGGTTCCTTGGCGAATCCCCGGATACGGTGGAGGTCACTCTACCCCAGGGAGGGAAGACCAGGGTGGCTGTCGCCACCACTCGGCAGGACAGGACATACTGGGCCGAAACCGAGAAACCCTGTGGTGAAGCTTATGACGTTACCTCGAAAGCCCTCATAAGGGTTCGCTTCACCCCGCTTCCCGGGGGAGATATCCTCATTACCGGGGGCACCGGAGTGGGTAAGGTCACCCGGCCGGGACTTCCCGTTCCTCCGGGAGCGTGGGCCATCAATCCTTCTCCTCGCCGGCAAATCACCGAGAACCTCCGGGAAATCCTCCCCGAAGGCCTTGGCGGGTGGGTAGAAATCACTGTCCCCGGGGGTGAGGAGATTGCCCGGAAAACCTGCAATCCCCTCCTTGGCATTGTGGGAGGTCTTTCAATCCTCGGCACCACGGGCCTCGTCCGTCCTATTTCCTGTGAGGCCTTCCGGGAAACCATCCGGCTGCACCTCCGCCAGCGGGCCCTCCTTGGGGGAGGAATCTGCCTTGTTTTCGGAAACTATGGAAGAGCCTGGGCCCGGAAACTCGGTTTCCCTGAAGCAGCCACGGTTGAGGTGGGAACTTTCCTTGGATTTGCGCTTGAGGTTTGCAAGAGGGAGGGTATCTCCCGGGTTGTGCTCCTTGGCCAGATAGGGAAGATGGTCAAGGTGGCCGGAGGCATCTTCGACCTCCACCACGAGGTGGCCGATGCCCGGCGGGAAATCCTCTTTGCCCACCTTGTCCGCTTCGGTTTACCGGAGAGGTTCTGGAAAGCGGTGTGGGAAGCCAAAACAGCCGAAGAGGCCCTGGAACACCTCATGGCCTGGGAACGACACCGGGAGTTCTTCGCCTACCTCGCGCAAGAGATTTCTCAGAGAGTACGTACTCGCCTGGGAGGGAAAACCGAAGTGGAGAGCATCCTTTTTTCCCTCCGGTATGGGGTCCTGGGGAGGGGATGAGATGCCACGGGTGGTGCTCGTCGGTGTGGGGCCAGGGAACCCCGAACTCCTCACCCTCCGGGGGAAGGAGGCCATAGAAAGTGCCCGGGTGATCATGGGGCGGGAGGACCTTCTGAGCCTTTTCCCGCACAAGGTGGGCATTCCCCTTCGGGGAGACGAAAGAACCATGCGGGAACTGATCGGCCAGGCTCTTGAGGATTTCGCCGAAGTGACGGTACTCCTCTCCGGAGACCCGATGCTCTTTAGCCTGGCCAAGCACCTTCCCGCTTCCTGGTCCATAGAAATCATCCCCGGGGTGAGTAGCTTCCAGTACTTCCTCGCCCGTCTGGGTATCCCCTGGGATCACTGTGCCATCGTGAACTGCCACGCGACCCAAGACCTCTCGCGCCTTGTCTTTGCCCTGGAGCAGGGGGATGGCGTGGTGGTCTTTGCGGGGCGACGGCTCCAGACTTTAAGGATTCTTGCAATCATCGGCGCTCTGCGAGCGCATACGGAGGTTTTCGTAGGAAAAGACCTATCGCTTCCGGGGGAATGGATTGGGCGGGGAACCCCCGAAAGCCTCCGGAAAACCCTCCCCGAGGAGGATGGCCTTTTCCTCCTCTTCGTTCCCCCGGGAAAACGTCGAGGCATTCGCTTCCTTGAGGACCACGAATTCCTCCGGGGTACCGTTCCGCTGACGAAAAAGGAAACCCGCATGCTCCTTCTGGGAATCCTAGAACTCGCCCCAGAGGTAACCGTCCTTGAAGTTGGGGCAGGAGCCGGGGGCATGACTGTAGAGATGGCCCGCCGCATCCCCGGAGGAAAAGTCGTGGCTGTAGAGAAGGACCCCAAGGCCCTCGGGTACCTCAGGGAAAACCTCAGGCGCTTCTTCGTCACCAACGTCGAAATCCACGAAGGTGTCGCGCCCTCGGCCATTCCCGAAAGGCCCTACGAGCGGGTTTTCGTTGGGGGAAGCGGAGGGAACCTTCGGGAAATCCTCAAAAAGAGCTACGCCCTCCTTGAGGCGGGTGGCCGAATTATCTGTAGCGCCGTAACGCTCAGGACTCTGGAAGAGGCCACAGCAACCCTTGGCACGCTCTGTGGAGAGAATGTTGGGGTCCTCTCCCAGAGCATTACCCGCTTTGTGGGGGGAAGCCGGCAGGGCCAGTCCCTGAACACCGTCTTTATCGTCTGGGGGAGAAAGCTATGAAGACCGTGTACTTTGTCGGAGCCGGACCGGGAGACCCGGAACTCCTTACCCTTCGGGGGAAAAGGCTTCTTGAAGAGGCGGACTGCATCGTGTATGCAGGGTCTTTGGTGAACCCAAAAATCCTTGACTTTGCTCGAGAAGAAGCGGTGAAAATCGACAGCTCCCATCTCTCCCTTGAGGACATCGTCGACTGTATCGAGCACTTTGTGCAGGAGGGGAAGATGGTGGTGCGCCTCCACTCCGGAGACCCCTCGATTTTCGGCGCCCTCACCGAGCAAATCGCCGCTTTGAATCGGCGAGGGATTGCGGTGACCGTTGTCCCCGGGGTCTCCTCGGTCTCGGCCGCTGCGGCATGTCTTTGCCGGGAGTACACCGTTCCCGGAGTGAGCCAGACTCTCATCGTCACCCGCTGCGCCGGAACCACCCCCGTCCCTGAAAGGGAAAAACTGTCGCTCCTCGCCAAACATCGCTCCTCCATGGCCATCCTCCTCAGCGCCCACCTTACCGGGGAAGTCCAGAGAGCCCTCCTTGAGGCGTACCCTCCCGAAACCCCCACTGCTTTGGTGTACCACGCCACCTGGCCTGACGAACAGATCCTCACCGGAATCCTGGGAGAACTCGAGCGTCTCTCAGAAGCCCTGCACCGTCGGGAAAGCACCATTATCCTCGTGGGGGAGTTCCTGAAAGCCGAGGGCAAGCGGTCGTATCTTTATCGGAGGAAAACCCCATGACGGTCGTCATCGTTCCCTGCGTTGCCTCTTCCTTCCTTGAGAAGACCATACTGGACTTCTTCGGGGAGAAGGCCTTCCTCTGGAGTGGTCCACCAAGGGAAGCTTTCGAGAAACTCTGGGAGGATGCCGACCTTTTCGTGTGCATCGGGAGCCTGGGTATCGTTGTCCGACTCATAGCACCCTTCCTCAAGGACAAGAAGGAAGACCCGGGAATCCTCTGCGTTCCAGGTTCCGGGGACTTTGTCATTCCCCTTTGCGGGGGACATGAAAAGGGAGTGAATGCCCTTGCCCTTCGCCTCGCCCGTTTCCTGAAAGCCCGCGAGGTGCTGACTACGGCTTCTGAAGCCTTTGGCGTTTTCACCCCCAGGGAACTCGCCGAGCGCCTGGGGTGTGCCCTTGAGGGAGACCGGGAGTGCGAGAAGGCAATCCTTGGTCTTCTCGCCCGCGGAGATCGGGTCCCTCTCTTCGTCGACGACCCTTTTCCCCTTTTGCCCTTTCCCGGCTACGACACGAGGCCCCTCACCGGGCCGCTACCTCAAACCTGCCTTGTGCTGAGTGAACGGCTCTTTCCGGAGACCTCTGCTCTCTTCCTCCGGCCGAAAACCCTTGCCGTGGGCCTTGGCTTTCGAAAGGCGTGCAACACCGAACGCCTGGTCGCCTGCATCAGGGACTTTCTCGAAAGTCAGGGCTTTGCCCTCGCCTCTTTGGGAGAACTCGTGAGCATCAGCCGGAAAGCAGAAGACCTTGCCCTCCTTGCCGAAAAACTCGGGGTGCAGAGCGTTCTTGTTGACGAGGACGTTCTTCGAGATATCCCTGCCCCCTCGCCCTCACCCTGCGCCGAAAAACACCTCGGCCTTCCGGGAGTGGCTGAACCGGTGCTCCTTGCCCGGGGGTACACGCTCCTTGCCCCTAAAACCGTGTACCCCGAGGTTGCGCTGGCTTTAGGGAGGAAACCGTGGTCCCGAAGGGGGAACTTACTCCTTGTCAGCTTAGGAGATGGGGCAAACACCATAACCCTTGAAGCCCTTGAAGCTTTAGAGGAAGCGGAGGTCATCCTGGGGTACAGGGCGTACCTTGACCTTCTTCCCCCGCGCTTTCGGGGAAGGGCTCTCCACCGTTTCTCCCAGATGAAGCAGGAGGTGGAACGGGCGAAAGAAGCCCTGCGTCTTGCCCGATGCGGCAGCATCGTTGCCCTCGTTTCCGGAGGGGATGTCGGGGTTTTCGGAGCGGTTTCACCGGCGCTTGAAATGGCCCAGGAAGAGGGGATTCCCTTCCGTGTCGTTCCCGGGGTGAGTGCTGTATCCTCCGCTGCCGCTCTTTTCGGATCTCCCCTTGTGAAGGGCTTTGCTGTGGTGAGCCTGAGCGACTACCTCACCCCCTGGGAGGAAATCCAGAGAAACCTTGAGCGGCTTGCCGGAACCGACCTTACTGTTTCTGTGTACAACATCGTCGGGCGGGGGAAAGAAGAGAAAATCGCCTTCCTCAGGGAAACTTTCGCCAGAGCACGGGGTCAGGATCTCCCGGTAGGGATTGCGCGGAAAGGAGGGCAAAAACGCGTGGTGAGGCTCTGTGATCTCCGCCCTGAAGACCTCGATATGTCGTGTCTCCTCCTCATCCCTCCAAGAGGCGTTCAGAGTCTCGGCGATGTCCTCATCGTTTCGAGGGGGTACCGGTGGTGAAGCTCATCCTCATCGGGACCGGACCCGGGGAACCGGACCTTCTCACCCTCCGGGCCGCAAGGTACCTCAGGAAGGCTCGCCTCGTCTTTGCTCCTCTTGCCCGATCCGGGGAGAGCCGGGCGTACCGGACCGTCAAAGAATTCCTCCCCAAAGACACCCAGGTCGTGTTCCTTCCCTTTCACGACCAGGAGGATTTCGTTGCCCTTGCCCGGGAAGTCGTCGGGGCGATTTCCTCCGGACACCATAAAGAAGCGGTGTTCCTTGTCCTTGGAGACCCCCTCCTCTACTCGTCGTTTTTCCGCCTCTTTTCTGTCCTCCGCACACTCCTTCCGGACCTCACCTTAGAGGTCATTCCCGGGATCAGCGCCTTTCAGTTAGCGGCAGCGTACGCCACCCTGCCCCTCACCCAGAAAGAGGAAGTCCTCACCCTTGCCCCCGCAACCCTCCCCGAAGACAGGCTCAGGGCACTCGCCGGGCTTTCCGACACCCTGGTGCTCTACAAGCTCACCGCTCTGAAGGACAGAGAGCGCCTCGAGCATCTTGCAGCAGCGTTCCCCCTCTGCCTTCTTGGGGAAGACCTGGGAGGGGTAAACCGCCTGACGTTCTCTCCCTCCTCTTTTGAGGGGATTTCGTACCTTTCGCTTCTTGTCCTCAAAAAGCACCCACCCCATGGTACAATACCAAAAGAGGGGGTCGAGACGATGGAGAACTTCGAATTCCACAATCCCACACGGGTACTCTTTGGGAAAGGGACCACAGACCGTGTTGGCGAAGTCTGCGCCGGGTTCGGGAAAAGGGTGCTTCTCGTGTACGGCGGTGGCAGCATCAAACAAACAGGACTCTATGACCGGATCCAGCAGAATCTCACCCAGCACAACCTCGAGGTCTTTGAGCTTCCAGGTATCAAACCCAACCCTACCCTGAGCAAGGTCAGAGAAGGGGTGAGGCTCTGCAAAGAGAAGAACATTGAGGTCGTGCTTGCTGTGGGTGGCGGCAGTGTCCTCGACAGCGCCAAAATCATCGCCGCCGGGGCGTGCTACGAGGGCGACCCCTGGGACTTCTTCATCGACAAGAGCAAGATCCCCGGAAGGATTCCCCTTGTGACTGTTCTGACTCTGGCAGCCACGGGTTCAGAGATGAACCACAATGCGGTCATCACGAACGAAGCAACGAAAGAAAAACTCGGACTCGGGCATCCGGCGCTCTTCCCCGATGTGTCGATTCTTGACCCTGAAAACACCTTTACCGTCCCGAAAGACCACACCGTCTACGGCATTGTGGACATGATGGCCCACGTGTTCGAGCAGTACTTCCACAAAACCCCCGAAACCCCCCTCCAGGACCGCCTGGCAGAAAGTATCATGAAGACCATCATCGAGTACACCCCGAGAGTCCTCGAAAACCCCAAAGACTACGATGCCCGGGCCACCATCATGTGGTGTGGGACACTGGCTCTGAATCATCTCCTTGAAGCAGGCGTTGAGGGCGACTGGTCAAGTCACGACATCGAGCACGAACTCAGCGCCTTCTACGACATTCCCCACGGGGCGGGCCTGGCTATTGTTTTCCCCCAGTGGATGATGTACGTCCTTGACGAAATCCCGGGGAAATTCGCCCAGTTCGCCGAGCGGGTGTGGGGCATCCCCCGCGCAAACCAAAGTGACGAAGAACTCGGAAGGGCCGGCATTGAAAGGACCCGACAGTGGTTCCGGGAGATCGGTGCCCCCACAACACTTCGGGAAGTGGGCATTGGGGAGGAGCTCCTTGAAACCATGGCGGAAAAGGCCACAAAACGGGGTCCTCTGGGCTCGGTGAAAAAACTCAAAAAAGAAGACGTCCTGGCCATCCTCAGGATGTGCCTGTAACGGCCGGAAGGACAAGAGAGCTTACAACAACCGTGGTTTTGCCTATGAGTCCAGGAATCTCCACGATGAGGCTATTCGCGACTATACGAAGGCCCTGGAACTCGATCCAGAGTACGCCCTGGCCTACTTCAACCGGGGAAATGCCTACCAGGCAAAAGGCCTCCATGATGAGGCCATTCGCGACTACACGAGGGTTGTAGCGATTGATCCGAAGGATGCTGAAGCCTACTTGAACAAGGCTCTGACCTGTGAGAGGGCCGGGCGCTTCAAAGAGGCCGTCGAGGCGTACAGGGGGTTCATCCAGTACGCACCGCCTGATTCCCCGTACATCGAGCATGCCAAAAAGAGGATCGAGGAACTCGAGCGATGAGCTCCCTCCAGCTACCGGAGGGAGCAACTGAAGAGGAAGGCTATCTGGAGAAAACGTTGTTCCCTGAGGGGGTGGTACCGTGAACTACCGGGTGTTCGGCAGATGCGGCTGGGCGGTGAGTGAGGTGGGCTTTGGGGCCTGGGCCATAGGAGGAAGCTGGGGGAAGGTCGACGAAGAGGACGCTGTTGCGGCGCTCCACCGGGCCATCGACTGCGGGGTGAACTTCATCGATACAGCCGATGTCTACGGGGATGGCAAAAGCGAGCGCCTCATTGCCCGAGTCCTGAAAGACCGCAAAGAACGTGTCTTTGTGGCGACGAAGGCAGGAAGGCGCCTTGTGCCACACACGGCCGACGGCTACACCGAGGAGAACCTCACAAAGTTCGTGGAGCGAAGCCTGAAAAACCTCGAGGTGGAGACCATCGACCTCCTGCAGCTCCACTGCCCGCCCACGGAGGTCTACTATCGTCCCGAAGTGTTCGCCGCCCTCGACAAACTGGTTGCCCAGGGGAAAATCCGCTACTACGGTGTCAGCGTGGAGAAGGTAGAAGAAGGGCTGAAAGCCATAGAGTACCCTGGGGTGCGCAGCGTGCAGATTATCTTCAACATCTTCCGGCAAAGACCTGCAGAGCTCTTCTTTGCCCGCTGCCGGGAAAAGCGGGTGGCCATCATCGCCCGGGTGCCTCTTGCCAGCGGCCTTCTCACCGGAAAAATCACGAAGGACACCGTGTTCCCACCCGATGATCACCGCAACTTCAACCGTTACGGACAGGCCTTCGACCGGGGAGAGACCTTCGCCGGAGTGGATTTTGAAAAAGGCCTGCAGGCAGTGGAGGAACTCAGGGCCCTTGTTCCTCAGGGCTTCACCATGGCCCAGTTTGCCCTCAAGTGGATTCTCATGTTCCCCGAGGTGAGCACGGTCATTCCGGGAGCTAAGAACCCCCGCCAGGCAGAGGAAAACGCCAAAGCCTCCGATTTGCCTCCCCTAAGAGAGGAAGTCATGGAGAGCATCCGGGAGATTTACGAAAAGTACATGCTCCCCGACGTTCACCACCGCTGGTAGCAAACCCTGGAGATTGTGAACACCCGATTTTTGGAAAACCTGGTACAAGGGTGGTGATGAGCTTTCCTTTCTCTGCCAGATGGTGTATTCTTGGTTCATAACTCCTCAGGGGGGAGAACACGTGGAGTGGATATTCATTCTTGTACCGATTGTAGGGATGCTCGTAGCGATTGTGGCTATTCTTGCCGAGCACCGGGAAAAGATGGCGATGATCGAGCGAGGGTTAAACCCCAAAGACCTCAAACCACCCGCATCACCACAGGACCTCCTGAAGGGAGGTCTTGTCCTTGCGGGAATGGGAGCAGGATTTCTCCTGACCCAGCTTGTCGGACGGGTTACTCCCTGGCTTCTTCTCCCCGCCTTCCTCTTTGTGGGCATTGGCGGAGGGCTGGTAGCTTCGTTCTTTTTGACCCGCTCAATGAGCTGAGTCCAGCACAAAACCTTCACGATTTTGTCGGTCTTTACGAGGATGCCGAAGGGCGCTTCCTGGAAGTTCTGGAGTGCCCGCCTTGACAAACCCTTTCCCCCTTCTCTATACTTGACTTAACCGGTTCAGTAAACCGGTTCAGACACACCCATGATGACCATTGCCGAAATCGCTCGTTTGGCCGGAGTCTCGAAAGCCACGGTCTCCAACGTCCTCAACGGACGGGTGGACCAGGTGAGCCCTAAAACCCGGGCTCGCATTGAGCGCATCATCAAAGAGTACGGGTACGTCCCCAAAAGGGCTGCCCGAAGCCTCAAATCCAACCGTACCCGGACCATTGCGCTCCTTTTCCCGCACCTTCCCGCCAACCTCATCGCTAACACCTTCTTCTTCCCGGGGTTTTTGAGCGGTGTTGCCCGGGCCTGTGAGGAGGCGAGCTACCAGCTCCTCATCACCACAAGCGCAAGATCCTGCGATACCGAATTCCACTATGAGGCGCTGGTTCGAAGCCGGAGCGTCGACGGATTCATCGTGAGCGAAATCTTCGTGAACGATCCCCGCTTTGTTGTCCTTCGGGAGTTCCGGATACCTTTTGTGAGCATCGGTAAACCCGAAGGTGAGGACATTTCCTGGATAAGCTGGGTGGACCACAACCAGGAGGAGGTCTCCTACAAAGCAGTACAGCGGCTCCTTGAGCTGGGCCACAGGGACATCGTGTTCCTTGGCCTTTCCCGGGGGCGGGTTTACACCATGCAGCGGCTTGCCGGGTACAGTAAAGCCTTGAAAGAGCGTGGCATCCCCCTCCGGGAAGAGCTCATCCTCACCGAGGAAATCGAGAAGGATAAGGTAGCCGAAAAACTCGGAAAACTCAAAGAACAGGGCATAGCCTTTTCGGCACTTTTTGTCATCGCCGAGTCCTTAGCTTTAAGTGCCCTGCGGGCCCTGCAGGATCTGGGTTTTCGCATCCCCCAGGATGTGTCGATTCTTGGGAACATCGAAACCGACAACTACCGCTTCTATGTCCCTCAGCTTTCAGGTATTCGTGTGCGGACGGAAGACCTGGGGTATGAGACTGCGAGGCTTCTCATCGACCTCATCGAGGGGAAAGTGCAGGGGCCGGTGGGGAAGTACCTTGAGGCGGATTTTGTGGAAGGATGTTCCATTGGACCATGTGGTGAGAGGAGGTGAGAACCAGAGGCGTTGAGTAAACGTCTGGCACAATCCAGGGTGTTCCAAAAAATCCTGAGAAAGGAGGACATGTGGTATGCGGTGGTATCGGTTCCTTGGCATTGTGGTGTTTCTGGGTCTTTTCCTTGCGGCTTTCGGTGGAGCGTCCGCCCAGAAGATCACAGTAACCATTCAAGATTACTTCGACCCTGCGGGAGGGATGGCAAAATTCGTCGACCGGTGGGCTGAAGAGTACATGAAAAAGAACCCCGACGTTGAGGTCAAGCACGTGTACATTCCTTTTGCCCAGCTCCTCCCCACCATCCTCCAGCAGGCCCTCACGGGAACGCTCCCGGAGGTCGTCATGGCCGACAATCCCTGGGTCCCCAACCTCATCAAGGCCGGCGTGTACCTTGACATCACCGATAAAGTGAAGGAGTGGGGCTGGGAGAACTGGGAGGACTTCTTCAAGGGCCACCGGGACCTCACAAGTTCCGACGGAAGGGTGTACGCCTTCCAGGTTACCACCAACAACCTCGCCCTCTTTTACCGGAAAAGCCTCCTTGAGAAAGCAGGAGTTGCCGAACCTCCGAAGACCTGGGCAGAGCTCAAAGAGGTTAGCGCGAAAATCAAGGAAGCCCTCGGCATTTACGGGTTCGGCTTCTGCGCTACCGCAAGCGAAGAAGGCACCTGGCAGTTTGAGCCCTTCCTGTGGAGTAACGGCGGAAGCCTCTTGGAACTCGACCAGAAAGAGGCTATTGAAGCCCTGAGCTTCCTCGTGGACATGGTGGAGAAAGGGTACACCCCCCGGGATGTCGTTAACGTCTCCGGCCAGGGCGACGTCACCCAGTGGTTCATCAACGGTGAAGTGGCTATGATGGAGAATGGGAACTGGGAATTCGGCTGGCACCTCACTCCGGATGTTCTGGAACAGCTTGGTGACGTCGGTGTTGCCGCTCTGCCTGTTCCAAAGGAAGGCGTAAAGCCCATCGTGCCTTTCGGTGGAGAATGCTACGGTATCGGCGCGAGCACGAAAGACCCGAAAAAACTCGCCGTTGCCTGGGAATTTCTGAGCTTCATTGCCTCCACCGATGGGATGCTTGCGGCAAACCTCGAGCACGGGGGACTCCCCACCCGAGCCTCGGCAGCGGAAAAGATTGCCGCTCAGAAACCCATCCTTGCTCCCTTCCTGGAGCAGGCAAGATACGCCCTGCCAAGACCCCTGGTGGGTGGTCTTGAGAAGTATCCCGACGTGTCCTCAACTGTCTGGACGGCGATCCAGCGGGCACTCACCGGTATGAAGACGCCTGAGGAAGCCCTGAAAGAGGCCGCTGAGGCCATCCGGGGACTCTTCTCTCCGGAGGAGTACGAGGCGTACCGGAAACAGGCCCGGGAACTCATCGCCGCTGCAGCACAGTGACAAAGCGGGGAGGGGCTCTCCCCTCCCCGGGAAGGATGAGCATCATGAAGGGAACAAAGGTTGCCTACTTTTTCCTTCTTCCGGCGCTACTCTATGTCCTTCTCTTTGGGCTTTATCCCCTTCTGTACAACATCTTCCTGAGCCTCCGGGATGTCACCTTCATCACCTACATCCAGGGAACCGCCCGCTTCGTGGGCCTCGGCAACTACAGAGAACTCTTCGCCAACCCCATTTTCCAGCGAACCTTTTCGAACACCCTCCTCTTCACCGGTCTTTCGATTCTCTTCCAGTTCACCATTGGGTTCCTCCTTGCCCTCCTCTTCAACCGTTCTTTCCCCCTCAAGGGGGTGCTCCAGAGCCTCATCATGGTCCCCTGGGTCCTGCCCATCATCGTGAGCGGTTCTTTCTTCCGCTGGTTCTTCAGCGACAACGGGATGCTCAATGGGTTCCTCCTTGCCTTCCGGCTCATCGAACGACCCATCCCCTGGATCACAAGCGGTCATCTCCCCATTTTCTCTGTGACCATGGCGAACATCTGGCTCGGCATCCCCTTCAACTTCGTCCTCCTCTACACCGGCCTTCAGGGAATTCCCGAAGAGCTCCTTGAAAGCGCCGAAATCGATGGGGCCACAGGATGGCAGAAGGTGCTCTTCATCATCACACCCTTGCTGCGACCAGTGATCCTTGCCACCCTGACCCTGGGGTGCATTTTCACGGTGAAGGTCTTTGACCTTGTCTGGATCATCACCCAGGGAGGACCGGGAGACGTCTCACACCTCTTCAGTACCCTGTCGTACTCCTTGGCCTTCAACAAGCTCCACTTCGGAAAGGCCTCTGCTGTCCTCATCGTCATGGTCCTTGTCGTAGCCCTGCTTACGGCGCTTCTCAATCTCTTCCAGAGGGAGGTCTGACATGAAGCGGAAACACCACCGGTGGAAATGGACGGTGTACGCCCTCATCCCCACGGTGATTGTTATTCTCCCCCTCTACTTCATCGCCATTGCCGGGTTCCAGAGTGTGGCCGAAATCTTCCACAAACCTCCCCACCTTTTCCCTCCCAATCCCACCCTCGCCTACTACCGGGATGCCTTTGTGACGCTTTCCCTGTACCTGAAAAACAGCCTCATCATTGCCCTGGGAGTCCTCTGCGTTACCCTCCTTGTGGCCCTCCCTTCAGCCTTTGCCCTTGCCAAGTTCCATTTCACCCTGAAAAGGCCTGCATCGTTGATTCTTGCCTTCACCCAGGTGCTCCCGGCCACCGCGGTCATCATCCCGCTTTTTCTCATCTTCAACCGCATTGGCCTCATCAACAACTACCTGGGAGTGATTTTCGGGATTTCTGTCTTCACCATCCCTTTTGCCACCATCGTCCTCAACGCGTACATTCAGGCCATTCCCACCGGGCTTATGGAGGCGGCGCTCATTGACGGTGCAGGGTTTTTGCGGATATTCCTGAGTATCATCTTGCCTTTGGCAAGCCCTGCCATCGCCACGGCGAGCATCCTCACCCTTATCCTTGCCTGGGGGGATTTCATTTTCGCTCTCTCTTTTCTCAAAGAACGGACACTCCAGCCCATGAGCATCGGGCTCTACAATTTCATCGGACAGTACGGTGTCCAGTGGAATAAACTCCTGGCGGGGAGCATGATTTTCGCCGTCTTCCCCCTGGTGGTGGCCCTCCTTGCGGGGAAGGCAATTGTCGCGGGACTCACGGCAGGAGCGTTCAAAGAGTGAACCTGGAGGTGGTGAGCTGTGCGTTTCCATCGTGAAGGAAAACGGCTTGTGGCAGAGGGAGGTGGCGAGCTCATCTGGGTTGAACCCTTCGGGCGGGATTGCCTCCGTTTCCGATCTTCTCTGCGGGGACGCATTGAGCCTCTTGACTGGACCCTCCTTCCTCAAAACGAGGTGGAGCCGGAAATCACCATAACCCCTGAAAAGGCGACCATCCGGAACGGGAGAATCACCGCCGAAATCGATGCCCGGGGAAGCGTCCGCTACAAAGGCCAAAACGGGCAGGTGCTCCTTGAGGAACTCTGGATTGACGGGAGGGTGCTGAATGCCGACCTCCTGAAGGCCAGGAACTACAAGGCCCGGAGTTCCGAACTCTTCCACATTGCCCTGTACTTCAAGGCCCATCCCGAGGAGCACTTCTTCGGCATGGGGCAGTACGCCAACGACTGCCTCGACCTCAAAGGGTGCGTCCTGGAACTTGCCCAGCGCAACACCCAGGTGAGCATTCCCTTCCTTCTGTCCTCCCGGGGATACGGATTCATCTGGAACAACCCCTCCATAGGGAGGGCAGAGCTTGTGCGCAACCACACCCTCTTTGTCGCTGAAGGAGCACGGCAAATCGACTACATTGTCATTGCCGGGGATACCCCAAGAGACATCCTCCGCCGCTATGCCGAAATCACCGGGAAACCGCCCATGATTCCTGAGTGGGCCCTGGGATTCTGGCAGTGCAAGCTCCGGTACCGGACGCAGGAAGAGCTCCTCGAGGTTGCCCGGGAGTACAAAAGACGGGGCCTGCCCCTTTCAGTCATCGTCATCGACTTCTTCCACTGGCCCCACCAGGGGGACTGGAAGTTCGATCCCCGGTACTGGCCGGACCCCCAGAGAATGGTCCAGGAACTCCAGGAACTCGGCGTGAAGGTCATGGTCTCCATCTGGCCCACGGTGGACATTCAGAGTGAGAACTACCGGGAGATGGCCGAGCGGGGGTTACTCATCCGGACAGAGCGGGGCATTCCGGTCCTTTTCACCTTCCGGGGCATCACCACCATCTTCGACGCCACGAATCCTGAAGCCAGGAAATTCATCTGGGAGAAGGTGCGGGAGAACTACTACCGCTACGGCATCAAGATGTTCTGGCTTGACGAGGCCGAGCCGGAATTCGGCATGCCCGGGTTCGGGTACGACAACGTCCTCCCCTACGACTACGATAACCTCCGGTACTTCCTCGGGAATGGCCTTGAAGTGAGCAACATCTACCCCTTCTTCTACGCCCAGGCCTTCTTTGAGGGGATGAAAGAGGCCGGTGAAACCGAAATCGTCAACCTCATCCGCTGCGCCTGGCTTGGGAGCCAGCGGTTTGGTGTCGTGGTGTGGTCCGGAGATATCCCCTCCACCTTCGAGTCCCTTCGGAAACAAATCAAGGCCGGCCTTAACATGGCCGTCTGCGGCATCCCCTGGTGGACCACAGACATCGGGGGATTCTACGGTGGGGACCCGGAGAGCCCGAGTTTCCGGGAACTCATTGTTCGCTGGTTCCAGTTTGGGGTGTTCTGCCCCATCTTCCGCCTCCACGGATTCCGCCTCCCCTACCCTGAAGACCCCAACCGCTGCCCAGCGCATGAACTCACCGGAGGACCGAATGAGGTGTGGTCCTTTGGCGAAGAGGTGTACACCATTCTCAAAGGGCTTCTTTTCCTTCGGGAACGCCTGAAGCCCTATATCCTCGAAGGGATGAGGAAAGCTCATGAGGAGGGTATCCCCTTCATGCGACCGCTTTTCCTCGAATTCCCCGAAGACCCCACCTGCTACACCGTGGAGGATGAGTACTTCTTCGGACCAGACCTCCTCGTTGCTCCGGTAGCCGAAGAAGGGGCGAGGAAACGCCGCGTGTACCTGCCAAAAGGTGCTCGCTTCACCGACCCCTACACAGAGGTCACCTACGAGGGGGGCCAGTGGATTGAAGCCGACGCCCCGATAGAACGCATCCCCGTTTTCCTACGGGATGGGGCAAGACTCCCAATCTGCGAATAGCACCACCTCCCCCCTTTCCTCAACCCTGTTTTTCTGGTATACATGGGGAGAGCAGTACCCACGAGGAAGGGGGGAGATGGTGGAATCGTTCCTTTGCGATTTCCCGAAGCACATTTCCGAGGGGTATCGAAGGGGGAAAGCATCCGCCACAAAACCCCTTGCCCGCCCGCCAAAGGGCATTCTCTTCTGCGGCATCGGTGGTTCAGGAATCAGTGGAAGGATTCTTGCCCATGTCCTCAGGCCCTCTCTTTCGCTGCCTTTCCATACCATCTCCTCTCCTCCCCTACCCTCCTGGGTTGACGAAAATACCCTGTGTATAGCCTCCACGTACTCGGGGAACACCGAAGAGACCCTGGCCCTTACCCGGGAAGCTCGGGAAAGAAAAGCGCTGCTGCTTCTCCTTTCCCAGGGAGGTACGCTTGAAAGGGAAAAACACGAGGAGGACGTCTTTGTGCCCCTCCCCGGGGGCCTGCAACCCCGATTTGCCCTGGGGTACATGGTCGGAGGGCTCCTTGGGGCTTTTGAGGAACTCTTCCCTGGGCTCTCTTTCGCCCGGGACCTTGAGGAGACGGGGAAGTACCTCGAGGAAATCATTCCCACGTATGCTTCACCTGCAGGTTCCCCGTACCGCATAGCAAGGGACATAGCGGGCACCATTCCGGTCTTCGTGGGCATCGAACACTCCACAGATTTTGCCGCCTGGCGATTCAAGACCCAGTGCAACGAGAATGCCAAGCACGTGGCCTTCGCAAGCATACTTCCCGAAGCCATGCACAATGAAATCGTGGGGTTTGCACACCCTGAGACGTTGCCCCTGTCGTTTGTCTTTCTCCATGATCCAGAGGAACCGAAGTTCTGCACCACCATGGCCCGAGCATACCTGAGGCATGTGGCAAAGAGAGACTGCAAAACCTCTGAAGTATGGGCCCAGGGAACAACACCTGTGTGTCGTGCTTTATCCCTTGTGGCCTTCGGAGACTGGCTGAGCATGCATCTTGCCCGGATACACGCTGAGGACCCCGGCCGTATTCCAGCCATCACACACTTCAAGCGGTTTTTCAGGAAACTCGAGTGTACCTTTGATGGAGGGGAGAAGAGATGAAGCGCAGCGTCTTTGCCTGTGCAGTACTCTGCCTCGTGTTCTTCCTGTGCAGGGATGGAGTGGCAATACCGTTCTCCTGGACGCTCCGGGAAATGACCGGCATCCCCGGAGATATCATCCTCGAGGGTCCGGAACCCTCTGTTTCCCTCTACCTCCCAGTCGTCCCCGGGATGCGCCCGAAAGAAACGGTGCTCTCCCTGGAGTACGTTGCCTCTCCGGCTCTCCCCCGTGGCGCAACGCTTTCAGTATACGCCGAAGGGGTCCTCCTTGCCTCCTGGGAAGTTCGCCCCGGGGAACACCGTGTTCAGATCCCCTTCACCCCCCTTGAGGGGTTCGAGCTCAAAGACACGCTTCCGGTTGACATCCGGGGAAACTTCTGGCGGAGCGAGAACCTCTGTGAGGACCTTCTCTCCCGGGACCTCTTCGTCCGCATCCGTCAAGCAAGTCGTCTCTTTGCGGATCTCGATGAAGTGAGCTGGACCGTCCGGGACTTCCTCCGTTTCCCTGCCTCACGTATTCGCATCTTCCTCCCTGAAGACCTGTCCTCGAAAGAACTCCTCGGTGCGTACCTGAAGCTCTTTGCGTTCCTCCGCCGTTCCCGGCGGGAAGTCACCACCACAACGCTGCCCCCAAGGCTCCCCGAAAAAGGGGATACCAGAGAACTCTCCATCGTTCTTCGAGAAAGAGGCCTTCGGGACATCGAGCTTTCCGGGTCGACGCTGTATCTCACCCCGCAGGGGGTGCAGGGCGTTCTTGCTGAAGCCTCGCTCCTTGTGGACCGTTCCTTCAAGATCTGGAGTCTCCCTCTCTTTTTTGAGAGAAAACATACCTTTCGGGACTTCGGCATGCGGAGTACGACCCTCCGGGGCATTGGAGAACTCCGGCAAACGGTGTACTTTACCCTTGCAGATCTCGGGGGGATCCCTACTTCCCTCCACCTGACCCTTCTTTCCTCAAGCACGCCCCTTCCAGAGACCCCGAAGGGGGAAGCGCTGCTCAAGGCCTTCCTCAACGGCAATCTCGTTTTCACCCGGAAGATTCCAAGAGCAACACGGAGAGGTATCCAGAAAGACACCATTTTCCTCCCTCCGGGGCTTTTTGGGCGGGAAAACGCTCTTGACATTGTCTTCTCGTACTTCCCGGAAGTTGGAGAATGCCGGCGGGGAACCATACCTTTTGAAGCCACAATCTTTGAGCAGTCGTATTTCTCCGGCACCTTCAGGAGAGTTCCGGATACCATTACCTTTGCCGACGCCCCCACGGTGTTCTCCGGAAAGGCCTGGGTTGTCCTTCCTGAAAAGCCCTCCCTCGAAGAAGTCGAAGTGATGGCACGACTCTACAGTGCCCTCCGGGAAATCGACGCAACTCCCCTTGCCCTTGAGGTGGTGCACACCATTCCCGGGGCACGGCGGAAACCCCTGTCCTTCTCTCTCCCTGCCTTTCTCAAAGCGCTCAAGGAACGGGATTTCCGATTCGTCCTCACCCCACCACCTGTGCTTCGGGAATACTTCCTCGTTTTCGACAGAGAAGGGAAGTTGCTCTCGCAGACCCCCGTCTCCCGCAGGGATGAAGCCCTGGTACTCGCTCCCCTGCCATACCTTGAAGCCTCTGTCCTCACCCCTGATACGCCACTTGGAGTGCTCGTAGCACAAAAACTCCTGGGGAAACCGGCGCTCATCTTCACCCCCATCGGGCGCAGAGACGTTGCTTACAGTGCCTTCCTCACGCATTTCACGGGCGCAGGAACGCTGCGCGCCATGAAGGGGAATGTGGCGCTCTTCACCCCGAAGGGCTGGGGAGAAACGCTTGTGGCCGTACGCACTGCTTTTCCCCTCGAAGAAGCCTTCCTGCGGTGGCGGCTCCTGATCTTTGCCGGTGCCTGTGTCGTCCTTTTCGTATGGTGCCTTACCCTGTACCGGAAGCTCGTCCGTACAAGACCGCTATGACCCGGAAACTCCTTGGCGACATCCTTGTATCCCGGGGGTATATCAGCAAGGAAGAACTCGAAGAGGCCCTGCGCCTTCAGAAAGAAAGCGGAAGGCTTCTTGGGGAAATTCTCGTCTCCCGGGGCCTCGTGCACCCGGTAACGCTCTATGAAGCTCTGGCCGAGCAGGGCAATTACCTCTATGCAGGAAGGGACCTCGAGAAGCTCCTTGAGAGTATCGACCCGGGTCTTGTCCTTCGTTTTGACCCCCAAGACCTCCTCGGCCTTGCCCTGTTCCCCCGCCGCATTGAGAACGGCGTGCTGGAAATCCTCACCCCCTTTCCCGACAACAGGGCCCAGGACATCTGGCTTGAGGAGACCTTCCCCCAGGTCCCCGTAACCAAGATCCTCATCACCCCTTACGAACTCGACTGGCTCCTCCACTTTTTCTTCAAAGAGCGTTTTCTCGCCGAAGCCACTACCGGGCTTTTCTTCCGAGCCCCGGAAGAGTCAGCCGCCTCTCCCCTCGTTCCCTGGCAATGGGGAACCCTCACTGCGGTGCTTTTCGCCCTTCTTTTCGGAGCATTCTTCGCGCCACAGGCTACAATCCGGACACTCTTTGCGGTCATGAACTTCCTTTTCCTCTCCCATGTCCTCTTCAAAACCATCGTGGGAATACGGGGAGCAGGAAAAATAGAGTCCGTCGAAATCACTGGAGAGGACCTGGCTTCCCTTAATCCCCGCACACTCCCCGTGTATACCATCCTTCTGCCCCTCCACCGGGAACCAAAAGAGGTCATAGAGCAACTCGTGGTATCCATCCGCTCCCTTGATTACCCCCAGGAAAAGCTTGACGTGCTCTTCCTCATCGAGGAAGACGATGCAGAAACGCTCCAGGCCTGCAAGGAAGCTCGTCCTCCCTACAACGTCCGCTTCATCCTTATCCCCCGGGGAAACCCAAAAACAAAGCCCCGGGCCTGCAACTTCGGTCTTGCCTTTGCAAGGGGAGAATTCCTTACCATATACGATGCCGAAGACATTCCCGAAAAAGACCAGCTCAAAAAAGCCGTTGTCGCCTTCTCAAAGCTCCCCAGAGAGTGCATCTGCCTCCAGGCAGCTTTGAACTTCTACAACCCCACCCAGAATCTCCTCACCCGCCTGTTCACCCTGGAGTACTCTTTCTGGTTCGATTACCTCCTCCCCGGACTCTTTCACCTTCGCCTCCCTATCCCCCTTGGGGGAACGTCAAACCACTTCCGGACCGAGGCCCTGCGGGATCTTGGTGGATGGGATCCCTTCAATGTGACCGAAGACGCGGATCTCGGCATGCGGGCACATTACCGGGGCTTTCGGGTTGGTATTCTCCCGTCCACAACCTACGAAGAAGCCAACAGTCGAATCAGAAACTGGATTCGCCAGCGATCCCGGTGGCTCAAGGGGTATCTCCAGACGTTCCTCGTCCACACCAGGCGACCCCTTTACGCCCTCCGGGCCTCAGGCGTTCGAGGACTCCTGACTCTCTGGCTTTTCATCGGTGGAACACCTCTTGGGTATGCTGCCTCCCTCATGCTCTGGGGGGTGTTCTTCACGTGGCTTGCAACTCGCGGGAGCTTCCTCAACGCCTACTTTTCCGGAGCGCTCCTGTGCATCGGTGCGGTGAACCTCTTTGTGGGAAACCTCCTCGGTGTCTACTTCTCGATGTTTGCCGTCCTCCGGAGAAACCTCGACCAGCTCCTGCCTGTTGCCCTTCTCAACCCCTTGTACTGGATGCTTGCAGGTGTAGCTGCCTGGAAAGGCATTGGGCAGCTCTTCTCCCGGCCCTTCTTCTGGGAAAAAACCGTTCACGGGCTCCACAGGGGGAAGCAACGATGAGACAGAAAGGCGCGCTGTACGGCGCACTGGGCGTTGCAGCCCTTCTGGGCATCATCAGCACCCGGGGAACCCCTGTAAATCCAGAGGTTCGCTTTTTCCTCCTTCGCCTGCTTTCAATCCGGAGCCTCCCTGACCCCGCCCGGGGAATACTCACCACCTATCCTCCGTTTCCCCTGCTCCTTGCTCTGGCCTTCCGCGAATACTTCCCCCTTGTCACCGGGTGGAGTACTGCCTGGGCACTCCTTCTTGTCGGGGTAAAGCGGGGGAACCTCCACTCTGCCCTCCTTGTCCTCCTTTCTCCGGTCTTCCTCTTCGGGACCCTGATGCGACCTGCCCTGACACTCTTCTCCCTCTTTGCTGCCCTGGGATTCTCTGCGATTCTCCAGAGCGTCGCGGAGGAGAACCTCGAAAGGCTTCTTCTGGGAAACCTCGCCTTTGGTTTTGGCGCCTGCCTCCACCCTCTGGGGCTCTGGCTTTCGCCCGTTTTTGCGTCCTGCGAGGCCTGTTCTCTCCGGGTACCAATGTATCGCCGGGGAACACTTGCAGCACTTGCTCTTTTCCCATTCCTCGTCTTCCAGAGCATAACACCCTTCTTCGGCTGGGTCTATGAAGGGTACGCATGGATTTCCTTTCAGGACCCGGGGTTTTCCCTTGAAGCCTTCCTCAGGGGCGAAAGCATGACTCCATGCACCGGGAACTTTCTCCTTGCACTGCCTTTTCTCTTCGCCGCCTTGTTCTCCGGACCCCTCCGTGCTCTGATCTTCTGGGGCATTTTCGTTCTCTCCCTCCCTGCGCCTCACCTTACAGTTCCCTTTGCTTCCCTTCCCCTTGCGTTCCTTTTTGCCCTTGATCCGGAACCCAGAAAGGGAACCCTGTTCTGGATCCTCGCAGGGAACGTTCTCGGCTGGGTGCTCGTTCTCTTCGGATTCTTCCCGTGTTGAGGACAGAAAAAACTTTGTGTTACAATAGGAACGCCTATGGGGACAGCAGTTGCAGTGGCCAATCAGAAAGGCGGCGTGGGGAAGACGACAACCTGCGTGAACCTGGGGGCATGCCTTGCCGAGCGGGGGGAACAGGTGCTCATCGTGGATATCGACCCTCAGGGGAACGCCACAAGTGGCCTGGGCATTGAGCGGAGAACCCTCACCCAGTGCGTGTACGACCTCCTCATCAACGGTGTGGAAGCGGGAGAGCTCCTCAAGGAGACCGAGGTCCAGGGCCTCTGGCTTCTGCCTGCCACGATCCGCCTGGCAGGAGGAGAGGTGGAACTCGCCACCCTGCCCAACCGGGAGACCCGTCTCAAGGAAGGACTCAAGCACCTTGTGCCGAGCTTTGACTGGATTCTCGTGGACTGTCCTCCTTCTCTGGGATTGCTCACCATCAACGCCCTGACTTTTGCCCATGCCGTTCTTGTCCCCATCCAGTGCGAGTACTACGCCCTTGAGGGGCTGGGTCAGCTCATGACCACCATCACCATGGTCCGGAGCGCCTTAAACCCCCGCCTTGAGCTTCTGGGAGTGCTCCTCACGATGTTCGACCCCCGCACCAACCTCTCCCAGCAGGTGGTGGACGAGGTGCGAAGGGTCTTCCAGGAAAAGGTCTTTCGTTCTATCATCCCCCGGAGCGTCCGCCTGAGCGAAGCCCCAAGCTACGGGAAACCCATCACGCTCTATGAAGGAACCTCAAAGGGGGCTCAGGCGTACCGGGAACTTGCTGAGGAGGTTCTGGAGAGGGTCCATGACAAAGCGTGGTCTCGGTAAAGGACTTGAGGCACTCATCCCGGGAGCTGGGCTTTTTGGGAACCGCACCATCCAGGAGGTTGACATCGAAAAACTCCACAAAAGCGACCTCCAGCCCCGCACCCATATGGATGAGGAACGGCTTGAAGAACTTGCCAAGTCCATCCGCCAGCATGGAATCCTCCAGCCAATTCTTGTGCGCAAAAGCCCTGAGGGCTTTGAGATCATCGCCGGAGAACGGCGCTGGAGAGCAGCCAAAAAAGCAGGGCTCAGGACCGTCCCGGTGATTGTCGAAGAGGTTGATGAAGAGAAAAAGCTTGAGCTTGCCCTTGTCGAGAACCTCCAGCGGGAAGACCTAAACCCCATGGAACTTGCCCGGGGGATCAAAAGGCTCATGGAACGCTTCGGGCTCACCCAGGAAGAAGTCGCCGAACGCCTGGGGAAAAAGCGTCCTACGGTAGCCAACATCCTCCGGCTCCTTGAGCTCCCCGAGGATATCCAGAAGCTCGTGGAAGAGGGTACTCTCTCTTTAGGGCACGCTAAGGCTCTCCTTGGACTTCCTGAAAAAGAGCAGCGAGCCCTTCTTGAGGAAATCCTCAGCCGGTCGCTCTCTGTGCGGGACACCGAGCAACTCACCCGCCAGAAGAAAGCGCGGGAAACGATGCCTGCAAAACCTCCCCAAAGCGAAGAGGCGCACATCGAAAACCTCCTCACCCACTACCTCGGCACCCGGGTCCGGGTGGGGAAAGGGAAGATTACCATCGAATACCGTGATTTCGATGATCTCAAAAGGCTTTATGCGCTCATTGCGCGGGCAGAATAAGGAGGGGTAAGGGTGAAGCGTCACCTCACGGTATTCTGGATCAGTCCCCTGCGGGGGCAGATGCGGCGTCTGCACCTGCGGTGGCAGACACTCCTTCTTGGATTCGTCATCCTCTGCGTAGGTATCGGCCTTGGCATCGGGGGCGTCCTCTGGTACCAGTCCCGGATGAAGCGGGAACTCTTCGCCACCATGGCGAGAATCGAGGAAATGCGGAAAAATCTCATGGTCCTTGAGGCCCAGAAAAAGGAACAGGAAGCGAGGATCGAGCACCTCACAAAGGAAGCGGAAAACGTGCTCAACGAGCTCAACAACCTCCGGGAGCTCGAGCAGAAGGTGCGGGAGGTCATGGAAAAGAGCCTTCAATCTCAGCTCAAAAGGCTTGGGGTGAACCTGTCGCTCTCAACGAATGAAGTACAGACCTGTATTCCCCTGCACCGTTTCCTTGCGGGGCTCTTCCTTGCTCCCCAGGAGGGCGCAGGAGGACCGGAACTCGCTGCTTTCATTCCTCTCCCCTCGCAGACGCTCCTTCCACCGGTCACCCCTCAGGACCTTACCACCCGTGCGCTTGAGGATACCCTCATCTGGCTTCGAGGGGAGATTCTTTTGCGGCGAAAGGCCTTTGAGGAAATCCTGGATCTTGCGCAGAAGAGAGACCGGATTCTCGAAGTCGTTCCCTCCCGCTGGCCCACCTGGGGAAGAGTCTCCTCAAACTACGGCTGGCGGCGGGACCCCTTCACTGGCCGCCGGGCCTGGCATACCGGCGTGGACATTGCCGCCCCGCTGGGGCGAAGCGTTGTGGCTGCTGCCGAAGGTCGGGTGGTCTTTACGGGGTGGAACGGCAATTACGGCAAGTGCATCATCATTCGCCACGACTTTGGGTTTGAGACAGTCTACGGGCACCTCTCAAAAATCCTTGTGAACGTCGGTGACCGGGTGAAGAAGGCGCAGAAAATTGGAGAAGTTGGGAATACTGGCCGGAGCACCGGCCCGCATCTCCACTATGAGGTTCGCCGCTACGGCAAGGTCGTGAATCCCTGGCCCCATCTCCCCTGAGGGGAACAGGCGCTTTTCCATGAAAGTATTGGAATGAAAAAGACACTCGCGAAGGAGGCGAAAGGGAATGCGGAAGTTCATCGTCCTCTGCCTCGTTGCCGTGCTTATCTCCGGAAGCGTCGCTTTCGCTGCAGTGGAAAAGGTGAAGGTCAGAAAGATTGACATCCTGAAAGTTCAGAACGTCCCCGAAGTTCGGGTGGAACTCGAGGTCCAGGGAAGCGGCACCATCTTCGTCCAGGCCTCAACCGACTACGACAAGTACACCTACGTCACCGAACCCGTGACCCTTGAGATTTCCTCACCTCAACCCTTCTTCGTTCTCCGCTTCCCTAAAGGAGACTTTCGTCGGGTGAACCTCATTGAAAACCTCAACGAGGAAATCCCCGAATTCGCCGAAGGGAAAAAGGTCGTGGTGTACGTGTACGAGGCAAAGTACACTTCTTCTGAGGGGCAACCCGAGGACATCAAGCAGGACATTGCCAGGTACGGGTATGCCCTGCGAGGGGTTCTTGCCAAAGGGACAAAGGAAATCCAGCTTGCCAGGAAATGAGGGAAATGCCATGAACCAGCTCTACCGGGAAATTGCCGAACAGCCTGAGGTCTTCCGCCGTATCGTCACAACTTACGTGAACGAGGAAACCTTTGTGTCCTGGTATGAGGACCACCCGGGAACCATCTACCTCACGGGGATGGGGAGCTCCCTCTTTGCTGCCTATCCCGCCTACCTCTACCTCCTCTCCCGGGGGTTCCCGGTGGTGTACATCGACGCTTCAGAGCTCCTCCACTACGGCCTTCAGGGAATACGGGACGTCGATACCCTGGTGCTTCTCTCGCAGTCGGGAGAGTCCTACGAGGTCCTTGAGATCCTCAACCGCCTGACTTCCCGCCCGAAGACCCTGGCCTTCACCGCTTCACCAAAGAGTACCCTTGCCCGAAGGGTCACGAAAGCCATCGACATTTTAAGCGGCACAGAATACGCCGTTACCGCCACGAAAACCCATACCGCAACACTTGTTACTCTCAACCTCTGGGCCATGGCCCAGGCAAAAGATAAAGCAACCTTCCTCCACGCTTCTTTAGACCTTGAGCTCCTTGCAGAAGAGGCTGAACGCCTCATCGGGACTTCCCCTGAGTGGACCAAGAAAACGCTCAAAAGCCTCGAGTTTGCCCAGGGGGCAGAAACCAGGGTCCTCATCGCCCGGGGGCCTGCACTGAGCGCGGCCTGGCACGGGTGTCTCCTCATGTACGAGTGCGCCAAGGAGACGTTTCTGAGTTTCTCCGGGGGACAATTCCGCCACGGCCCCCTGGAGCTTGCCGTAAAGACCATGTTCGCTATTGTTCTTGCCCTTCCCGGGAAGACCCAGGAACTCCTGGTCCGTCTGGCAGAAGAGCTTGCCGGGCGGGGCGTGGGGGTGCTCCTTGTGGGCGCAACGCTTGAAGAGCGGTACAACCTCAAGGTCCTTCCGCTGCACTTCCCGAACGAATACTTCGCTCCTGCACTCTCGGTCATTCCCATTATGCTCCTCGCCTACACCATGGCCGAAGAAAAGGGGATAGAGCCGGGGAAGGCTTTTCTCATCCAGAAAACGACTCTGAGGGAGTAGCCATGCCAAAGGTCTTTGTGGTGGGGAACGTGAGCCTTGACCTTGTCCTTGGGGGTATCCCCGACTACCCCGACTGGGGGACGGAGGTGCTCATCCCCGGCTATGTCATGCGCCCCGGGGGAGCGGCGAGCAACGCTTCCCTTGCGCTTGCGGCTTTAGGGGTCCCAACCTTCATCGTCGCCACGGTGGGGAAAGACTCCCTGGGAGAAGAGATCCGGAACCACTTTGTGAAAGCAGGCATCCGGGTGGACTTCCTTTCCTTTTGTCCCACAAGGCAAACGGCTATCTCCGTGGGAGTGACGAATGCCCAGACCAAAGAGCGGAGTTTCCTCACAGACCTCGGAGCCCAGGAATGCCTGTCACGAGAGCACCTGGAGGCGATATCTCCCCTCCTTGAGGAGAGAGACTTCCTGCTTCTTTGCGGGTACTTCCTCTCACCAGGACTCAGGGTCCCGGAGGTCAGAAACGTCCTTTCAGGTTTTGGGCAGCGGGGTGTCACGATGCTCTTTGATACGGGTTGGCCCACTGAAGGCTGGACCGAAGATGTGCGGGAGGAAATCCGGACCCTCCTTCCCCTCTTTGACTACTTCCTTCCCAACGAAAAGGAGCTTGAAGGTGCAGGAGGGAGAGACATTGCGCTTCTTCCCCGCAAGGGAACCATCGTCAAGCAGGGTGAGCGAGGGTGCACCGCCTACACCAGGGACGGGGTGTTTTCTGCAGCTACCCTCCAGGTTTCTGTGACCGATACCGTGGGTGCAGGAGACTACTTCAATGCCGGCTTCATTTTTGGGCTCCTTGAAGGATACCCTCTCCCCCTTTCCCTGCGCTGTGCAACCACCGTGGCTGCCCTCAACATCTCCACATCCCCTGAGAGGAACAACCTGGCAACAAGGAACACCCTCACCACCATGCTCTTTCCGGGAGGGGTGCCCCGGTGAACCTCCCCCTTCCCCGGGATGTTGCTCCGGGTGTGCGGCTTACTGCCTGGCGCATTGTGGAGTTCTCCTTTCAAGCACTTGAGGGACAGGACAAAGGGGGGTTTGACGTGTACCCGGAAATCCGGGTGACGAAAAACTCCCAGGGACAAAACGAGGGTCGTCTCCTCCTAACCATGAACTTTTTTGGGGAAGGACCGCAGGGTTTCACTGTTCACCTCGTGGCAGAGGCAAAGTTCGCCGGGGAAGACCTTGAGGCGGAGAAATTCGCAAGCATCTGCCGTACCCAGGGGGCGGCACTCCTTGTGCCTCCCCTGCGCCAGTTCGTTCAGGAGTTCTTAAGCCGGGTGTACTCCTGATGCTCCATCGCTTGCCCTTTCGCCATACCCGCCGCCTCCGCCGGATCCTCACCACCTTCTCCCGCTACGGTTTCCCGCTCCTTTCCAGAAGGTTCCCTCTCCTGGAGCGCCTGGGCTTTCTGGTCTCCCGGGAGGCTCTGAAACATCCGCCTCAGGAGAACCTCCGCCGGATTTTCGAGGAACTCGGGCCCACCTTCATCAAAATCGGCCAGATTTTGAGCACCCGACTTGATCTCCTCCCTGAGGAGTACTGCCGGGAACTCCGCAAACTCCAGGACCAGGCACCTCCTGTCGCGTTTCCTGATATTCGCAGGGTGCTTGAGGAGGAGTTCCGGGTTCCTTTAGAAAAGGTCTTTCGCTTTTTCGATCCTGAACCTCTTGCCTCGGCCTCCATCGCCCAGGTCCACCGGGCAGAGCTCCCTGACGGGACCCGGGTAGCAGTGAAGGTGCAAAAACCAGAAACGGAGCAGACCATCCTTGAGGACCTTGAAATCCTCGAGAGCCTTCTTCATCTTGCCGACCGCATGCATGTTCTCGAGGAGGGTATTCCGGTGGAGGAACTGTTCCTGGAGTTCCGCAAACACCTCCTGCGGGAGCTTGATTTCCTCGCCGAAGCCCAGAACATGCGCCGGTTCCGGGAGAACTTCGCCCACTTCCCCGGTGTGACCATCCCCCGGGTGTTCCCCTCCTACTGCACGAAGAGAGTCCTCGTGAGCGAACTCATCGAGGGCATTCCCCTCACGCACCTTGACACTCAAGCTTTGCAGGAAGAAGAGCGAAAAGCCTTAGCCGAACGGGGAGTGGAGGCCATCCTCAAGATGGTTTTCGAGGACGGATTCTTCCACGCCGACCCTCATCCGGGGAACATTCTCCTTCGCCTGCCCGAGCAGGATCTCGTCTTCCTGGACTTTGGGACCGTGGGGGTGGTGGACCGGAAGACAAGGGAAACCATGGTACGGCTGCTCCTTGCTCTCCTTGAGAAGGACACCGAACGGGTGGTGGAACTCCTTGAAGAGGAACTCCTCCTTGCCCCTCTCTCCTCACCCCTTGCCCTGCGTCTGGACCTGAGTGAGGCCCTTGAGCGGTACATCGCCCTGAACCTAAAGGAAATCCGCTTAGAGAGTGTGGTGCACGAGTTCTTTTACCTGGCGAGGAAACACCGTCTCCGTTTCCCCTCGCACCTTGCCATCCTCCTGCGTGCCCTGGTGGTGGCAGAGGGAACAGGGCTTCTCCTTGACCCTACCTTCAACGTCTTTCCTCAACTTGAGGGGGCCCTGCGGCGTTTCCTCCTTGAGTCCATGCGCCCAGAAGAGGTCCTGAGGCGCCTTGAGGAGTACGTCCTCGACTGGAAAGATCTCCTCGAAAACCTCCCCCACCGACTGGACCAGCTCCTCACCCACGCACTCTCGGGGAGAATCCGTCTCCAGGCGGAAAGCCAGGATTTCAGAGAGATGAACCGGCGCATTGAGCGCATGAGCACTCGCCTTTCCCTGAGCGTGATTCTGGGCTCGCTCCTTGTGGGGTCCTCCCTCATCTACACCAACTACCCCTATTCACGGGTTTTAGGGATTCTCGGCATCCTCGGGTTTGCCGCCGCCGCTTTCCTGGGAGTTCTCCTTGTCGTCGAGATGCTGAGCCACAGGTAGTGGTGTCCTATGGACAGAAGAAGGGTGCGGCTGGTCAAAGCGGGAAGGAGAAGAAAAGGACCCATCCTCTACTGGATGCAGCGAGAGCAAAGAGTCCGGGAGAACTGGGCGCTGTACTTTGCCCTTGTGCTTGCAAAAGAAAGCGATGTTCCGCTTTACGTTTGCTTCAACCTCGTGCCCGATTTCCTCGGGGCCCTGCCCCGGGCGTACCTATTTATGCTTGAGGGCCTGCGGGAGGTTGAGGGGGAACTCGCCGAGCTCCACATCCCCTTTGTGTTCCTTCGGGGTCAGCCAAAAAACACCATCCCGGACCTTGTCCGTGACCTCGAAGTTTCAGTTCTTGTTATGGACTTCAACCCTCTGAAAATTGTTCGGGCCTGGAAAAGAGAGGTTTTGGAACACCTCACAGCCACCGTGTTTGAGGTCGACGCAAGAAACGTCGTCCCCGTCTGGGTGACCTCGCCAAAGAAAGAGTACGGGGCCTTCACCATCCGCCGGAAAATCCACCGCCACCTCCCGGAATTCCTGGAAGAATTCCCAAAGCTTGGGAAACAGCCTTTCCGGGGGGTTACCCACCGGGCCTGCGACTGGGAGAGGCTCTTCCTTGAGCTTTTCCCCGAAAAGCCCAAACTCCCCTGCACCCCGGGGTACACCGCAGGAATGCGTATGCTACGGGAGTTCCTTGAGGAACGCCTCCCCCACTACGCCGAAAAACGGAACGACCCGGCAGTTCTTGCCACCTCCCTCCTCTCCCCCTACCTCCACTTCGGACAGATTTCGGCCCAAAAGGTGGCGCGAGAAGTGCTGAGATTTCGGGAAAAATACTCAGAGAGCGTGGATGCCTTCCTCGAACAGCTCATCGTGCGTCGGGAACTTGCCGAGAACTTCTGTACTTACGAGGAACACTACGACACTCCTTTGGGGTTTCCCCGATGGGCTCAGGAGACCCTCAAAGCCCACAGGACCGACAACCGACCGTACCTTTATACCCTTGAAGAGCTTGAGAGCGCCAAAACCCACGACCCCCTCTGGAACGCCGCCCAGAGGGAGCTCCTTTCTGCAGGGAGAATCCACAACTACGTGCGGATGTACTGGGCAAAGAAAATCCTCGAGTGGTCGGAGAACGAAGAAGAAGCGCTCCGGCGGGCCATTGACCTCAACGACCGGTACGCCCTCGATGGGCGGGATCCAAATGGGTACACCGGGATCGCCTGGGCCACAGGGGGCGTGCACGATCGGCCCTTCCCGGAGCGGGAAATCTTCGGCAAAGTCCGCCCCATGACCCTTGAACAGTGTGCCCGGAAGTTCAGCGTGGAGAAGTACATCGCACGGGTTGAGGACCTTTCTAAGGATTCCTGAACCTCACCGCCGTCCCATAGGCAATGATTTCTGCCGCCCCGCTCATGACCAAGCTTGTCGCAAGACGCACTCCCAAAACGGCATCAGCCCCGAGTTTCCTCGCTTCTTCCACCATCCGCTCAAGGGCAATCTTCCGTGCTGCCGCAAGCATCTCGGTGTACTCTTTGATTTCTCCTCCCACCAGGGTCCGCAGAGCGGCCACGATGTCTTTCCCGAGCCAGCGGGCACGAATGGTGCTTCCGCAGACCACCCCAAGCACTTCCTGGACCTCTTTCCCGGGAATGGACTCAAGAGTCGAGAGGAGCATCTTCCCACCTCCTTCGTGTACTCTGGGGGTATTATACCTTTTTGGGGCCGCATGGAGGCCAGAAGGCAAGGTAAACTCAAGCGATAGAACACCGGGCACCTTCCTGAGAGGAAAAACGGCTCAAGGGACATCGAAAGAACCCGGCAAGGCTTTGTTCGGCAATCCTCGCAGAGGGGTTTCTTTTTCTTTAGGGCGGTGGCCCAGCAAGAGGGGAAGTGCTTCAAAAACCCTGGCGGAGGGGGTGGGACTCGAACCCACATTGCCCGTCGAGGGCGTACCGGTTTTCAAGACCGGCTCCTTAGCCAGTTCGGACACCCCTCCTCGGGGAAAATTATACTGGCTTTTCTATACTCTCGCAACCCACTGGGGGGCACTTGAGAAATCGCTACCCCTCAGCTTTTCCCGGACCCAGTGTGGCTGTCTTTCTCTGCACACCTTTTTCAGCTCTCCTCCCCAAGGTGAAACCCCATGGTTGCAGGATCCCCTCTACTCCCACAGCACACGAAGCACCCTTCCCGGAAGATCCGAGGATGCTTTGGAATAAGGAGTTCCCCTATCTTGCGGTCCCCAGTGCTCCCAACCCAAGAGAGTACGCCAGTTCCTCTCTGAACGCCTGCTCTCCTGAGGGAAACCCAGAAAGGTGGCCCTGATTGCCGTAGCCAACAAACTCCTCCGCCAGATCTTCGCCATCCTGAGGAGTGGGATTCCCTATGATCCCCATTACTTAGCTTAAAGGAGAAAAGAAATGCTGTGACTCAGGGAGCTTGACTTTGAACACAGAACATTGCGTCTCCCCTTTTGTCACTGCGAGCGAAGCGAAGCAGTCCCGTATTTCCACGAGGTGGGGAGAGGAGAGACTGCTTCGCTGGGCGAAAAAACGAGATTGCTTCGCAAACGAAAAGACGAGCTCGCAATGACTTCCCCCTTTCGTCGTTGCGAGGGCCGAAGGCCCGAAGCAACCCCGTAGTTCTGGAGTGCTTTTAAGACCGCTTCGGAAGCGATACTACGACCTCGCAGTGACTCTTTTGGCCGGTCATTGCGAGGGGCGAAGCCCCGAAGCAATCCCGTATTCCTGCCTAGTTTCTGAGACTGCTTCGGAAACGAAAAGACGACCTCGCAGTGACAAATGAAAGGTCACTGCGACTTTTTCCTGTTACTGCGAGGAGTCCCTTTCCCTGTCACTGCGAGGAACAAAGCGACGAAGCAGCCTCATACCCTGGGAAAAGGAGATACGACCTTACAGCATGCGAGGAATCTTAGCAATATCGGAAAGGCTCTTCACCGCAAGGGGAAGCGCTGTTCTTGCGCTTTTTGATAGACAAGAAGAAGCTCCCGAATCCCTTCTTCAAGAGAAACCGCAGGAGTCCATCCGGCTTCTTTGAGCTTGGTAACATCAAGACCAAGGATTTTTGGTTTTCGCCCTGGTGAGGAGGGAAAGGTTCGAAGTGCCGGGACCTTAAGACCGAGCTTTTTGCAAAGCTCCTGATAGAGGCTGGCCAGAGAAAGAACGCTGAGCGGGTTTCCGCTCCCGACGTTGTAAATATCATTCCAGCAATGGTTCCTTGCTGGATGGAGGAAGAACTCGATGGAAGCAACAGCATCCCGGATATGAAGAAGGTCTACCACATCCTCCCCGTTGTGGTACACCGGAAGAAAAACGCCACTGACGGCGTAACGGGCAAACCGGTGAGGCAGTTCTTCCTCGCGCATAAAAATTCCGAAACCATAAAGCCTCGAAAAGCGGAGAATGAGGAACTGCATACCCTTTTGCCGGGCTTCTCGTACTATGAGTTCGCCACGGTACTTCGTCCGACCGTACACAGTATCAGGATGCGGCGTACAATCCTCACGGTAAGGACGCTGGTCTTCTGCCCCGTACACGGCCTGGCTGGAGCAGTAGAGTATCCGCTTCGCCCCAGATTGCAGCGCGGCTTCAAGGAGTTTTCTCGTGCCGCAGACATTAACCTGCTCTGCCTCGTCAGGATGGCTTTCGCAGAATTCTATTCCTCGCACTGCCGCCGCATGGACGACGACATCTGCATCCTCAAGATACACCCTGTACGTTGCGGGGTCATTCAGGTCACCCACAACGTACTGCACTATCGTTCCCTCCGGAAGAACCCCCCTGAGAAATGACAGCTTTTCACGGGTACGCACAAGACAGATGACCTTCGCAACATCAGGACTTCGCGACAGCGCAAGGACAAGGTTACTTCCTAAGTATCCGCTTGCGCCGGTTAGGAACACCTTCATACACCCAGTTCTCTCCTTTTGCCAAGGGTCTCTATCGACTCCCGGCTGATTATGCATTCGTCGACGAACCGGAGTGCAATCTTCGTCGTATCAGGACGAAGCGAGGACTGAATCGTGCTGGGTTCTTCTCCCTCAAGGTAGCGAATGACCGCCTCACATTCGCGGAATCCAAGAAGCGTTCTCACTCCCGTTATGCCGGTGAATCGGGGATTCACCTCAAAAGCAACAAAGCCTCGACGGGTAATCTTCCCCTGAATATTCAGGGGACCAAAGAGGCCGAGGTCACAGAAAGCCTCGGCAACCTTTAAAGCGACGTATTCTACCTCGGGAATGCTCCGCGGTTCTACTCTCATCGGTATACCGCTTTTGAGGACGTTTTCGCTTACGAATATTCCCAGAGTCTCTCCACGCAGGCCTTTGAGAACCTGAATAGATATCTCGTGTTCCTGTCGAAGCTCCCAGGAAGCGAAAACATCTTCCGGAGTAACCCGTTCCTTACCCCACTGCACCGGGATAAGGTACTCCTGGAACATGTATCGTTTAACATCCTGTAGAGCATGGAGATCTTCACGCGAGAATAGCACCCTTACTCCTGAAGATCCTGAGCCATCCAGGGGCTTTGCGATCACAGGAAAACCTCGCCTTTCAACCAACGCCTCGAGGGAATCGTAAAGAGCAGTTTCGGCAAAGGGCAGATTTCGCTCTCTAAAGAATTCGTAAGTTCGCAACTTGTCCCGGCACACCTGAACACAGGACTCATCAGATACAATGACCTGGCAACCAAGCCTGTGAAGGAGGTCCTTTTTCATCCTCGCTAAAGGCAGAAGCTCCGGGTCAGACCCGGGAAAGAGATACGCTATGTGCTCTCTCGAGCAAATTTCAAATATCCTCGACGTGTATTCCTCTTCTCCAGCCCAGGGAACAAGATAAGCCCTATCGCAAAAAGAAAATCCAGCGCAAAAGGGGTGAACGTCAGTCCCCACGAGGAAAGTGTCAAGGCCAGATAATCGCAGGGCCTTCAGGATAGCCTGCCCAACGCCTCCACCAACTGCAGTGACAAGAACTTGCCGTTTCCGCAGCTTATTCATAAGCGTCTGTCTTCTCATATTACAGGTTGCCAAACAGGAGTCAACGCTGAATCGGAGGGGACAGCATCAACCCGCGAGAGCTTCTTTCTCCAGGTTGTGGACCGGTCCCTCACCACATCAAGGCTGACGGTGTACCCCCGATTTTGAAGGACGACGTCCTTTTCGGCCTTCTGGCAGGAGAACTCTACAGCCCTCTTGAGAGAGCCAGGGCTTCCAGGGAAAGCCAGCCTTTCTTTTTCCTGAAATCAATTCAGCCATCGAGGCCGGAGCTTATCCCCAGGACCTCAGCCCCAGGTTGTTTGGTAAATCGCCGGTTTCTACACACCCTCTCTTTCAGATTCCCGGGCAGACGTTCCATCAGGGCGATATGTGGGGACAAGAGCCCGAAGGGCCTGCCGAATAGAATCGCCATCGTAGCTTTGAGCAGCCGCAAGAAGCTGGGCAATACCCCTCTCGAGCTCCTCATCGGACGGAACGGGTGTCCGAGCAATGAAGATTTTCTCATGGCGGGAGGCCACAACCCCTTCCTCAGCACTCAGGATTTCTTCAAAAAGCTTTTCCCCAGGACGAATCCCAACGTACTCGATTTGTATATCCCTGTCAGGCTCAAAACCTGAAAGGCGAATAAGGTCTCTGGCCAGGTCAACAATCCGGACCGGCTCTCCCATATCAAGGACATAAACCACCCCGTTCTCCCCCAGACCTGCAGCCTGCAGGACAAGCTGAACCGCCTCAGGGATAGTCATGAAGTACCGCCTCATATCGGGGTGGGTCACCGGTATCGGTTTTCCCTGCTGAATCAGTTTCTGGAAAAGAGGAACCACGCTCCCCCGACTTCCAAGGACGTTTCCAAAACGCACTGAAACAAAAATCTGACCAGGTCGGGCCTTTTGGGCCGCCTGCTGCACAAGGTACTCTGCCACCCTCTTTGTGGCCCCCATGACCGAAACGGGGTTCACGGCTTTATCGGTGGAAATATTGACAAACCTCTCAACCTCATATTCAAGGGCGAGATCCACAAGGTTTTTCGTTCCCAGCACGTTGTTGAAGACTGCCTCGCTCGGGTTCAGCTCTGCAAGGGGAACGTGCTTGTGAGCCGCAGCATGGAATACAACCTGTGGCCTGTATTGGCAAAACACATGTTGAAGCCTGGGGTAATCCCTTATGTCTCCCAGGATAATGTGGTATTGCACATCGGGACATCTCAGCTTCAACTCCGTTTCGGTCTCAAACAGGCTGTTCTCGCCGTGCCCCAGAAGAAGAATCTCTTTGGGTGAAAATCGAGCGACCTGGAAAACAATCTCCCGACCTATAGACCCTCCGGCCCCGGTAACAAGAACAGTTCGATCCTTCAGATAATTTTTGACTTCTTCCAGGTTCAGGCGAACCGGCTCACGGCGGAGAAGGTCTTCAAGACTCACGTCACGGATGCGAGCAATGGAAACTTTCCCCGAAAGAATCTCGTAGATTCCAGGAATGATCCGGCAATGCACCCCTGAGTTCCTCGCCAGCTCCACCACTTTCCGCACGACTTCTCCGGGGGCCGACGGAATCGCAATCAGTACCTCATCAATACGATTTTCGTGCACCACCTGAGAGAGCTCATCCAGCCCACCAAGAACCGGAACACCAACAAGGGTATGACGCTGCTTTGCCTTATCGTCATCCAGAAACCCCACCGGCACAAGCCCTGCTTCTGGATGGCGTAGCATCTCCCGCACGATCGTGGTGCCGGCCTCTCCGGCGCCGACAACAAGCACCCTTTTCTTTCCCCGGACCTTCCCTGCTCTCAGACGTTCATGGAGAAGGCGAGCCCCAAACCGCATACCCCCAAGAAGAAAGGTGGCAAGAAGGGCGTCGATAACAGGAATACTTCTGGGAACAGAATAAGTGTGCGGAAGGAGCACATAGACGGTGAGCAGAAAAATCCCGGCTGCCCCTAAAACGGTGCATCTTATAACCATCAGAAGGTCCCGTACCCCAGCCCTGGACCAGTACTGCCGGGGCAAGCCGAAAGCCCAGATTAAGAAAGCCTTCAAGGGTGTACTCAGAACGAAATAGGCGATCATTCCCGGGAGATAACGAAGAGGGATACCTTCAAGCCGCAGGAAAAATGCCAGAGGAATAGTGACCGTCCAGGCAATGACATCCAGAATGAATTTCGACCAGAAGACCCTCACGATCCCACCTGAGAGCTCACGGAGTACACCGGGAAACAGCCTCCATCAGGGCTTCTACAACCATCTGCACTTCGGACTCCGACATCCGGCCATGGAAGGGAAGGGCTATGGTGCGGCCGGCTACAGACTCGGTAACTGGTAGCAACCCCTCACGGGTTCCCAAAGATTTCCGAATGTACGGCTGCAAATGCACCGGGGGGAAATAGCCCCTGGTAGGAATTCCCTTTTCAGCCAAAACCTGCATAACCCTGTCCCGGTGTAACCCCTGTGAGAGAGTCACCACATACACAAACCAGCTCATACGCACATACGGCAGAACTACCGGAAGACGAACTCCTTCAACACCCTGAAGGTAGGATGAGTACATTTGGGCTACTTTTTCCCGGTTAGCCAGAAGCACTTCAATCCGCCGTAGCTGAGAAATACCCAGGGCAGCAGACATCTCAGTCATCCGGTAGTTGTAGCCAAGATATTCGTGTTCAAGCCACTCTCCGGTTGATCTGCGCCCCTGGTTGCGCAAACTCCGGCACAGAGAGGCTATACCGGGGTCGTTCGTGACAATCATCCCACCTTCTCCGGTGGTCATTTGCTTATTTGGATAAAAGGCGAAGGCAGCGGCATTACCAAATTGGCCAATCTTTTTCCCCTTGTATTCAGCACCAATAGCTTCACAGGCGTCATCAATAACCCTCAGGCCGTAACGCTCTGCAATATCCAGAATTTCATCCCAATCGGCAGGATGACCAAAGACATCAACGACCATGATGGCCCTGGTACGGGGCGTGATTTTCCGCTCCAGGTCTTCAGGATCGAGATTGTAGGTATCAGGTCGAATATCCACGAAAACCGGTATTGCCCCCTCGTAGAGCAGCGCGTTGACCGTCGCTACAAAGGTGAAAGAAGGAACGAGAACCTCATCTCCCGGCCCAATGCCCAGAGCCTTCACAATGAGATGCAGTGCCGCCGTCCCTGAACTCACGGCCACAGCATACTTTACCCCGATGTAACTGGCAACAAGCTCTTCGAACTCCTCAATCCTGGGCCCCAGGGAAAGCCGCCCAGAACGAACAACCTCTGCTACTGCCTGGACATCCTCTTCAGTGATATCTGGGGAGGACATAGCTATTCGCTCGTTCACAGACCGTACCTCTCTCGAGAAACAAGCTTAAGTCGCACTACCTCTACTTCTATTGGGAAACAAGGGCTTACAAATAATCACCTCTTGCCGACGTGATGCGTACATAAACCAGGGCTACATCGAAGAATCCAATCTCCTTATGATGTCAAAGAGTTCCGTAAGAGAAAAAATCCGAAAATCTGGCTCGTAGCTTTGATCCGGTGCTACAGCATTTTTATAGATCCCCTCCCTTAGAACCTGTACCGACTTCATGCCAATGTCTTTTGGGCCTTTAAAGTCTTTCTCCAGGTTATCGCCCACGAATATTGCTTCTTTCGGACTTACCGAAGACTCAGTTAATATTTTAACAAATGGTACTATTGATGGCTTAGAGCAGTTCAAACCAAGCTCCCAAGTGTATACAATTTTATCAAAGTACTCTTCTATCTGCAGGGCCTGAACCTTTAGTCTTTGAGTTACAGGATGACCGTCTGTAACAATACCAAGCATCATTTGATGTTCTTTGAGAATAGGAATAACAATCCTTGCATCCTCGTAAAGGCTAATCTGAGGGTTGTGAGTTCTGTAAAGCTCTACAAGTTCTCTTACCAAACCCTCGCAATACAAACCCAGGACTCTTAAGACCCTATCGATTACCAGGCGCCTATCAATAAAAAATTCTCTCGTAAGCAAGCCAAACACGAGTGATCGTTCTATCCCAAATTTCTCCTCAACAGCCTGAGCAACTCTTCGAAAACCACTAAATACAAAGTCACTTTCCGGATAAAGCGTGTCATCTAAATCAAAGAGCACTAGCCTTATTGGCATCCTTATTACTCCAAAAATTCTTCACAACTTAATCAAGAAGCTCACTCTTGTCGATGTATACTGCTTCGTCATACCGTAACATCACCAAGTTTTCTCTGTATTCCGCAGAGAAACCTTCAAGACCCTTTCCTTTCAAGTCTCCTTCTAACATTTTAACGATGAGCCTTGGAAAGTTTGCCCCCGCATAGTAAGATAGGGGATATCCTCCTCCAAAACGAGGATTGATCTCCGTGAAAAACGGACCCTTCGGTGTTAAGAAACATTGTATGTTAATAGCCCCAAACGGCCTGAGCGCTTCTACGATAAGAGAAGTAAAATAAAACAAGAGTTCATCTTTAATAGTTATTCCCCTCTCTACCTCTCCTGCTCTTACTTTTAGCCTTTTCCTCTGAGCCGTAGACAAAATCCTCCCCTCAAAGTCACAGAGCACATCTATAGTTACTTCTTCTCCTTCGAGAAACTCTTGGAGAATTGGCTGATTAACCTTTTTGGAATAGAACCTTACATCTTCCCAAGTATCACACCTCTGGACCCCTACGCTCGCAGAGCCGAAACGAGGCTTAATTATAAGCGGAAAGCTGTCTTCTGGAAGGGAACCAGAATCCTCAAGAGAGAAAACACGCGGAGCAGGAATTCTATACTCGTCAAAAAACTTGGCCGTTTGAAGTTTATCGTAAGTTATCATAACCACCTCGTAATCTGAAACGAGAGGGATGATACCCTCCTGTATAAACAAATCCTTCGCTTTCGCCAAAACAGGTAGCTCCGGGTCAATAAGTGGAACAACAAGTTTAATACCCAGTTCCTTACACCTTTCCATCAAGACAGGCACATAATTCCTGTCCGTTACCTTTGGCAAAAGGAATCCCCTATCAGCAAAGTAGAGCCCCGGTGCGGTTGAATCACAGTCGGCAGCAAAGACATAACCTCTACTGCCTAAACTTTCTTTAAAAAACCTTACTAAGGAAACCCTTCTCCCAACAGAAGTAAGAAGTACATTGAAACGCGGCTGCACTATCATTGTCAACAACCCATCGTCAACATGACAAAGCACTCAGAACTACCTTTGCATGTCCTCCAGCACCGATGATGTAGACTCCCATGCCTTCCCTCCCTGAAACTTCGGCATCGTTGCAAATCCAGGGTGGGAAACCCCTTCACGCTTCAGCGCTGCAACAACCGTAAGAAAAAGAATCCTCATATCCAGCGAAAAACTCAAATTGTCGACATACCAGACATCAAGCTGGAATTTTTTCTCCCAGTCAAGAAGATTGCGGCCATGAATGACTACCGGCCCGGTAACACCAGGCTTCACTTCATGGCGACGGGCCTGCTCCGGAGTGTACAGGGGCAGATACTCCACAAGGAGCGGACGTGGGCCCACAAGGCTCATGTCTCCTTTAAGCACATTCCAGAGCTCTGGAATCTCATCAAGGCTTAAACGGCGAAGGAATCTCCCCACCCTCGTCAAACGTTCCTCATCAGGCAGGAGGTTGCCCTTTTCATCCCTGAGGTCAAGCATGGTGCGAAACTTGTACATCACAAACGGTTTTCCATGAAGGCCAGCGCGCTCCTGGCGAAAAATGACAGGTGAACCCATGGTGAAATATATGACCAGAGCCACAACAAGGGCCACAGGGGAAAGGATAACCAGGGCCAGCGTAGCCAGAACGATGTCTACAACCCTTTTCCCAAATCTCCGGTACCATCCGTTACCCACTTTGCAGCACCCAAAGGTATTTTACTACAGGTTCCGGTAACTGATGAGGAAATGCTACTTTAGAACCAGACCTCAACGAGTCTTTGGGCTTCTTTTAAAACCTCAGGGGAAGAAAAAGGATCCCGGCAGGAGCGGATGGCCCCCTCCACAAGGTCCACAAAGGACTCCGGAGGAAGGAAATGGGGGATGTCCCGGATATAGACCGCCTG
>Ga0071330_1069075_pt1 | contig 60804 bp, 52 predicted proteins | sample GBScel77sediment_FD_63802 | JGI IMG/M metagenome (GOLD analysis project Ga0071330, IMG submission 63802) | Hot spring sediment microbial communities from Great Boiling Spring, Nevada - Cellulolytic enrichment Sediment 77C v2 (version 2) | ecosystem: Environmental > Aquatic > Thermal springs >...
GTAGAGCCGGTACAGGTCGCCGATGGCCTTGGGGACCTCGTTGCAGACGACGGCGGTGGACTGGGCGGCGTATTGCGGGAGCATCTCCGCCACCTGGACCAGGCGGACCAAACCGGCGGGCCGGGAGGGGCGGCGAGGCGGGGAGGGAGGCGTTGCTCCGTCGGGTGGGCGATGCGGCGAGAGGTGAAGGGGCAGGCGTTAGCCTTCCACCTTCACTTCTATCCGCTTCGCCCGCTTAGGTTCTACTTTAGGCAACCTGATTGTCAGCACACCATCGCGATAGGACGCTTCTGCTTTGTCAATGTCAACCGGCACATTCAGCACGAAACTTCTTTCAAACTCACCGTAGTTTCGCTCAAGCAGGTGATAGGTTGCGTTTTCTGCTTCCTGCGATCGCTCCTTTTTGCCTCTCAGCGTTAACCGGTCATCGGTCAACTCAATTTGGATGTCCTCTCGTTTAACGCCGGGCAATTCCGCTTGAACCACAACCTCTGCTGGCGTTTCATAAATGTCAACTGATGGTGTCCAACCTCTCGCAGCAGGTGCGCGCTCCTCGCCGAAAAATTCACGGAACAACCTATCCACTTCGCGACGAAAGGCTTCAAGTTCAGCGAAAGGTGACCAACGGCGCATTTGTGCCATCTTCGTCCACCTCCTTTAGACATTGGTCTGCGATTTTGGTTACGCCCCAATCTTGAGGCTTTGCCGCCGAAATCGGCGTTTATGCCTTTAAATTGGTCAATTTTTGCAGACCCATCAATCAGGATTTCCCCGACAAGCAATGTATTTCTGCCTTGCTGCAACCTTCAGAAAGAAAGGGCTGGCGGCTTTGTCACCGCCAGCCCTTCTGAGGCTTCAGGCGGCTTTCACCTCAATGCGGCGGGGCTTGCTTTCTTCGCTCTTGGGCAACCGGATTTCAAGGACTCCGTCCTTGTAGGATGCCTCGACGGCATCCACCTTGACATCCGTCGGGATGCGGAGCGAGCGGACAAACTCACCGTAGGCGCGCTCAACGAAGTGCACTGTCTCGTCTTTGCGCTCCTCGCTCCGCTCCCGCTTGCCCTTGATGGTCAGGATATCGTCCTGCAAAGTGACCTCAATGTCTTCAGTTTTCACACCGGGAAGTTCTACCCTGACGATGTAGGCGTCAGGAGTTTCGCTAACTTCCATGGCTGGAACCCATCGCTCCCACCGCCAATCCAGCCCCCAGAAGTCTCGCTCAAGGTCCCGGAAGAAGCGGGAGATCATCCGGTCAAACAACCTGTCAAATCGGTCGAACCAGCGCTCAACCTCGGTGATCGGCTGCCAGCGTGCCAACTTTGCCATACTCGCTCACCTCCTTCCCGAGGTTTCGAGGTTTTCTTTCCTCGACTGTGCCCTTTGGCACAGCCATTGATATTATACCACGCAATCCAAACTCGTAAACATGGAAGGGGTAATAAATTCCCCACCAATTTTTCAGTTTTTGCGGCTATTTTTCGGGGATTTGAGAGCGGAACCGAAATTTCCGTGAAGGATTGAGCACAATGCTATCAAGTTAATGCGATAAGCCCAGAGCAAGTTATGGGTTCTCGACCGGAGTTTTGCGGGGCGAAACTCACTTGATTGGTTAGGTTGCTGCTGGGGGAAGCGAAAATGAAGCAGAAGGCTTTCATAAACGCCGAATCCATGCAATAATTTCGGGCGGTGATTGTTCATGCGATTGTGGCATTGGGTTGCAATAGGAACAGGTGCTGTCGGCTTGCTCTTGACGACTCTTTTGGTTGTCGGCAAAAAACGGAAAGTTCAGGAAAGCAGCGAAAATTTGGAGGTGCCAGAAGAAGGACCACCGGGCGACCGCGAAATGAGTTTCTGGGAGCACTTAGCAGAACTAAGGTCAAGGTTGCTTTGGGCAATTTTGTTTTGGGCGATTGGAAGCGTTATTGCGTGGGTTTACTACGACAAGATTTTCTGGATGCTGGTTAAGCCAATTGAGCCTGCCCTCCGCAAGTATGAGATTCCCGTCACTTTGCAGTCAATCTTTGAACCTCTCATGTTGAAGTTGCAGATAAGCATCGCTGCTGGATTGGTCATCGCTTTCCCCGGCATCCTTTACGAGGTGATGGCTTTCGTTTGGCCAGCCCTTTACCCTCACGAGAAGCGTTTTGCCCTCAAACTCATCCCTGCCTCTCTCATCCTTTTTGGGGCAGGGGTTTTTCTCGCCTACAATCTCATTCCCGTTGCTGCTCTCTTTATGCTTCAAATGGGACTACCGAGCACGGACAATCCAGGCATAAAAATTCAGGTCCTCAACTTTGCCCGGCAATACCTTTGGTCAGTTGCCAAAATTGCCGCTGCCTGTGGTGTGCTGTTTCAAATGCCACTGGTCATGATGTTTCTGGGTAAGTTGGGTGTTGTTAGTGCGAAAGGGTTGATGCGCTACTGGCGTCACGCCATAGTCGCCATTTTTACCCTCTCCGCCATCATAACGCCGACGATAGACCCCGTGAACATGACCCTACTTGCAGGTCCAATAGTTGGGCTCTATTTCCTCAGCGTTTTGTTGGTCTACTTGACCCAGCCGAGGGAGCAATGATGCCTTGAGGCTCACTCTTCGCCTTCTTCAGACTTTGTGCTTGTCTCAGACTTTTCACCCTCTCGTTTTTTGGGATAAGAGCCTCTCCCGTAGTCAGTTACATGCCAACCGCTGCCCTTGAAAATAATCGGCACGGGTCTAAAGAGTTTGCGAGCAGGTTGCCCACATCTATCGCATCTAACTTCAGGGCGCTCATCCACTCCGTGAAAGACTTCAAAGGTGTGCCCACAAGCGTCGCAGTGGTAGTCGTAAACCGGCATAGCAAACCTCACCTCCGTTGAAGTTTTGGATTTGCGGATTTGCCGAAGGCAAGATTATGGCACGAAGGACGAAAGGAGAACTTAAGAACTGCGACGACCCCTAAGCGCCCTTTCAACCTCTCGCTTCATTTCTCGCTCGATGATTTCTCTTCGCCTGTCCACTTTTCGTTTACCCCGAGCCAAACCCAATTCAACCTTTGCGTAGCCTCGTTCGTTGAAGTAGACTCTAAGCGGTATCAATGTCAGCCCCCGTTGTTGGGTCAAGCCCATCAGTCTGTCAATCTCGCGCCGATGCATCAACAATTTGCGGGGCTGACGAGGGTCGTAGTTGCGTTGCAAAACTGGGTCATAAGGAGCGATGTGCATATTGTAAAGCCAAAGTTCACCCTTGTTGACTTTTGCGTATGCTTCTGCGAGAGAGACTTTCCCTTGCCTCAAAGATTTCACTTCAGGACCAGTCAGCACTATGCCTGCTTCGTAGGTCTCCAAAATCTCGAAATCATGTTGGGCTTTTCGGTTAACCGCGACGATGCGTTCTGGCATGGGGCATCACTTTGCCGGTGAGGAAACAGGTTGAGAAGCCGTTCGGACTCGCTTCGCGGAGCGTTTGGAAGTCGGGACGACAAAACCTTCAGATTGGGCAACTTCTTGCAATGCCCTCGCAGCCTTCTGGGCAGCACTGCTGACTTCTGGGATGTTAGCGCTTGCGACCCTCTTGAGGATGTCAATGGCTCGTGGGTCACCAAGTTCCTCAAGTGCCCTGATGATTTGCAGTGCTGCCTGCGGGTGGGGGTCAAAGACCGCTTGGATAAGTGGCATGACAGCCCTGCGGTTCTTCAACTTGGCAAGCCCTAAGGCAGCATGATACCGAACGCTCCATTCGGGGTCTTTGAGCGCTTCGCACAGGCTCTCCAAAACATCATCCCCACCAAGTTGACTCAGACCTTGCACTGCAGTCAAGCGAATGAGCCAATCAGGATCGTGAAGCGCCTTTTTGAGGTAAGGTTTTGCCATCTGCTTGCCCACTTGGACAAGCGCTTTCAATGCTTGGAACCTGACCTCTTGGTCAGGGTCGTTCAGCAAACGACAAAGCGGCTCAAACAGCGACTTCTCGGGGAAACGAGCAATTGCCTGAACCGCTGATTGCCGGACAAGTGGGTCGGGGTCCTTCAGGGCTTTGACCAACTCCTTCAGTGCCCTCCTGTCTCCCATTGAACCAAGGACTTCCGCCGCGACTTGCCTGACGGTCTGATTAGGGTGCTTGAGCGCTTTCACAAGTTCGGGCACAGATTCCTTGCCAATGGACATCAGGGCATCCCTAACAAGCCGCCTTAATTCTGCACCGTCGCGAGCCAAGATGTCCAACAGGAAAGGAATGGCTTTAGGGTCTTTCAACTTCCCCAGAGCCTCAATTGCCGTTCGCGAAAAGTCGGCACCGCCATGCATCACTAACTCGGTCAGCAACTTAAACGCTTTCTTGCTCCCAATTTCGCCCAACGCTTCAACAATAAGCCTTTGAAGTTCAGGGGCTTCTTTGGTGAATCGCTCAAGGAGGGCGGGAGCAGCCTCTTTCGCCCCGATCTTACCCAAAATATGGATAGCCCACCTTCTTATGGCAAGTTCTTCGTGATTAATGAGTTTGAGGAGCGCGGGCACGGCAGGACGACCAATCTTTACCAGCGCTTCAGCTGCAGCCCTCTGGACAGTCAAACTAGAGTCGGACAGGGTAGCCACTAAAACGGGGACAGCCTTCTCCGCCCTCAATTCGCCCAAAGCCATCGCAGAGACCAAGCGGACAAGGTAATGAGGGCTTTTCTCAAGCGCTTCAATCAACAACGGAATAACTTGTTTGGCAGGCAATGCAAGAATTTGCTGCAGGCTCTCTTCGGGAGTTGCTTCAGAGCGCCCTTCCAGCCGCTTCAAAATCCTCTGAAGTTGTTGCCTGACTCCTGTCATTGCACTCGCCTTCTTTGCTGGCGGTTTCTCGCTATTCGAGTTGTCACGGTGGCTTTTCGTCGCCCTAAATTATAACGCCTTTTGTGCCGAAAGTCAAGAGGTGGAAACATTAGCCCGACGATAAATTAGATAGGCTTGAACGCTTATGGCAAGGATTAATACAAAAACTGACACCAAAAGGGCAAGGTCAAACTGAGTGGGAAGCAAAGGGGCGAGCAGAAACAAAACCCCGATCGCCACAAACCCATAACCGCCAAACTTATTCGCAGCCCTCCACGCCTCGTCGCTAACGAGCGTCCATGGAAGCCTAAACCCAGCAACCCAATTTCGCTTCAATTTCGGTAAAATGCTGCCAATGAACATGAATAGCACTCCAATGGCAGGCAGAATCACAGGTCTTGGACTGCCCAACCATCCTAAGCCGACTGCTAAGATTGCAGCGTGAATTGCCAACATGAATGCTCCCATAAGTGTTCGGATGCCCAAAAGTAGCCTGAGGTCATACTGTTCTAACCTGAGTTGCCCCTTCTCAATGGCTGCTAACCAGAAGCAGAGGGTGAGAACTCCCCAGAGGATTGCAAGCATCAAAGGCATGAACCACAAAGTCATCTCACGGCTCATCCAACCGTCAGGTTGCCATTGGGCGTTGAAGTGAGTCGGCACTTTCTCTGGCAGGTAAGGGTAAGCAAGCCAACCAATCAAAAAGCACGCTGTAACCCAAAACAGCCCTTCGCCTAAATCTCGCGTCCATCGCATGTTCGCTCACCTTCAGGTTCACAATCGTCCACTCAAGCGCTCCTTCAAAAACCCTCGGCTTATTGTCCGCTTAATCCTGACAGCCAACTCGTCGGGCGTCAATTGGTTAACAGCAATATCAGCAACGGTGAGAACCCAAAGTGGGCGGAATGAAACCAAAATGGTGACCCCTTCGGGTGTCACTTTCGTTTGGAAGTCAAAGGCTTGTGCCCCTGCTTCCAGTGCTTCGTCCAATCTTCTTGCCACTTCCTGCGCCCTTTCCAAGGCGCTTTGTTTGTCCAAAGGGGCGAAACGACACAATTCTTCCCCGCTCAGAAACACCGCTGCCAATTTCGCTCCATTCACTTCAATTTCTTTGACATCCACTTGCAGTGCTTTGGTTACTGGGCGACGGTTTATCGGTAAACCTGCTGCCGTCAGCCACTGTTTGACAGAACTGATGCGTTCCTCAATGGCTGGGTGGGTTGTCCAATAGCCGGGCAGAAATTGTGGCGGGGTTGATTGCTTTTCCAAACGAGCGAGTTTTTCAAAGAAAGTGAGCAAGCCGACAGGGTTGTAGCCAGCCCTCTGCAGGTAACTGAATGCTGCTTCATCTGCTTCCCTTTCCATGTCCCGCGAATAGCCCAGCATCAGGACTTGGACGACCTGAGAGACAATTTGTGCTGCTTGCATTGCCGTTTCACCGCGTGCGAAGACTGCAGCCAACATCGCGAGGAGGACCGGGATGCTTAACTGGCTTTCCTTCCGAATCATTCTGATTGCGTGCAAGCGAGTGTTGTGAGCGACTTCGTGAGCGATGACTGCAGCCAACTCGTGTTCGCTTTCTGCCAACTTGAGCAGCCTCGTCGTGACATACATGAAGCCACCGGGGAAAGTGAAAGCGTTAGGCTCGTTGTCCTCTACGACCTTGATGGTGTATGTCATTTTGGGGCGCTCGGTGACGGGGACTATCCTCGCCAAAATTTGCCTGAGTTGTGGCAATGCGGGATGGTCATTCACGATTTTCACTTTGCCCTCAAACTCTTTAACTGCTTCCTCACCCAACTTCTTTTCCTGTTCGGTCACCTCTGGCGGCAATGGAGTTTGGACTGCCACTATGCAGTTGGCGAAGACTAACAACACTGTTAGCGAAAGCCATCTGCGCATTGTGGTGTCCTCCATTCAATTTCGGGCACGACAAAGACCACCTTGCTGATTTTTGCTCCCAATTGCTTTGACGGCGAGATTTTGCGGAAGTGGCTTTGAGTCATTGCACTTCAATCTCCTGCAACTTTTCTGCAGCCCTTTCGGCTGAGCAGATGCGGTAATCGATCATCGCCCGAAGGGCTTTGAAGACTTCAATCTCAGCGTTGATAAGGTGTTGGGCGGCATCTCGCCCTATTGTCCTGACAATTAACTCAGTGACCAGCCGTTTGAGGGTTTTAGGCTTCTTTCGCTTTTCCTCCCTGACTTCCTCTTCCACGACCTCAATTTCCTCTTCTGGCTTCGGTCGGCGAGCCATCGGTCATCACCTCCGACAGCAAATTAGGCTGCGCCGTGTAAAAATTATGCGGCTCAGAAATTTTCGCTGTGCACAAATCTGCTGGAGGTGGTTTGAGGTGAGTTCGGTGCGTGTAGGCTTTATCGGATGTGGCGGCATTGCCAACTTGCACATGAACAACTTGAGCCGAATTGAAGGCGTGGAGTTGGTGGCTTTTTGCGATGTGGACGAAGGGAGAGCGAAAGCGGCAGCGGAGCGGTTCAAAGGCAACGCCTACACTGACCACCGTCAGATGTTTGAAAGGGAACAACTTGACGCTGTTTACATTTGCATCCCACCACACGCCCACACCGACCAAGAAATCCTCGCTGCCCAAACGGGAGTTGCCATTTTCGTTGAAAAGCCCGTCGCCCGAACCCTTGACAAGGCTTTGGAAATTCTGGAAGCCATCAAAAAGTCTGGCGTCATCAACTCTGTCGGCTACCATTTCCGCTACTTTGACGGCACCGATTTAGCGAAGGAACGACTTGCTGGCAAAACCATCGGTATGGTCATGGGCTATTGGATGGGTGGTCTCCCCGGAGTTTACTGGTGGCGTCGGATTGAAATGTCGGGAGGTCAAATCGTTGAACAGACGACCCACATTTTTGACCTTGCTCGTTACCTCGTCGGCGACATCGTTCGCGTCAGCGCTGCAACGGCTTTGAGAGCACTGCACGATGTCCCCGACCTCAATGTCCCTGATGTCGGTGTCGTGAATGTTTGGTTTGCCAACGGCGCCATAGGTTGCATTGCCAACACATGTATGCTACGCATGGGTTACACGACAGGCGTTCATGTCATCACTCCAGACCTCATCGCTGAAGTCTCTTGGAGTGGCGTGAAGTTCATTGAGCCCAACCGAACTGAGGAAATCCGCCACCAACGCAACGGTCATTTTTACGAAAGCGTCGTTTTTGTTGAAGCGGTCAAGACGAGAAACCAATCCCTCATCCGGTGCGATTACGCTGATGCCGTCAAAACTCTTGCCGTTACATTGGCTGCATTGGAGTCCGCAGATAGAAATGGCGAACCCGTTGAAGTTCCGAATTTGAGTGCAGAGGGCGGATAAGCGCTCTGGGTGAGGAGTTCTGAGTGCAGAAAAATTTGCAAAGCAGGAGGACGAGGCTCCTGACGAGCCGAAGCGGCAGCAAATGGCGATTGGCGAATGGTGAATGGTGAACGACTTTGACCACCCACCCGAGGTGGGTGGCTACAAAATCAAAGCAGGCTAAAGCCTGCTAATTGAGTTGAGGGTTGCGGGTTGAGAGTTGCAAATTAGGTTTTTTCTCTGAACCCTCAACTCACAACTTTTTCAGTTAGCCTGCTTCAGCAGGCTTTGTCCTTGTAGCCACCGACTTCAGTCGGTGGAAAAATGGAAGGCGAGGCTCCTGCCGAACCGAAATGGCAGCGAATGACAAATAGCGAGTGGCGAATGGTAAACGGTTCCCTCTTTTGACGATTGCAAATTGGAGTTGTCAAAATTAATAGCGGTGGGCGTTAGGCGATAAGCCCCTTGAAAGCCCGCCGGTGAAACGCTATGAGACGACAGCAAACGAGGGTGCTGGGTGCTAAGTGCGGGGTGCTGATTTTCGCTTTGGTGCTTGTTACAGCACTCCCTTTGAGTTTGTTTGCCCAAAACTCAAAAGCGCCGTCCGTTCCAAAGCCAATCCTTGAAGCCAACGCATCTGTCAAGTTGGGAATCCCTCAAGGTGCAAGGGTGCTGCTTCGCGAAATTGTTGTCTTCGTTGACAACTATCCTGACCCGTCCCTTCGTGCTTTTGTAGAACCTCTGCTCAAGGCTGCGTTGACGGAGGCAGGCTTTACCGTTGTGGCTACCCCCCAAGAAGTTCGCAGGGAAGCCGAGGAGAGGAGATTTGAGCGCGAGTCCGAAGAGGTTCACAAAGGTTCATTGCCTCCCAAAGGGACAATCTTGCGGGAGACCGTTGAGTTGAAAGCAACCGTCCACTTGGTTCGTTCGGGAAAGCAACTTGGAATGCTCCTTGGCGAATTGAGGAGGCGGCGAATTGACATCGGTGGCTTCTACATCCGCAAGAACGAAAGCGGCGCTTTGGTCTTTCTGGAAGTCATTGACAACGCCACTTTGACGACGACCGCCCAATTGGTCAGTTTCGCCACAGACAAAGACGAAATCTTGACAATCACCGGCACACCGTTTGGGGCATTCGTTTTGGGGCGCGATAACCAGCGCCAAAGGGACATGAACGCCATCAGGGCAGCAATGAGACATTTGAGCAACTTGTTGAAACTCAAACTCGCCGAACGAGAACCAATCAAAGGTAAAGTGCTTGGCAAAGTTGAAGGCGTTACCGCAACTTATGTTGTCATCAATGTCGGACGACTGGACGGTGTCCAAAAGGGCATGAACTTCGCCGTCCATCCTGTCCGCAAGGTCGGAGACGAATTGGTAGCGTTGCCGCCAATCGCTAAACTTCGGGTCTTGATTGTCAACGACACAAACTCCGTTTGCGATGTTGTTGAAGGCGATGTTGGTGACATCAACGAAGGCGATGAAGCGAGGGAGGTTATCAAAGAAATCGTCGCAACGGTGAAAAAGTGAGAGCGAAAAAATGTCAAGTTTGTTCACTGTCCTTGCGATGGCAGCACCACCTTTGAGCCGACCCGAACGATTTTGTCGGGTGCTGCTTCCACCCGCCCAACCGCCTCGTTCGGTTTAACTTGCGTGACCGTGAAAGTCCCAATAATTTCGTTCGTTGCCGCATCAACGATACTTAGCCTCATCCCAACTTTAACGCCTTCTCGCTCCCCTGCCGAAATTGTCCCCTTCCCGTCGCGCAGAGAGGTCAACCATGCAAATTTCTTTCCAGAAACGACCTGCGTCTCTTGTGGCTGAATGGAAACCTTTGCTTCTTCCCCCTCTTGAACCTTTGGCGTCCAAAGCCCAACAAATCTCCCTTCCAAAATCACGAACTTTGTTCGCTCCTGCTGCTCCGACCACCCGCCACCAACGCCCCATTTTGGCGGGTAACCCTGAGACCAATGCAGGGCGAGCAAAGTGTTGGGGGAAGCCATCCATTGCAAACTCAAAACCCAATACCGCTCTTGGTCTTTGTTCGCTGTTTTCCTGTCCAACCAACTCCTGACCAAAACGCCGCTGACTTGAACTTTAGAGTTCACTTGCCACCGTCCCCAAAGTGAAACTGCCCGAGAATCAGCACCTGTCGGGTAGCCCAAACCGATGTCGTGATAAAGATAGGGTGCTTGGACATGGTGGGTGTAAGTCAAGCGGTCAAAAGAGGCGTATTCGGCGCCGATGCCCCACTTTCTCGTCTCATGTTGCGCTCCTAAAATCCAGCCGAGTTTCCTTTGAATTTGTTCTTCCTTGCGCCACCAACGAAGTTTCAAGTCGTCAACAACCAAAATCCCGTAAAAGTTGCTGTCGCCAGACCGATAACTCACATCGGCGCTCAAAATCACTTGGTCACTCCCCTCCTTTCGCCATCCGCTGTTAACAGCCAAACGAGATGTGAGGTAGAAAGGCAAGAAAAGCGTCAGCGGTGAAAAGGAGCGTGACAGGTTGATTTCGTTAACGCCGATGCTTAACCTCTCGTCCAAAGGCTTTTCCCATCTCCGAGCCATCAAAAACCGTCCCGGCAAATCGCCGTGAAGGTAAGCCATGAGTTGACGGATTCTCCATCGCCCAATAACTGGCAACTTCGCTTGAAGGCTGAAAGAGATGCCGTCAAGGGGGTAACCGTTGTCCGAAATCAAAGATGTCCCAAGAAAGCCGGGTCCCCATCGTTGATATTGACGACCAAACTCCCAAACGGTAGTCCCGATGAAACCGCGAACGGTCGCAACCTCAATTGACGGCGCAGGATAGGCTTCAAGGAAGGGCAAAAAATCGCGATGCCTCAACTGGACCAAAACTCCCCACCGCTTCGTCGGATGGTAACTTAGCGTCACCGAACTTAATCGTTCCCAACTTGTGCTATCGCCAGACTTACGGGCAGCCATTTCCCTAATTCGGGTCAGGATTGAAAGGGTCGGGGGCAGTAGATCCCTCACCTCAGCCCAATTCTCAGAAAGCCACCATTTTGCCAAAGTGAGGGAAGGGGAGTCTTCGCTCGCCTCTTCAAACCACTCAAGCCACTTTCGGACTTCAAAAGGTTGCCAGACAAACTTTCCAGCAGCACCGATGGCAAGCGAAGTTTCGCCTTGTGCCACAGCCGATTGCAACCAACCGCCAACATGTGTCTTGGAACTGAAACCCGTTTGCCCACAAACCCAACCAATTGCCAAGCAAACCCCAAGCAGACTCAAGACTAACCTCACGGTCCTTCACCTCGTCCCTTTCGTGCTGCGAGAAATGATGACACCTTCAAACTGAGTTGTCCGCACAAACCAAACCGGTTTGCGGCAAATTCGTTTCGGCAAGGAATGGCATTATGTTTTCGGGGTGACCACCGATGGCGACCAAGGTGACTACCGGCAAAGAGATGCAAAGACGAAAAATTGGAGAATGGTTGCGCTCTCGGTTGCTTTCGGCAAGCGGAGTTGATGCACTCATCGCTCTCGCATTGTGGTTCGGCTTTTTCGCTTTGGTTGTCTGGAGGGCGGAAGAAATCGGTGTCGGATACGACGAGCCAATTTACGGCGGCTATGCCTTCAAATACTTGGCTTGGCTTCAATACCTTTGGGCGAGTTGGTCGTCTGGTCGCTTCCTTGACCCATTCCGACCCGAAATTATTGACCTTTACTGGCACGCAAAGGACATGCACCCTCCAATCCCAAAGTTGATTGCTGCCCTCGGAGTTTGGTTCATGACGCCAATTTTAGGTAGCGATTTTGCCGCCATGAGGTCTGGAACGGCTTTCCTGTTCGGTGCAATGTTGGCTGCAATTTACTGGTTCGGGCGAGAGCAGTTGACGCGAGCAGGAGCGTTATTCTCTGCCTTCGCAGTTGCTTTTATGCCACGCTTGTTCACCGATGCCCACTTCCTGACAATGGACATGCCTGTGACGGCAACGACAGTCATTGGGACTTCGTTGCTTTTGCGAGCGATTGAGCAGCCAAACTGGAAACGCATCGTTGCTGCCATTATCGGTGTCGGGATGGCTTTTGCTTCAAAAGCGAACGGCTTCCTTATCATTCCAGCAGCCACAGTTTATGTCTTCATCCGAAACGGTCTCCCTTTGAAAGGCAACGAACTCAAATCTTTGCTCAAACCTTTCGGCATCATTGCTTTGGTTGCTCTTGGAGCGATAGCGTTTTTGTTCGCGACATGGCTTTGGCTTTGGGTTGAACCAATTCACCGATTCCGAGAATACTTCACCTTCCATGCCAAACACTTCGTCGTCCACACTTTCTATCTCGGTCGGCTTTACCCTATCACCGATGCGAAGGAGAACATTCTCGTCCCGACGCCTTGGCATTATCCCTTCGTGATGACCTTAGTGACTGTTCCGACGATAACGCTTCTGTTGGCGTTAACGGGGATGGGGTTGACAATTTTTCGGTGGCGGGAAGTGCCACCACTGGCAAAAATTTCGGTCATCAGTTACTTCGTTCAGGTTGCACCTTTTCTGTTAGCGTCCACTCCGAAATACAACGGCGTCAGGTTGTTTGAGCCAGCGTTTCCGTTCCTCGGAATTCTCGCTGGCTTTGTTTTTGGTTTGGTCGCCCAGAAGGTTTTGAAATTCGTGCGGGAAAGGGCAACTCATTTGGTCTCCGAACCGAGATTGGTTGTTGGTGCGTTGGGCGTTTTGCTTTTGGCACCCGCCGCCCATGCGACTTTGACGATACATCCTTTCGGCTTGTCATATTACAACGCCCTCGTCGGTGGAGTTCGTGGCGCTGCATTTCGGTGGGGCTTTGAAGTCACTTATTGGGGCGTCAACTTGCTGAGCGTCATCCCCTTCCTCAACCGTTTGCCCGAAGGGACGAAGGTTCTCGTTTATCCAGGCGCGTGGTGCGCTTATACTGACTTTTACAAAAACGCTGGCATCTTGCGCCGTGACATTGAAATCATGGGCGACCCGAAAGATTTGCCGAAAGCCGATTTCATCGCTTTTCAGGCAAGTCAGACGGAACTTGCCCTTGCCGAACTTGCTGACCCTGAGTTGGGCAAGTTGCTTTGGTCGCTTTGGCGGGAAGCCGAACCCGCTTATGCTGCCACTTACGATGGTGTCGTCATAGTTGGCGTTTACGATAAAGAGACGATCAGAAAGTTTTTGGCTCGCTTGGAACATTATGCTAACTGACCAATGAACCTTCACTCGTAAGTGAAAGCGACTTCTGCGCTGACAGTAACTCGGATGGGCTGCCAAGCGAAAGTTGAGATTGGGTCTCTCCCTTCTGGCGTTATCGTCCTTCGTTCAGGTGAAGTTTGGATGCTGCTGACCTGAACACGAACCAACTTCAAAGTCACTTTGCCAATGTGTTGAACCGCTTGCTCAGCCAACTTCTTTGCCCTGTTCAAAGCGTCGTCCATTGCCTGCTGAACCAACTTGTCAGGGTCACGAACCATGAACTCAATCAGGGTGTAAGGTTGACGCTCACCATAGCCATAGCGGTCTTCGCTTGGCACGACAGTTGGGCGAGCACCTTGTTGCAAGACGGCGTCGGCAATTTGAAGCAATCGCGGAAGGGTCTCAACCGTAATGGGAATCAAAACGCTGTAACCTCTTTGAATCCGATAGCCCAAAGGTCGCAGCCCTGCGCCTGCCGGAAGCGGAGCGGAGACACTGGGTTGAAGTGGGATGACAGCAAACCGTTCCGTTTGGATTTGACCTCGTTGGATTTCAAACTTTGACAGCGCCTTGAAAACTGCCTGTTCAATTTGCTCAAGTTGCTCTTGGGCTTTGCTTAAGGTGTCGCCTTCACCGACGATGGTGAACTTCAAAACGCTCAACTCAGGGAAAGCCTGCGCCTCGCCGACGACACGAAAAACAAGCGGTGGTTTAGGTTGCGATTGCTTCGCCACTGGCTGAGCCCAAACTGACATAGCAAGCACCAAGACAGCCGAAGCCACGAACATTCGCCTCATTTCATTTCACCTCCCATCATCGTTCAGCGCAGGTTTAACCTACGCTGTCTTTTTCACTCTGCCAATCCTTTCAACTTCTCAAACCAGACTGTTTTGCTGAATTCAGTATCAGGTCGTTCAACCCAGAACTGGCGCAACCAATGCTTAAGCGATTTTGCAGCATCTGGCGTCTTTGATGCTTTTCGGAACGCTGCTTCAAACAACTCCCACCAAGCATTCACCACTTCGTCGGGCAACATTCTTTCTTGCGAGAAAGGCTTTTTGACCAAAGCGAAGGAGTGGACACGGCGCAATGTCTCTTCCAAAAATTCTCGCGGGACGACAGTTTCAGCAGCGTCCAATTGACGCTTGAGCAAATGGGCGAGAGCGATTAACCCGTCAGGCGAAATTTCAAGGAGTGAGCGACGAGTTCGTGGATCAAACGAACCAAGCATCGTCAGTTCGCGGACATTGCCCATTTCCCTTGCGAGCACGCTCAAGGAGATTTTTCGGCTTTGAAAGTAACTGCCCAAGCGTTGGGCAATCTGTTCACGGACATCCTCTGGGACATCGGCACGAACCATAACGCCCATGACCTTATGCAAGTTCCATTCAGGCTTACCTTTGTCAAGTTGTTCAAACAAGATCGTGATGCCACGCAATTTGTTGCCAGCCCCAAAGTGGACTAAAGCGAATTTCGGGTATGTGTTGATTTTCACGCCCTCCGAGAAGTTTGAGATGCGCTCAAGAATGGGGGCGACTTTCGCTGCCAAATCCTTTCGCGCCTCAGAGATTTCAAAAAGCGTATTGGCAAGCCTAACAAGGTGATTTGACGGATCAATGTTTGGCTCAGCAATAAGGAACTTGGGTAGTTGCTCTGAGACGAGTTTGAGGACAATTTCTGGGTCTGAAGGTGCAATTAGTCTCAAAGCATCAACTTGCTCCTTAACCGAAAGCCCAAACTCCAATGCCTTCAAAGCAGCCTGTCTCGCTTCATCGGGTTTGCCTGCCTTCCAAGCCGTTTCAGCGTGAACCAGCCACGCTTTGCCGTCTTTTGCTTCACTGCCATTTGGTTGCTCTGGCAATTTCCCTGTCAACTCAGTCAACTGTGCCATCAAACCGGCTTTTTGCTCTTGTGGTGCATGCTTGATGGCGATTTGGAGCAAGGCAATTGCTTCGTCGCGAAATCCTTTGTTGGCGATTCGCTTGGGCAATTGAAAGACAGTTAGAGGGCACCAATTTGCGTCGCTCCAATCCGCTTGCTCAAGTTGCGAGATCAACTGCCTCAGTTGCTCACGGTCAATCTGCGGCAATCGTTCCCTCAGTTGACAAATCAGTGACTGAGAAGATTTCCCTTGCGAGCCCTGCATCGGCTCAAGCCATTTGCGGAGAGATTCACCGCCACCAAAACCGAAAAGGTCAGCACGGTAACTTAACGACTTCAGTTGGTTAAGCACGGGCATGTTGATGCGTTCTTTGGTCAAAACGGTTCTCAGTCTCTCCTTGTCCTCGTCGGTCATTGAGAACCACCAATCTTTGGAAGCAAATTCAACAAGTTGTATCAGTTCGTGGAGTCGCACCATTCTTTGTGGTTGTCCGCTTTCAAATTCCGGAAACAAGAGCACTGATGAGAGCATAAACGCGCCATAAAGGGAAGGTTCACCAAGGGTGCGAATGGCGTTGCCTGTTGACTCAACAGCGTGTCTCCAACTTGCAAAGCGGAACTTCGGAACAGTTTCCATGAACCAACGGGCGAACGGGATAACAGCATCAATTCGGTGGGTGAAAAATTCAACCGCTCGGATGTATCCCTCACGCCAATCTGGCATCCCCGCCATCAACTTGTCAGCAATTTCCCTTGCCTCGTTCGTTTTGCCTGCCTTGACTGTAGCGTAAGCGAGTCGGACAAGAGCAGCGTGGTTGGGAGCGCCCAAGTTTTGCCATCTTTCAATTTCTCGCTTGAGTTCTTCGCTCCAATCGGTGACAGCAATTTGAGCCAAATCCTGAATTCGGTCAGTGAAGGGGTAATCAGGGTAGAGACGCTTCGCTTCGTCCAAAACCCGCTTTGCCTCTTCGGTCTTGCCGAGCCGAAGGAGACAAGTTAGGCGCATCTCGTAAGTATCGGGATGAAACAGCCCATTCGTCCGTGCGACTTTCTCCCTCAACTTCAACGCTTCCTCAACCGCTCGCGGGTCAGGTGAACGGAGCATGTAGTAAACTTGTGCGTGAATCTCAGCGTCGCTGAGCCATCCCTTTTCCTTTGCAATCGCAAGGGCTTCTTCCAACCAGTTCAGCGCTTCTTGTGGCTTGTTGTTTTGCAGATATAACCGAGCGATGGTTGGGAAGTAACTGAGCGGAAAGTTAGAACGCTGTTCCTTCAACCACGCCTCAATTTCAGGAAGTTGATTGTAGCGAAGGGCTATGTCCCAAATTCGCCCAAGTGTGTTGCTGTCAACGATACCTGCTTCTGCGCTTCGCTTCACCAAGTCCTTGAGCATCTCAATGGCTCGGTGCGGATAGCCTGCCCGTTCGTAAGCGAATGCTAACGACCCAAGCAATCTCGGTTCGTCAGGGAAAATGAGCAAACCTTGCTCAAGCAGCCATATGGCTCTTTCGGGTTCTCGGTCATCTATCTCTGAAGCGGCTGCTTGCAGTAAATCAATGCCGCTCCTTCTGACATCGCCTTCGGGTCTGCTCAGGAAAAGCCGCATCCAGTGCGAGAACCGGGACGGATTGAAGGCAGCATCTTGGAGCAAAACCTCCTTCGTGTCGTAAGGCAGTTCTGGCACAAGGTCAAGTTGAATCAACTCAACGACGAAATCATGCCAACCGTGCCCAAGCATTTTGCGGATGCTGTTGGCACTAAGCACAATGGAGCGGAAATGGTCAGGAAAATCGGTCAAAACGCGGACGAGCGATTTTGTTTTCGTCAAGTCACCTTCGTTGAGAGCGCGAACGAACTCTTGACGAATATCAGCAACGGTCGGAGAAGGTCTAAGAGATGGTGGCAGCAAAGCCAAAACTTGTTTTTGCTCTGCTTCCCAACCCATTTGTCGGCATAAATCAGCCAGTTCAAGGAGCAGTGCGGGTTGGTCTTTCAACTTCGCCAAAGCCTTAGGGAAATTGGAGCGAAAAGCATCAATTTGTCCAGTCCGCCAAAGCAAATGCATCGCAACGAGCCAAAGGAATGGGTTTTCAGTGCGCTCAGCATCTCGCAACCAACTCTGGGCGATTTGAGCCCTTTGGTCTTTTGAGACGAAGTTTGACATCAATGCGTGGACAGCCCCTCGGACATCGCCTTCAAGGGCTGCCTCTTTCAGCAATGTCAACCCTTTCTCTCTTTCGCCGATGCTCAACAAAAACCAACCTTCCGACGATTTCGTTGGGAAGAGCCATTCCTTCGGGACAAGTTGCACAATTCGTTTTTGCGTCTCAACTGGCAAGGTTGAGAACGGCGAAGGGAAAAGCCAACCTTCGTAGTCGTAGCCCAACTGCATCCTTCGGGTTCGCAATTCAACAGGCAGCCTGCCCATCAGCAAATCACAAGAGTAGCGTTTCAAGTCGGCGGGTGAGTTTGGGTCTTTGCTCAAAATTTCAAGCGCCTGAACGATGTGGCGGGCAACTTCGTCAGGTCGGTCAAGCAAGATGAGCATCTCGGCTCGTTTTATGTGCAGGAGCGGGTTTTCAGGTTGAAGGGCAATAGCGCGGGCGTAAAGAGAAGAAGCAACTCCAACATCGTTTCGTTGATCTGCTTGCCAAGCCTGAATCAGTAAATCACCGAGAAGCGGTTCTTGAGGCGACAAACCGCGCAGTGCCAAAATAAGCAATCCTAAACTCAAAACCGCTTTAAGCCTGCCACTCATCGGGAAAACCACCTGCCCATCGTGAGTGGCTCAAACTGACAACTCAACCGCAGTAAATTGTGAACTTGCAAAAGCGAAAAAGCAAGGTTAACAAGGAATAGCGTTTTGGGCGTTTTCTGCTTGCTCGTGTTCTCGGTCTGCAAAGTTTTTCACGGCTCTGAAAGGACCTGTGCGCCTTTGCAAGGTTCAGCGATGAACCACGAAAGTTCCGTGCCTAACTCCTTTTGGTAACTTCTCGCAACCCTCTCGGCAATTTGTTCCGCTTCGTCCCTTCGCACCAGAGCCATAGCACAGCCACCTAAACCAGCACCCGAAAGTTGAGCGCCCAACGCACCGACTTTCAATGCAGTGTCAACGATAAAGTCAATGGCTGGCGTGCTGCATCGGTAACTTCCCGCTTGTTTCCAAATGGGCACTTTGTTTTGCTTAAGGGCTTCAAGGGCGAAATCGTCGGTGGGAAACTGAAATGGCGACGGTTCGCTGTCGTGCCATTTCGTCACTCGGTCACCATCGTGGCTTACGGTCATCAGTTCACCGATGCGGTCAATATCGCCTTCCCGCAAAACTTGCCCGAACATTTCGCTCCGCTCACATTCAGCGACACCGAACCAACAAGTCCCACGAATTTCAAGGGACGCGAGACGAGGGGCGTGGGACGAGTTGAAGGAAGTTTTTTCTTCCGCTTGGCAAGTTGCGGCAAGTTGAAGCAACCTCTCTTTTCGGTGCGGCAGAAGTTCTGCCAGTTCGTCAAAAGTCGCATACCTCGGCAGCGCTTTCAAAAGCCGATAGACCAACCCTTCATCGCCCAACCGAGACGGCGCTGCATCTCGCAAGTATCGCAATTGTTCCCGCAGTTCAGGGAAACGCTCGTGCCAAATCAGCATCCCAACTTCGTATGCCGCTACCCTTCTGTTGAACTCAGCGCGAGCGCCACCTGCTTTGTGTGCCCTTTCGCCACTGTCTATTACGAGCAAGCAAAGTTCTTCGGGGAAAGGCAGGAGTTCAAAGTTCATCGGGAAGAAACCGATGCGCATCACTTTGCCCGTTTCAGCCAAAAGGATTGCTGCGTGGTCACCCGCACCACCCCTCGTCCCGACATACCATTCGCCGTAACCGCAAATTTCTGGCGGCAAGGAACGAGTGTCAAGCGAAGCGCCAGTGTTCCGGTGAAGCAAAGCAACCAGAAAGGCGATGAAGAGCGCTGACGACGAACTCAATCCCGCTTCAGGTGGGATATCACCGTAAACGACAGCATCAAGCCCACAAAGCGACGATAGGTCACCGATGCCAAACTCTTTGTGCCAATTGACGATTGTCGCAGCCGCTGCTTCCGCATAAATTGCCCAACCAGCGACAGATTTCCGTTGGCTTGCTCTTTCCCTTGTCCAGCGCTCCCATTCATCAACGCTCAAAGGTTTAGTGGGAGCAACTTCGCTGATGCGAAAAGTGTGGGACGGAAATTTTTCCGGCTCAGCGTGATGCACTATCACCATATCGTCATTGTGCGGTCGGACAGCCAGCAAAATTTCGCGGGGCAGGGCAATTGGATGGACGAAGCCGCCGCGATGGTCAATGTGTCGCCCCATTAAGTTCAACCGACCCGGCGCTCGGACAAGGAAAACCTGTGCCGACTCACCAAACTGTTTTGCAGTTGCCATCAAAAGCGTCTTGAACGGCAAAAACCGCCCTTCCCAAGCCTTGCCGTAAACTCCCGTTGCCCATTGCCTCCACTCGTTCGTTTCAACCCAATTGAGCCACTTGTTGACTTCCCGCATTGGACACCACCTTTCCTTCGCAAGTTGTCCGTAATGCGTAAAGCGTAAATGCGTAAATTCGTGATGCGTGAAGCGTGGCGTGATTTCTCCACTTCTCCGCCTCTCCGTTTCTCCGCTTCACCGCTTCTCTGCTCCTCGCCCCTCGTCCCGTGTCCCTTGTCCCATCAGTATGGTTTGAGCAATGCTTCCTTGACAGGAGCAAGCAATGGCGGGATGCCTTGAAGTTGGACGAAAAAGTCCTCAAGCACGCCAACTGATGGGCGTTCAAACCTGATGGAGAAAACTTCGTCACTTTCGCCGCTTTCCCTCGTTATGACGAATTGCCCCACAGCGATGTTGTCTTGTTCAGCCACAACTCGCCCAACTCCATCGCGAACGATGACCTTGACCAACTCAGTTCCATCGCCACCCATGACTTTAACTCCGAACTCCCTCACCCCTTTCGGGACGAGGAAGAAGAAATCGCCGACAGTCCCAAGGAAGTAGAAAATGCCTTCACCAGCGAAAAGGCAAAACCTATGGGTGCATTTTGAAAGCGTGACTGTCGCATTGCCTGCATCGCAAGCGATTTTAAATGCCCCAGTTTCGTCGGCAACGAACTCATATTCGTTATCGCTTTCAGCGACGGCTTCTTTCATCCCGATGACTTTCCCTGAAGGCGTCGTCACTGTCACTTTCGCTGGGCGCACATCAACTTTCCCGACGGGGAGCACTTTCAGGGTGAAAGTCACTTTTTCGCCAGCATTCGCCCAGACCAAAAACTCGGCAAGCCCGCGCAACCGTGCGTTGGACGAAATTCCTTGTGGAAACCTTGCGTCGGGGAACAAAGGGATGAACTTCGCACCTTTGACTTCAAACTTCGGAAACGCCTTAAATGCCTGCTGTGGAAACCACTCGTTGATCAATCTGCGGGTGAGTTCAAACTTTGTGGCTTGTCCATTGCGAATCAAGGTGAGCGTGCCGACAACATCGGTCAACTCAACTCCTGCTGGATTGAAGAAAGCCATCGGCAAGCGTTCAAATTTGTCCCTGACGACACAATCAACGAACTCAACGCCTCCGACGGGTTCAAAATTCCCCCTCGCACTTGCGAATACGATTGGCGATTGATTTGGCTGCTTCAGTGCAGCATCGCTGATTTCGCACCTGACGAACCGAACCTTGCAGCCGAAAGGTGGCTTTTGGGCGATGTGTATGCCAGCACCCTCGCTGCTCTCAAACTTGCAGTCAACGAATTCAATGATGCCGCCAACTGTTTTCTCTTTGCTGTTGCCGATGGATATGCTGACGCTGCGCCTGTTGCCGATTGACCTGCAACCTTCAAGTCGGATGGAGATTGGTCGTGAAGTGGAGTTCAAGTTGTGAAGGTAGAAAGCGAAGCCGTCACCTGAGTTGTTTTGAACGGTGCAGTTTCGCATCACGATATTTGAGAGCACTTCGGTCGGGTCGTTGGGCTCAAAGTCAATGCCAGCCATCGGAGGTGTTCCGCTTGTGTCCCTCATCACGACATTCTCCATAAGCACATTCTCCGCACTGATGACGCTGATGCCTTGTCGGTAATTGTCAACGCAGATGACATCTTTGATGTGGATGTTGGAGTTCGGGACACCACGCTTTGCGACACCAAGGTAAATCCCGTCGCCACCGCTGCTTGCAAGGGTCAAACCAAACACACGCACATTCTCGCAACTTCGGATGCTGAGAGCGTGCCTCCATTCCGCTTTCTCGTAAGGCGGTTTCGTGTAGTCAAGTTTTCGCATCCGCAACACAGCGCCGTAGCCGATGATGGTTATGTTCCTTTGCAGCGCCGCAAGGAAAAGACAATCGCCTTTGCCCAAGAAAGCGCCCTCTTTAGCCTCAACGATGACGCCCTTTTCAAACACGATTTCCTGATTGCTGCGCAATTTAATTGTCCTGCTGACAATCCAAGGTCTGCCCATGTTTTCAACGACGACTTTCGGAGCGCCAGAGTCAATTGCCGCTTGCAGCGCTTCAGTCGCATCCTCAGGGTCAAATCCCCACCAAGAAGCATAAGCGACTTTGCGTTTGCCTTCCTTGACTTCTTTGATTGCCTTCTCGTTCGGCGGGACTTTACCTTGCACGCTTCTCAAAGGAATTGTCAGCAAGGACACGAAAGCGAAAATCGTTGCGACGGCTGGAATGCTCAACATAAAGATCGCCTTCATCTTCACCCCTCCCGCATCATTGCTAATCAAGCAACCTCACCGTGACCTGACTTATCGCCACTCTCGTGTGACCTTTGGATTGCGACCAGCGTCGGGGTGAAAGGACGATTGCGCCCCGCTCAACTGGTGGTAACTCATTGAAATTCTCGTCAATGACAGAGAACAGTTGTTTGCCGTCAAGCCAAGCAGTTATTCGGTTTCCTTGAACCCTCAAGGTCAACTCGTGCCATTCATTGTCGGGCATCCATCTCGCAACAGCAAGCGGATTTTCGTCGCCGGTGCTTATCCCGTTTCGTGCTTTGTGCAGGTGAACCGTGCCACCTTGACCGTGATAGAAGTTGAGCGAGTAAGCGTTATCCGGGTCAGTGAACCGAAAGCCAACCCAAAAGCCGTCACGCCAATCGCTGCCGAACTCCAAAACTCTGAACCGAACCGTCACTTCGTAATCCTGCCACCAATCAAACCCGATTTTGCTGCCGAGAGCAATCCAGCCATCTGTTCCGCCATCAGTTCCGTAGTAAACTCCACCTTCCATCCGCCACTCGCCTCTCAAAGGCGTCCAAGTTGGTCGCCCGTCACTGCCGTCAGGGTAAAGTTGGAAATTGTCAGCATATGGATTGCCAGCGAAAGCCACGCAGGCAAACCGTTCAGGTTCGTGGAACCAAACGATGCACTTTGACCACGAGAGCAAAAGTGGGTCACCTTCTTTGCCTTTCGGTCGGTCAATGCGATACAGGTTGAGTCTCCAATTGACACTGGGGCGAGGGACGGGGGACGAGGGACGAAGCATTTCTGAGAGCGGAATTGCCATTTCAGCCGTCCAACCTTCATCGGCATCGTCTCGTTTGTTGACAGTCCCACGAACTTTCACGGCACTGAGCCATCCCTTGCAGTTCCACTCGGCATTCTTTTTACCATGCTTGACGCCTTCAACGGCGTCAGGAATTAGCAAGTCAATCTGCGTGCCCAAAGGGTTGACTTGGAACTCAAAGTAGTTCAACCCGTCGCCTTCGGGGTCAATGAAGACCTCAACGACTTCTTCTTCCCACAGGAAATCGTCCCGCTGTGTTTTCGTCGCCCAAATGTCCTTGTCTTCGCACTCAAAAGCGATGTAAAGGTAGCGGTCATCCCAAAGCAAGCGGGCAATTGTCTTGGGCGCATCGCGCCCTTTGATGTCCTTCAATTCAAGCGCTGGCGCCATCTGCCACTCAGGCTCGTCTAACACGCCGTCAACTTGGATGGCGGTTTTGGCGCGATAAATGACGGCGTGGGCAATTGGTGGGCACTCTTGCACCGTTTGAGCAACCCATCGCAACAATCCAGTTAAGAGCGGCAACTTCACTTCGGTCTGCCAAAGAGTGTGCCAGACATAGACAAGACGACCACCAGCGAAATCGCCCGTTTTGTATTCCAACACTGCTGCCCCATCGCCATACTCCTTGCCGCTTTCATCTCTCAAGGTTAGAAGCGGCGTGTAAACGAAATCAACGCCTTCACGCCCTTGCGGCTTGACAATCGGTCGCCATCGCAGATCACCTGCTTCTGGGAACGAGATGACTTTGGGCAAGTCGGGAACGATGTTTTGGTTTGGGTTGGCGTGAAAAGTCAACTTAACGCCTTGTGGCGGCTTTTCCCAACCACCACGAACTGGCAAACCAAAAGCATCAGCGTTGCCTACAACTTTGCCCCGTTCATCGTAGTAAAACGGGAACGGCTGTGATGCAAACACGAGCAACAAACCGCCATCCCGCAAGAATTCCCTCAACGACTCAACGGCATCGTTTGGTCGGGCGACGGTGTAGTAAAAACGCTCGCCAGAAAGGTAGACGGCAACAGGGAAACGTTGTGCCGAAAAGAAGGTGCTATCAATGAGTTGGGCGGGGGAGAGCAAAACCCAATGTTCGGTCAAACCTGCTTTGCTCAGGGTTGAAAAGAGTGGGTGACTTTGAGCCGAATCTGGTGGCGGCACAGGCAAAACGGCGACACGACCTTTTAACGGCGCCAAATTCTCACGCAATGCTTGAAGTTGAGCAACGATTGCTTGTTCAACTTTCCACTGTTCGCGGCGTCGGTTTAAGGCTTTGAATGTCCCGCTCAAATCGTCTTCTGAATGGGTGCTCAAAGTTAGTGCGAACAAATCCGCACCTTCAACCCGAACCGATTTGATCGTCCTTCGTTCAACCTTAACAGCGACCATGTCAATGTGCCAACGGTAAATAGGCGGATGAGCGACGATTGCAGGGACGGCATCAGCCAATGGAAACTCATGTTCCTTTCCGTCCTCGTAGCGAACGACCAAGCGAGCGTTAGGTTGAGGGTTGGCGACGAGAGCAAAAATGAAATTGGCAGGAGCGTTAATTGGGACTGCAAAGTCACGGATAACCGCTTTCCCGTTGCTAAGCGCAGGGTCAACGATGAAGAAGGGGACACCGAAAATCCACTTCTCGCCGGGAACTAAACCAGCGAAGGAGTTGGGGTCGTTCCAATCAACGCTGACAGTTCTGTTGCAATGCGGTGCTAAGTTGACAATTCTGAACTGACCTTCGTTCGCCACCAAGACAATCGCCAAAACCATCCACCAGAACATGCACCATCACCTCATCAAGGCTCACCTCTTTCGTGGAATAGGTCAAGTCCAAGTTTGACCCCAACCAAGCAGTTTCGCAAGTTGTCAAATCCTCATTTTTTCAATCGGGCACTATAGCCTTGACACACAAAAAAAAAGCGCGCTAAAATGAAAGCGACAAAGCGGGCGAAAAGGGAGGTGTATCTCATGGAAGGACGAAGACAGTGGCTGAAAAAGTTCTTGGGCGGGGTTTTCGGTGCCTTTGGGATCGCCAGCGGGGCAGCTGCTTTGAACCGAGGTCTCACCGACGAAGAAGCCCGACAAGTGGTCAAATCTATAAGAAGCGATATCGGCTCCTCAAGTTGTCCTATCAGCTACTGTCCAAGGAACTATTGCATGTGTTTCCAAAACGCTTATTGCCCTCACTGCCACGGATTCTACTGCCCCAACTATAGTCCAAGTCCAATCCCACCATGTCCTAACAATCATTGAGCCGAGATCAAGATTCATGGCGGTTTATTGGGAGGGTAGGCTATGAATACTCTCAGCCCTGTAGGGCAGGAAAACTTCTTGAGGCTAATCCAAAACCGATTTCAAGGGCGCTTACATACGGTTGCTGACGCTCACAAAGTTCTTCGTTTCCTCGCCGAGGAAATCTCTCAAATTGCCTTACCGCTTGTCACAGGGATGGAATTGTTTTTGGCTGATGGTTGCAATTTAGACTGCACCTATTGCTTTGAGGGGCGAAAACCAAAACGCCTTCTCTCTCCAGAACTTGCACAATTAGCCGTGAAGCGCTTGATTCTTGATTGGTCTGAAAGGTCTGAAAGCGTTCGTCTTTTGCTCTTTGGCGGCGAACCTTTGCTAAATTGGCGAGTTTGTCGTTTGGTCATTGAGTGTGCTGAAGAGCAAGCGGCGATGCAAGGCAAACAAGTTTTCTTTTCCATGACAACTAACGGCACTTTACTGAATGAGGAAAGAGTTCGGTTTTTGCGAGAGCACCAAGTTGCTATCATGCTCAGCATGGATGGAGTTCCACATGTCCACGACCGTCACCGTCGGACAAAGCGAGGTCTGCCATCCTTTCCCCTCGTCCAGCGAGGTTTGGAACTTCTTCGTGAACACTATGAAACTTTTGATGTTCGCATGACCGTGATGCCCGATACTGCACCAATGCTTTACGAGAGTGTAATGTTTTTGGCAGAACAAGGCGCAAAGAAAATCGTTGCTATTCCCGCTTTTGAAGTTCAGTGGGCGCCACAGGATTGGCATGTTTACCGGCAGCAAGTGCAGAAAATTGTAGCAGCCTTTAGGAACTCAGAACCTGAATCAGAGGTTACCGTGTCGCTGGTGCAGGATGTGGCTCAGACCCGCACTGCGATGGAACAAGTGGGGCAGAGGACGACAAACGAAAGTGCTAATTTCGGGTGTCATGCTGGCATCACCAGTGTGACGGTGACAGCGTTGGGCGAAGTCTTCCCTTGCTCCACTTTCGTTGGTGACGAACGACTGCGTGAAAGTTATCGGCTGGGAACAGTGCAAGAAGGGAAACTTGACATCTTTCGACGACAAGAACTTTTCGTTTTGAGCCGTCAAAGAGGGAGAAGGTGCCAAGATTGTTCGCTGAAAGCGTTTTGCTCGGGCGGGTGTATGGTAGCAAATTACCGAGCGACAGGCTACCTGATTGAGCCAGACCCAACCACTTGCTGGCGGACACAACTTTGCGTTAATTTAGCCCGCCGGGAAGTAACTTATGTGAACTGCCTCAGCCCTCCCTCAACGGGGAGGTGAGGGGTCAGTGCGAATTGGATTGATATCCACCTACTGGAGTTCGGATCTGAGATTTCAAATGGGGGTGCATGGGGCAAAGGTAGCAGGTGTGGAAATGTTTAGAGCCTTCCTTCGCTATAGCAAACAGGTAGAGGCTTTTGAGATGTTTGTGCCTCCATCTCAAGAAAGTGCATGGCTGCATTTTCGGGAGAGATTGCATAAGGAAGGAGTTCCCATTGAGCGATTTCACTTACGACCTATCACCGAACTTCCTAACGCTATCCGCAAAGAGACCTTCACTGCCTTCCACTGCAACCCTCCACCAGAGTGGGGAAACATGCTCCTTCTCCGCCAACATGCTCGCCACCCGTTTGCCTGCATTGCCACTTTGCACAGTATAAGTTATGCCTTCTTGCTTCCCTACCTTGCTGTCGCTTTACACTGCGGTGTCACGGAAGCGGACAAACTGATTTGTTCCAGCATCGCGCAGAAGAAAGCTCTCTCTCACTTACTTGCTCGTGCTGCGCAGATTTTGTCACCGCCGCCAAATTTAGCGACCCTTGAAGAGAAACTTATCGCTCGTATCCCGTTAGGGGTTGACAATGAGCGTTTCCGACCGATGGATAAAAGGCTTTGCCGAAGACTTTGGCATTTACCGGAAGAAGACTTGTTGGTGCTGTATTTGGGGCGTTTGTCGGTGGCAACGAAAATGGATTTCTTGCCTTTGTTTAGAGCCTTTCGGGAAACATTGAAAGCCTTTCCAAATGCTTGGCTTATTCTGGCGGGGCAGGAGCAACCTATCGGCTTTGCCCAACAACTTCAACACTTCGCTGACGAGGTTGGAATTCGCGACAAATTAATCACGCTAACGGATATCCCGCAGGAAGCGAAACCTGCCCTTTACAATTGTGCTGATATCTTCGTGTCCTTGTCGGACTCATTGCAGGAAAATTTTGGTCTGACGGTTTTGGAGGCAATGGCATGCGGTTTACCAGTTATCGCCTCCGACTGGGATGGCTATCGGGAACTTGTGGTTGATGGTGAGACGGGCTTTCTTGTCCCAACTTGGTGGGGGCAGTGTGATGCACCCTTTAACTTGATTGCCTTAGCCGGAGCGTGGGAGACAGAGCATTTTTACTTGGCACAATGCGTCGCTTTAGATTGGGAAAAATTGGAAAACGCTCTTCAGACTTTGTTAGCCGATTCAGAGTTGCGAAGGGAGATGGGTCATCAAGGTAGGTTGAAAGCAGAAGCATACGATTGGCAGAACATAGTATCTCGTTATGAGCAATTGTGGCAGGAGAGCACACGGTTTCTTTTCAACCCTGTTACGCCTGCTTCTAATTTTGCTGTGCCCCAATTCTTTGAGACTTTCCGCCATTACCCATCCCACATCCTTCAGGAAGACACTCAGGTGATGCTGACATCTTTGGGAGTAGCTTTATCGGAAGGCAAGGAATGGCTGCTTCTCTACGACGAACTGAGGTTCGTCTTAGATGAGGGTTTGCTTGAACTTTTCAAAGATGCTCTCTCGGAGTCACCTTGTTCCTTTGGCACTTTGCTCCGACGCATTCGCACCTATCGCCCTGATTGCCCTCGGCTCTGGGTTGAATATCACATCCTTTGGTTGGCGAAGCAAGGTTTTGTGGCTCTTCGGCAGAGGAGTGAACGGTGATGAAGCGGGCGATGTTTTTACTGTGGTTTTTTGTAGCAACTGCCTTTGCCGTTGCAGATGAAAAACCCCACCCCCCCTTAGAGCGACCCAAAATCCATGCCGTTAAGGTTAACGAACCTCCGAACATTGACGGTTTGTTAGATGACCCAGCATGGCAGAAGGCTGCAAAAGTTACAGGTTTTTGGCGAATGGATTTTGACGAATTGGCATCAGAACAAACGGAAGTTTTGATATGCCACGACAATGAACACTTGTATGTTGCTTTTCTCTGTCATGACTCACAGCCACAATTGATCCGAGCACAGCAACGAAAGCGAGGTGGTGCTTTCGGTAATGACGACTGGGTGAGCCTCGGGATTGACCCTTTAAATCGTCCCCGATTCACTCCTGACCAGCCCATTTACATCTTTTATGTCAACCCCATAGGCACTCAAGATGAAATTGTTCCTGGTGGTGCAGCAGCTAAAATTGAGTGGCGAGGCGATTGGAAGGCAGCAGCGAAAATCACGGAAAAAGGCTGGCAGGCAGAGATGGCTATTCCGTTCCGAATTTTGCGACTTCCAACCAAATTGACCCATTTAGGTCTCTTTTTCGCTCGCTCCATCCCTTCACCCCGCGCTGTCTCAAGTTCCTACCCTTATCGGCGCGGTCAGGCAATAGGTAACATGGCGGAGTATGGACCTTTGGACATCCCATCAATTCGTCCACCGATTATCACAATGGCAAGCACCAGTCTCGTGCTCGGCAAAGGCAGCGACCGAGGGATTCGGATCGGATGGGACGCCAAGCAACATATCCTCGGCGGGTTGCAATGGCAACTGACAATCAATCCTGACTTCCGCAACATTGAGGATGTCATTGAAACCATTGACTTCACCTATGTTCCTCGCCGATTACCTGACCGTCGTCCCTTCTTCTCTGAAGGTCAAGGCTACTTTCCGTCGTCCGACATCTTTTACAGCCGTTTCATTGAAGAAGTGGTTGGCGGGCTTAAGTTGTTTGGGAAAACAGGACGGACAGAGGTAGGCACTTTATTTGCCCTTGAACCCCGTCAACGCTTTTCCATACTCGCACGGATCAACCACGAACTGAGCAAGCGTTCCTTAGCGGAAGTAAGTTATGCCCATCGCACAAAGACCAACGGTTCTCCTGCCCTGCGTTTAGGTTGGTTTGCTACCTACCCCAGTGGTCGTGACCACCTTTTAAACCTTACTGCCCAATGGACTAAAAGTGGCGGAAATAACTGGCTGCTTAGCGTTAATTATCCTGCCCAAACGCCAGGTCATTGGGCATTTTGGGGGTGGATAGAGCAAGTAAGTGACCGATTCCAGCCTTCGTTAGGTTTTGCCCCCGAAGTGAACTATCGGTCAGTGGGTTTTGGATTGAACTACTACCAGTTTTATCGCCAAGGTAATTTGCTGGACGCTTCCGGGACTTTTTACTATAGCCAACGGCATTTCCTATCTGGTCAGCAAGGGGGACAGTTGTTGGACAGGACAGCCAATTTGTTTTTGGGCATAACGAGCCGGAAGGGATTTAGGTTGGACATAGGTGTCCTGCGCTATCATCGTCCACCCTTCCGAGACCAGACCTTTTGGGTGGGGGCGATCTGGAAAATGTTTGACCAATATCGTTCCGGCTGGGTCAGTTACCAGTGGGGACGGCGAGCCAATCAGCGTTACCGCTTTTTGCGACTCAGTCAATCCTTTCGCTTCAGCCATACTTTCTCTATCAACCTGAATTGGGAACAAATTGAACACTTCGCTAACGCTTACCAACTCATCCTTTCGGGCGTTTATGACATCTCCGATGAGCGCTCTCTACTTTTTCGCTGGGTAAAAGGTTCTGTTCCGAAACCCGGCGAACCCAAAACCCTCTTGCCGATTGACAACTTTTATCTGGGCTTTCGTCAGTTCTCTCGCAAGGGCTTGGACATTTACCTTTTGCTTGGTGACCCAAACGCCCGCCACACTCAGTTCAAATTGATGTTGAAAGTGCTACGGGTTTTTTGATGGCTTTACCTTTAGCCATTCTCAGCCGACTCCCTTCAACAGCCATCATCTAACCTCCTTGAGTCTTTTGTCGGCTGGGCTATCATTTTCTACGGTCGCCCAAAACGAAATTTGGCAGGTGCGGGAAAATGGACGAAGGCAGGGATTTGAACTGGCGTGAATGGAGTTTTATAGCAGCGATTGGGGTTGGCATTTTGTTGAACGCATTGGGAGTTTTCAAAACTTTGCCTGGCACCAATCTGGACACTGCTGTTTTGCTGACGGTCATCGGAGGTTGGCGAATTTTCTACGAGTCCTTCTCCGAGTTGCTCGTCCACAAGCGAATTGGTGCTGACCTTGCTGTCTCCATCGCTGCCATCGCTGCTTTGCTCATCGGCGAATACCTTGCTGCTGCTGAAGTTATCTTCATCATGCTCATCGGTGGCGCTCTTGAACATTACGCCGTCGTGAAAACTCATAGTGCTTTGGAACAGTTGCTGGAACTTGCCCCCAAAACCGCCCGCGTTCGCAAAAATGGTGAGGAACTGGAAGTTCCAATTGAACAGGTTCAGGTCGGCGACATTGTGGTTGTTCGCCCCGGCGAACGAATTCCCGTTGATGGCGTCGTGATTTCCGGTCGTTCGTCAGTTAACCAAGCCCCGCTGACGGGTGAGTCCGTGCCCATTGAGAAGTCTGAGGGCGATGAAGTCTTTGCAGGGACACTGAATGAGTTTGGCATCTTGGTAATCCGAACAACTCATGTGGGCAGCGAAACGAAGTTGGGGCAAATTGTCCAACTGGTCAAAGAGGCGCAAGAGCGAAAGGGCAAAGTTCAAAGGCTCGCCGATAAATATGCCCAATGGTTCGTGCCCGTCTTGCTTTTGGTCGGTGGGTTGACATTTTTGCTGTCCCGGTTTGGGCTCGGCTTGGAAGCGAAACAAACTTGGCTTCGGGTCGTTTCGGTTCTCATCGTTGCTTGCCCTTGCGCCATGATTTTGGCGACGCCGACCGCGGTTGTCGCTGCTTTGGGAAGGTTGGCTAAAAGCGGTATCCTCGCTAAAGGTGGCATCTACCTTGAGCAACTGGCGGAAGTTGACTGCATCGCTTTTGACAAAACAGGAACGCTGACAGAAGGCAAGCCAAAAGTCCAAACCATCGTCCCATTGGGTGGACGAACTGAAGAAGAAGTTTTGAGCCTCGCCGCAGCAGCCGAACAGATGTCCGAGCATGTCTTTGCAAAAGCCATCTTGGACGAGGCAAAGAAGCGAAACTTGAAAATTCCATCTGCCGAAGATTTCCAAGCTTACCCAGGCATGGGGCTTAAAGCCACAGTTGACGGAGTGACCGTCCTCGTTGGGAGCAGAAGTTTCATCGCTGAGCAAATTGGAGACATTGACGAGACCTTCTCGGAGAAACTTGAAGCGCTGGCTCAACAAGGTTTCACTGCCGTCATCGTCGCCTGTTCCGAAACCACCTCCGAATTACGCCAACATCCCAATTCAACCCTTACACCCAGCACTTTGCACCCCGCACCGAAATTCCAAATCGTCGGTATCATTGCTCTCGCTGACCAGTTGCGAAATGAAGCCAAAGAGACGGTTGAAAGTTTGCGGGCGATGGGCATCAAACGCATCGTTCTCCTGACTGGCGATAACGCTTTGGTTGCAAAGAAGATTGCTCAGCAGGTTGGAGTTGACGAAGTGCATTTTGAACTTTTGCCTCAGGACAAGGTCGCGATTGTCAGGCAATTGCAGCAACAGGGTAGGAAAGTGGCAATGGTTGGCGATGGAATTAACGATGCTCCTGTCTTGACAGCAGCCGATGTTGGGATTGCCCTCGGCGGCATCGGGATGGATGTGACCATAGAGGCTGCCGATATCGTTTTGATGACTGACGATTTGAGCAAGTTGCCTGAAGCGGTTGATGTTTGCCGACGGACTTTGAGCACCATCAGGCAAAACTTGTTGCTCTTCGCTATCGGCGTAAATGCCGTTGGCGTTCTTGCTGCAGGTGCAGGAATCTTGAAGCCCATCGGCGCTGCAGTCATGCACCAAGTCGCTTCATTGCTCGTCGTCCTCAACTCCCTGCGATTGCTAACTTACCGCACCGAAACGAAGTTGCACTCGTGGTTGAAGCGAACAAGCGAGCGATGGCAAGAGTTTTCATCGGAACTTGCCCAAACTCTGCCGAAAATTCAAGAGTGGCTTGCAAGCCATAAAAGGCAATTTGCTGTCGGTGCTTGCATTGCTGCTTTTGCCCTTTGGGTGCTTTCAGGCATTTACATTGTCAACCATGACGAAGTTGCGGTTGTTCAACTTCTGGGGCGTGTGGTGGCAAAAGATGTCCCGCCGGGCATTCACTATCGCTTGCCGTTCCCGCTGACGAAGTTGTGGAAAATTCGCAAGCATGAGTTGAGGCGAGTGGAGATCGGTTTTAGGACAGTCCCACCTTCACAGCGCGGGCAAGAGCCACTCGTTTATGAGTGGAACTTTCCGCACAAATATGGGCGCTACCGAAAGTTGCCCGAAGAGGCGCTGATGGTCACGGGCGACGAAAACCTCGCATCGGTGAACGCCGTAGTTCATTACCGAATCGCTGACACGACCGATTTCCTCTTCCGCGTCGCCAACGCTGACGAACTAATTCGGTTGGTGGGTGAAAGGGTCATCCGAGAAGTCGCCGCTCAAGTGCAACTTGATTCGCTGCTTGTCTCTGAGAGGCAGGAGTTGGAAAAGGTCGTCCGTGAGAGGATGCAGAGAATTCTGTCGGCATATCGGGCAGGAGTGGAGATAGTCGCCGTGAAGTTTCAAGATGTCCATCCGCCCATTGAAGTCGTTGATGCCTTCAGGATGGTAGCCGCTGCCTTTGAGCAAAAGTTGGCTATGGTTAACCAAGCGGAAGCCTACCGAAACGAGCAAATCCCTTTGGCGAGAGGGAAAGCGGTGGAACAGGTTGAAACTGCAAAGGCATACCGCATCCGCCGTTCCCTGCACGCTTTGGGCGAATCTCAAAGGTTTTTGATGCTCGCCGAGGTTTACCGCAACTTCCCCGAAGTGACCCGCATTCGGCTCTACCTTGAAGCTATTGAGAAGGCATTGGCTGGAAAGCCGAAAATCATCATGGACGCAAGGAGTATTGCCCGGCGGCAAATGCTGTTCGTTGACGAAAAGGGACTCTCCCTCACATTGGGAGAAGCCCTTCAAACCTTGACACAACAAGCGCAACAGCCCCAACAGGAAACTGTAACGCCAGAACACTGATAGGCGTTGAGGTGATTCGCTCTGCAACGGACAGAAGACTGGCTTCGTGAGGCAGAAGCGGAATTGCAAGCAGCGAGAGACTTGCTGGAGCACGGGCATTGGTCATGGTGCTGCTTCACTTGCCAACAAGCGGCAGAAAAAGCCTTGAAGGCTTTGGGCGAACGCTTCAGGCAAAATTTGTTTGGTTGCAACCTGAACTTGTTACTGCAAAGGCTGCAAGTTTTCGTTCAGATTCCCGACAAAGTTCGTCAAGCATGTGCTCGGCTCAACCGCTACTACATTCCGACTCGCTACCCAAATGCTTTTGACCGAGGTGCGCCTGTTGACCAGTTTTTTGAACACGATGCTCGGGAGGCTGTGCGCGATGCCGAACTCGTTGTTCAATTTGCCCAAAACATTGTCGGCTCACCCTGAAGCAGAAAACTTGAAAAGGTTCGTGGGGCGAGTTTTGAGCGAACGAGGAGACGAAATTGCCTTCATCGTCGTCTTCGGTTCAGCAGCGAAAGGCAAATGGACGGTGCGAAGTGATTTGGATGTTTTCGTTGGCTTGAGCACTGACGACGGCATGAGGTTGATTGACCGCATAGGTGATTTCGCTAAATTGGCAGAAGGCAACTTGGAAGTTTTCCCTTACGCTCGCTCAGAGTGGAAGCGAATGTTTGAGGGTTTGCATCCGCTGCTTTTGGAAGTTTTGGAAGACGGCATCGTGCTTTTTGACAGGGGCGATTTTGCTGAGATAAGGGAAACTTTCCGAAAGTGGCGAAGCGATAGACTTGTTATCCGCAACCCTTTCGGTTGGCAAATTTTGTTGGAGCGAAAAGCAAACTCACCTTCTCAACTCCATCAAAACGACGACGCAAATTGCCGCCAAAGTCGCCAAGACCAATATGGCTCGCCCGAAGGAGTTGAGCACAAGGAACAAAGTTAGCCAAACACTCGCCGCCAAAAACGCCAGAACAAAAGCCACGGAAACTTTCACCATCGCCGATTTGTCCTTAACTGCCACAAGCAAGTAAACCCAAACGGGCACACTCAGTTCGTAACCGCAATTGGGGCATTGGACAGCAAGTAGCGAAGTTGGCGATTTGCACTGTGGGCAAAATTTGCCTTTCGCTTCCGCTTCGCTTTTCAATTGCTTTGCACGCAGCAGTTTTCGCTTCTCTGTTGGGTCGTTAGGCGTAAGTTGAACTGCCTTCTCATAGCACGAAATTGCCTCGTCATATCGTTTGGCTTCCAAGTAAAGGTCACCGAGCGCGCTCCAAGCCGCTGCGTTTTTGGGGTCTCGCTCAATTGCAGCCTTGTATCGGGCTTCGTCTTCCTTGCGAATTTGCGTTACCAGTTGACGCTCCGACACTATTTGAGCCATTGCCCACAAAGCAGCCAAACCTGCTGCGAGCAGGAAAAGCGCAAAGACAAGGGGACTGTTCCACAGGAAAACGACGCCGATGAGCAGTCCAGCGACAAAAAGCAAGCCGATTGCTGCGTGACTTCCCGAAAGTTCGCCTTCAATGATTCGCCCGACTATAGCAGCACCGACAATGGCAACAACGAGCACAAGCGCTGCCAACCTTATTCCCGCTTCAAAGGCAGTCACGAAGGCGCCAACCATTAGCCATCCCTCCCTGAAATCCTGTGCGAAACCGAACAGCCCACATCACATTTTTGCAGCAGGTTTGAATGTTGACAAGTGTGCGCGTCAAGCCCTCCTTTGCTTTCCTGCCCTCACCCTACCCAGCCTTCCCACTTAAGCACAAAACCTTCCCAGAGCAATGCGTAACCGCTGAGAGCAATGCATAACCGCTGACAAATCGTTCGGACTTTTCCCGACAAAATTGTGTGGCACAAATTTTGATTTCGTGCCACAATTACGGCAGCCTTTGGAGGAGGTGCGTTGAGATGAGACGAGGGTTCACGCTGATTGAGTTGTTGGTCGTGATAGCGATAATCGCCATTCTCGCGGCGATTCTGTTGCCAGTGTTCAGCCGAGTCCGCGAGAAGGCGAGGGCTACAACTTGTATCAGCAACATGAAGCAACAAGGGTTGGCTATGCTGCAGTATGTCAACGATTACGATGGGGTTTACATGCCCTTCTCTCAGTGGAAATCTCGGCTTGACCCTTACATGACGAACCGTGACCTTTGGAAATGCCCATCCCGCCCGCAACTCCCTTGGTATTACGGGCACGGTGTGAACATTGGCTGCATGCATGGTAGTATTTTTGTTCGCGGGATTGCTGAAGTCCACGAAGCCGTCATAACTCAGCCAGCGCAAAAAATTGCCATCCTTGAATGGGACAGATGCAATGCCGGTGCGCCATGCGGACCGCCGGGACTCTTTCACGGTGGTGCTACATGCTATTGGGCAGTCTGCAGGATTCACCTTGACGGCTCAAACTTGCTTTTTGCCGATGGGCATGTCAAGTGGTTCAAACCAGAACAATACCACAGCAACACTGAGCGAGCGGACGATAACGGCTACCCTGTCCCACCAGATGCCATCCCTGTCCCAGAACCAATTTGGCGGCAGTTCTGGGATGTGACTTGGCAAAGGTGAATTAAAAACTGAGGGCAAGTGAGTGGTCAGTGAGATGGATGCTGAAAGGCAAATCAAGTTGATGCGCGAAATTTTGATAGGAGCGCTTTTCGCAGCCCTTGGGGTTATCGTCCCAATCTTGTTTCACTTAGTGGGATTGGGTAGAGTGTTCCTGCCCATGCACTTGCCGATTTTGGCTGCGGGATTTTTCGTCTCACCCATCGTTGCTGCTGCAACAGGTTTCGTCACCCCTTGGGTCTCTTCATTTCTGACAGGCATGCCTCCGCTTCCAACTGCGGTTCTCATGAGCCTTGAATTGCCAGTCCTCGCTGGGATCGCGTCACTTTGCTACCGAGCCTTGAGAGGAAGAGTTCACGAAAGCCGCTGGATTGGCAAAATTATTGCTGTCTGGAGTAGCACGGTAATCGCTGTTGTGGCACGAGTTGCTGTTGACTTACTTTTGCTTGCCAAAGTGGTCGCGCCTTTATTGCAACTGCCTGTAGGTTCGTTCGGTTTGGCTGCGGTTCTCGCCGGCGCACCCGGAATAGTGTTGCAGTTAACGGTTGTGCCAGCGATAGTCTTGGCGATTGAGCGGATGGGAAAGGAGCGAGGATTATGGACGAGCGAGAGTTAGAAGCGGCTAAGGCTTTTCACGGTCATTTCGGTCCATATCTGGCGCTTGGATTGAGGTTAGGCGAATTCGCTCTGTCAGTTTTGAAAGCCAGAAAACATTTCGGCATCAAAGTGACAGTCCATTGCCCACCTCAACCGCCGCCGTCGTGCATGGTTGATGGTTTGCAGATTTCAACAGGAGCGACTTACGGCAAGCGAAATATTGAACTCATCCCTTCCGACGAAATCGTTGTTCGGTTTGTCAACACCGACACTAACGAGCATTTGACCCTTCGTGTGCCTGAATCCGTAAGGGAACAAATGGCGACTTGGTTGAAAGAATTGGGCGAGGAAGAGGCTTCCCGTCGCGTCCTTGAAGCCGAAAACTTGTTTGAGGTGGTTGAAGGTGCACATTCCTGATGGGTTTTTGAGCATGCCTGTTTTGGCTGCAACGGACATAACAGCAGTCGTCGCTGTCGGGCTCGCTCTGCGACAAGCGAGCAAAGAACTGGACGAAAAGCAAATCCCGTTGATGGGAGTTACCGCTGCTTTTGTTTTTGGCGCTCAGATGCTCAACTTCCCAATAGTCGGCGGCACCTCAGGGCATGTCCTTGGAGGATTGCTGACTGCAATTCTGGTTGGACCGAATGCAGCGCTCATCGTCATGACTGTTGTGCTCATCGTCCAAGCCTTGCTTTTTAACGATGGTGGAGTGTTGGCTTTGGGAGCAAACATCATCAACATGGCAGTCATTGGGAGTTGGTGTTGCTACTGGATTTATCGCTGGCTTGCTCAACTTCTGAAGAACGAAAACTTCGCTGCGGCAATTTCGGCTTGGCTATCGGTCGTGTTGGGCGCTGTCGCATGCGCTTTGGAACTGTCGTTATCGGGAACAGTGCCTTTGACCGTTGTCGTCCCAACGATGGCTGCTATTCACGCTGTAATCGGGCTTGGTGAAGCATTGGTCACTGTCGCAGCCATCGCTTTTGTCAAGAAACTGAAACCTGAAATCATTCACGGGTGACTGAAAAGTTTTTGCGCTTAAGGTGAGGAGATATGCTCAGCCGATACCGTTGGGCATTAGTTCTAATAGCCATTGCAGCATTGACAATCGCACTTTTGCCGTTCGCCTCCGAACTTCCTGACGGCTTGGAGCGAGTTGCGGAGATGTTTTCGTTTGCGGAACGGGAGCGAAACCTTTACACTGCCCCGATGAGAGATTACTCGTTGCCTTGGCTCAGCGGGTTTGGAGGACAAGCGTTGGCAGCATTGGTGGGCATCTTCGTCGTCAGTGCATTGACTTTCCTGCTCAGCAAAAGCATCAAGAGGGTGAAGAGGTCGTGAATCTCCACCTACTTCAACACCCGCAAAGTTGGCTGAGCAATTTGGACGGCAGAACGAAATTGGCGATGTTTTTCGCTTATGTGCTTGCTGTCCTGTTCACGAAGCCAAACGCGTATTGGACTTGGCTTTCGCTGGCTGGGTTGCTGCTCATCCTGTTCACTCTTGCCCGCGTTCAAATTCGGTGGATTGCTTTCCGGCTCGTGCCTGTTTTGCCTTTCGTTGCCTTAGGTGCGCTTGGGGTGTTGCTCGGCGGTTCAAAGGAAATGTTCTTGCAAGTGACTGTCAAGATGCTTTTATGCGTTGGTGCCGCCGTTTGGCTTTCGGGGACGACCCCGTTCACCCAGTTGCTTGAGGCTCTCCGCAAGTTAAAAGTTCCGTCGCTCCTGACAATCATGCTGTCTTTCATGTTCCGCTACCTGTTCGTTCTCGCCGAAGAGGCGATTAGGATGTCTCGGGCGTATCAGAGCAGATGCCCACGAAAACAAACTTTGGGGGACGCTGAAAATATAGGCAGGCTGGCAGGGGCATTGATGTTGCGCACTTACAACCGAGCCGAACGAATTTACCTTGCTATGCTCTCTCGCGGGTTCAGCGGCGAGTTCCGAACCCTCTCGGTTCAAAGGATGACCTTTGCTGACATCGTTTTCCTTGCGATCTTCGTCGGGTTAGTGACAGCCATTTTTGTTGTCACTCAATGAGCGTTTGAGCGGGTGATGACAGGTGCGCGAAGCCATTCGGGTTGAAAACTTGCATTACCGCTACCCAGACGGAACTTACGCCTTGAAAGGAGTTTCATTTTGCATCAGGGAAGGCGAATCCGTCGCCATTGTTGGACCGAACGGTGCGGGCAAAACGACTTTGCTTCTGCACTTCAACGGGATTTTGAGGGGTAGCGGGAAAGTTTTCGTGTTCGGCGAGGAAGTGACGGGTCGCAATTTGCTATCGGTCAGGAAGTTGGTAGGGCTTGTCTTTCAAGACCCGGACGACCAACTTTTCATGCCAACCGTCCTTGAAGATGTCGCCTTCGGTCCGCTCAATTTAGGGCTAAGTCAAGAGGAAGCGATTAAGCGAGCCATGAACGCGCTTGACATGGTGGGCATGAGTTACGCTGCCAACAAGTCACCCCACCAACTAAGTTTTGGGGAGCGGAAGCGAGTAGCGATTGCGACGGTTTTGGCGATGGAGCCCAAAGTTTTAGTTTTGGACGAACCGACGGCTAACCTTGACCCAAGGTCCCGCCGCCAACTCCTTTCCCTGCTCCGCCAATTTGAGGTCACGAAAATTGTCGCAACCCACGACCTTGACGCTGCTTTGTTTCTTTGCGACAAAGCCATCTTGATGGACGACGGGAAAATCGTGGCGATTGGCGAAACGAGAGAAATTTTTTCCAACGAAGCCTTGATGGAGGTTCACGGCTTAGAGGTTCCGCTCTCCATCCTCGCCTTTCAATCCCGCAACGCCTGATCGGTTCTATGTCCGTTTCGCAGCGGAAAATGCGCTAAGCCTTTCTTTGACCCACTTTGCGTCTTCCTCGCTCAACGGTGGCTCAACCTCTCGGTTGTAGTCCAGCGAATAATCGTATCCTGCGCGGTCATAGACCGTGTTGAAAACCTGTTGCAAGTCCAACAGAACATCAGCATCGCCCTTCAAAAGCGGGATGGGGATAGTTGGCAGGGGGTCTCTGATTGTCCAAGCGTAAACTTCACAGTAAGGGCGACGATAAGAGCGGCTGATGATGGCGTAGTAATCGCCTTTTGGCAATGGGTCTCCCATTGGCATCCTTGTCCCGTCCCTAAGCAAATCCAACTCAACAAGGTGGACATCACTGGCGAAGATGGCATCTCGTTTTTTCAAGTATTCGCCCCATGCGGGGCTTCCAAAGCGTTTGTTTGACGGCGACAAAAGTTCAATGACGGTGACAAGTTTCCCAGTTTCACGCTCACGGATTTCAAGGTAAGTTTGCTGGAACTTCTGGGTGAAAGCGAGTCGGACGATGGCAGGAGCAGCGACGGTTGTGGCGACGCTGCTTGGTTCAGTCTCAGGTGGCAAAGGGCTTTCGCCCTCTATCACCACGACATCCGGAACAATCACGCCAATCTTTTCATCAGGCTCTTGAAATACCGTGACATGAACTTGTGCGAGCACGATGTAGCGCGGGCGCAGTTTAGGCACGAGGGCTTCCCTCAATGCGTAAATGAAGTCACCGTGAAAATCCGTCCATATTGGCGAACCTTCCAAGAACGGGTCCATGCCAGGAAAAGGTGACGGCATAGTAAGCACCTCCAAACCAGGTTGCCTTTGCTTTAGTTTCACCGTCCGACTTAGCGAATTCTCTTGACCCGCAACAAATTTTGCAGCAGTTGAAGTGATATTTCGCCCAGCCTCGTTGCAAGTGCACCTCGGAAAAACTTTGGACACTGAAAACACCGTTCCAAAGTCCTCTCGCGAAGGAAAACTCGGTTCCCGAACCATGCTCACCGTAGACCTTTTCTCGCTAAAGCACTAAACTTTCCTGCCATGCGAAAAAACTTCAAGTTTGCGAGGAGGCGTGAGAGATGGTTCTTGAGTATCGCAGCCCTGACTGGGACAGGTATGTGATGAATTACCGAGAGCCGTTCAAGCAAATTGAGCCATTGGAGCAAGAAATTCGGGTAGTTGACGAAGCGCTTGCTGCTTTGAAGCACGCTGGTATTCTGCCTCACACTGACTATGACCGTGAGAAGTTTTTGGCGCACCGAAAGGAAGTTGCCGAAAAGTTTGAAATCCCTTGGACAGCAATCACGCCGCGAATGCACAGGCTAATTTACGCAATCAACGCAATTCTTCAGCCGAAGGTCATGGTTGCAGCGGGCATCTTTTGCGGTTTCACTTTCATTTGCAATGCTGGCGCTGCTGTAGGGCAAGGGAAGTGCTATGATGCTAAAAGGCTGGTCGGAATTGAAATCAAGCCTGAAGAAGCGGCGAGGGCTGAGAGGAATGTCAGGAGTTTGACAGATGACCCCACAGTTGAAATCATCGCTGCCGATGCAGTGGAAGTGCTGGCGAACTTTGACGACACCATTGATTTGCTCTACCTTGATGCCGATGGGGCGGGCAAGAACGGCAAGGGGGTGTATTTGGATATCCTTTTGGCTGCTTGGGACAAATTGCGTTCAGGCAGCGTCATCCTCGCCCACAACAGCGTTAATTTGGCTCATCAGTTGAAGCACTACCTTGAGTTCGTCCGAAACCCGCAAAATTGCCGAGCAAGCGTGAATGTGGTGATTGATGGCGAAGGGTTGGAAGTTTCAATGAAGTGAGAGCCTTCTATGCACAGGGAAAAGAGAAAGGGCATCGGCATATGCCGATGCCCTCATCTTCGTTCTGTCGCTCATCGGTTCGGCTTACTTGAAGAAGAGCGGTGCGAAGACCAAGGCGACGATGCTCATCAACTTGATGAGGATGTTCATGCTTGGACCTGTTGTGTCTTTAAATGGGTCGCCGACAGTGTCGCCGACAACTGCTGCCTTATGGGCATCGCTTCCTTTGCCTCCAAGATTCCCAGCCTCAATCCACTTCTTTGCGTTATCCCAAGCACCGCCAGCATTAGCCATCATCAGACCAATCACAACGCCCATTGACAATGCCCCTGCAAGGAAGCCTCCCAATGCTTCCCTTCCGAGCAAGAAGCCTACAAGCAACGGGGCAATAACAGCCGAGATGCCGGGAAGAATCATTTCCCTCAAGGCGGATCTTGTCACGATGTCAATGCATCGGTTATAGTCAGGTTGACCTTTGCCTTCCAAGATACCGTATTCGCGGAACTGCCTCCTCACTTCCTCAACCATTTGGTCGGCAGTCCTGCTAACTGCCCTGAGGGTCAATGCTGCAAACAAGCAGGGCATAGCGACTCCAATGAATAGACCTACCAAAGTTGAGGGGTCGGTCAAGTTGATTGTCCTGAGTTGGGCTTGCTGTTGGTAGGCAGCGAACAGCGCCAAAGCAGTCAACGCAGCACTGCCGATGGCGAAACCTTTGCCGACAGCAGCCGTTGTGTTGCCGAGGGCATCCAACTTATCCGTGATCCGGCGGACATTTTCCCCAAAGCCAGCGACTTCAGCGATTCCGCCCGCGTTGTCGGCAATGGGACCGTAACTGTCGGTGCTCATGACTATGCCGATAGTCGCCAACATTCCAACTCCAGCCAAGGCAATTCCGTAAAGCCCATTTGTGGCATATGCTACCCAAATTGCGAAGGCAATGCCCAAGAGCGGAAGCACGGTGCTCAAGTAACCAATTGCAATGCCAGACAAGATGTTCGTCGCTGCACCGTATTGAGCCGACTTAGCGATTTCGCGGATGGGTGGACCACTGGTATAGTATTGGCTCACACCGCCAACAAACAGACCTGCGAACAGACCTGCCAAAGTTGCCCAGAATGGGTTCATTGTCCCGACGAGAGCATTAATGAACACCGCTGCGAGAACAACGAAAGCAACGACAGCGACACCGACGGCAGCGTTAAGCGCCCACTGCGGATCAAGTCTGCGGAACACGCGGATTGAGAAGACACCTATCACGGAGGTTATCAGACCGATGGTGATTAACCCGACAGGCAGAATCATCCACTTCCACGCCTCTTCACGAGCAGCCCCCAGAGCGGCACCGACGACAATGGCAGCGACGACTGAGCCGACATAACTTTCAAACAAGTCAGCACCCATCCCTGCAGTATCGCCCACATTGTCGCCTACATTGTCAGCAAGAACCGCAGGGTTTCTCGGGTCGTCTTCAGGTATACCTGCCTCAACCTTTCCAACCAAGTCAGCACCGACATCAGCGCTCTTTGTGTAAATCCCGCCGCCGACGCGCGCGAAGAGAGCAACTGAAGATGCGCCCATTGAAAAGCCCGTCAGATACTGGAGTAGGGTAGGGAAGTCAAGGTTTCGCCCGAGCAAGAGGACAACACCGAGCCCCAGAAGTCCCAACGCAGCAACAGCAATGCCCATGACTGAACCACCAGTGAAAGCGACAACAAGCGCCTCACCCATCCCGTGAGTTCGCGCTGCTTCCGTTGTCCTAACTCCGCCTCTCGTTGATGCCTTCATCCCCAAAAATCCTGCCGACAAAGAACAAGCAGCGCCAAAGACATAGGCGAACCCGATGAGGGATGCCTTCTGCCAGAAGGCAATGGTCAAAACAACGAACATCACAGCAACGAACACAGCAATTGCCTGATACTCTCGCTTCAAGAAGGTCATCGCCCCGTCGTGAATCGCCTCAGCATACCATCTCATCCGCTCAGTTCCGCTTGGATACTTGAGCACAGACCAGTAATTGTAACCTGCAATGGCTACGCCCACAATGCCAAGCAAAGGTGCAAGGGTTGCGATCATTGAACTGACTGTTTCCATCTTCAAGTCCCTCCTTCTCACCGAGTGGTTTTTGCACAGGGCGTTTAGGCATTACGATTTTAGCATCGGCACAACCCTTTTCCCAAGTCTTAGGCGAAAGGTCAGGGTTTCCCTTACACAGTTCATCGCTTCGTCGTTGTTCCCAGCACCTTGCGTTCCCAAAGGGGTTGCGCTTTAGGCAATTGTGGGTTACTATCTTGACAGGCATTTGAAGCCGAGTAGGTGATGAGAGATGCACATAGCGGTGGTCATTCCGGCGTTTAACGAAGAGGAACGGTTGCCGGGAGTTTTGGAAGCCGTGACTTCATGCCCGTTTGTGAGGCAGGTCATAGTCGTGGATGATGGGTCTGAGGATGGCACGGCAAAGGTTGCCCAAAAATTTGGCGTCAAAGTAATCAGACTTGAACGAAATTTGGGGAAGGCTGGAGCGGTCTGGATAGGGTTGCAGGAAGTTAGCGAGCCTATTGTTGTCTTGCTTGATGCTGACCTGAAAGGATTGAAACCGTCCCACATAGAAGCGCTCGCCCAACCCGTCGCCAGTGACGGTGTTGACATGACTTTGGGGATTTTCCGAGGTGGTCGGTTTTGGACGGATTTGTCCCATCTCATCGCCCCTTGGGTTTCCGGTCAAAGAGCGATGCCCATTAAGCGAATCCGTGAATTGCCCGACTTCTCCGACTTGGGCTACGGTCTTGAGGCTGCCCTCAACAAGTTCGCCAGAGAACACGGTTGGATTGTCAGAACCGTCGTCCTTTACGGAGTCAGTCATGTGATGAAGGAAGAGAAGTTGGGCTTCTTGAAAGCGATAAGAGCAAGGGCCGGGATGTATTGGGAAGTGGGCAAGGGTTGGCTTGTCAGCCTGAATGGTCGCAAACCTTCAAGTCCAAAGTAAACCATGTCAGCCAAGACCAACAGTGCTACTGAATACAGGTTGCAACCTTGCCGTCGGGTCAATGAAAACTTTTGCTTGGTTGACAGCGATTGCTGCTTCTGCTACTCCTGTCGCAATGAGTTTGACTTTGCCTGGGTAAGTCGCTACATCGCCTGCAGCGAAAACGCCTTGAATGTTCGTCATCATTCGGTGGTCAACTTTGATGTGATTGCCCTCGGTTTCCAAGCCCCATTCTTTGATCGGACCAAGGTCGGTGGTGAAACCTAAAGCCAAAATGACAGCATCAACTTCAATGGTTGTCTCCTCTCCCGTCTTGTTGTGAAAGATGACAGCAGCCTCAGGATACTCGTTGCCCATCAATGTTTTCAGTTCGTGAAAAACCCGAACTTCAACCTTTGACCTCATCAATTGCTCAACGCTGTGTTCATGGGCACGAAATTGGTCACGGCGGTGAATGAGGGTTACCTTGGAGGCTATAGGCTCTAAAGTTAGTGCCCAATCAACGGCGCTGTCTCCGCCACCGACGATTAAGACCCGCTTGCCAGCAAAAGCCTCAATGTCGGTAACTGTGTAATACACGCCCTTGCCCTCAAACCGTTCAACCTCAGGCTTGCCCAGTTTCCTCGGGGAAAAGGCGCCTATGCCCACACAAATCAAGATGGTTCGGGAGTAGTGAACGCTCTTATCTGTCGTTAGGCGGAAAAGTTTCTCATCCAACTTCTCCAACTTCACGGCAGTTTCGCCCAAGCAGATTTTCGGGTTGAACTGCATCGCTTGCTCAACTAAACGCTGAACCAATTCACTGGCACGAACCTTCGGGAAACCTGGCATGTCGTAAATGAACTTTTCTGGGTAAAGAGCGGTCAACTGTCCGCCCAATTGATGGAGCGCTTCAATTATCTTGACGCTCATCTGCCTCATCCCAGCATAAAAAGCGCCAAACAAGCCAGAAGGTCCACCACCTACTATGGTGATGTCGTAAACTTGCTTGTCTTCTGCCGAGTGAACGCTCAAAATCGGTCACCCCTTTCCGCAAACTCAGGAATTTAGGCGCAAAAGATTTTAACACTCGCTTCTACGAAATTAACCTGCAGGGACTGGGCTTGTGCCTAATAATGCAATGGAAGTCCACGCATTCATAAGGCTCAAAGTCACGAATCGCTTTGAGGGTGAAGCGAAATAGCACATAAAGCCGAAATAAGCTGAAAACAATGCTTCTCGGTTGAAGCCAGTTTCTAAACCGTTCAACCTCAATGCCGAAAATGCCTTATGCCTGTGAAGACCATTGCGACGCCGTAGCGGTTGCATGTAGCGATGACATCGGGGTCTCGCTTGCTGCCCCCGGGCTGGACAATTGCCGTCACACCCGCTTGGGCTGCAATTTCTGGACCGTCGGGCATGGGGAAGAAGGCTTCGCTTGCAAGAACAGCACCTTTTGCCCTTTCACCTGCAAGCATGACGGCAATTTTGACGGACACAGCCCGATTCATTTGCCCAGCACCAATTCCAACGGTCGCTCCATTTTTCGCCAACACGATGGCGTTGCTCTTGACATGTTTGACTACCTTCCACGCAAATTTGAGGTCTTCAAGTTCTTTCTCTGTAGGTGACCGTTCGGTCACGACTTGCCAGTTTTCCAGTGGTGCATCTTCAACATCGGATGTCTGAACCAAAAGTCCTCCCGAAACAGACTTGACATTCAATTCAACAGCACAAGCGATTGGTGTGAGTGGTCTATCGCCCAATTGAAGGCTCAAGATGCGGATGGTTTCTCCCCAACCCTTTCTCGCTTTGATGCGCTCCAACGCCTCTGGTTCGTAATCTGGTGCAATGATAGCCTCGTAGAAACTGCCTTGGACGAGGATTTCTTCGGCGGTAGCCACATCAACTTTTCTGTTGACTCCGATTATGCCACCAAAGCGCGCTTCGGGGTCAGCGTCTCTCGCTTTTGCAAAGGCTTCAGCCAAAGTTTCGCCAACTGCCACGCCGCAAGGGTTGGTGTGTTTGATGATGCAAGCAGCGGGTTTTTCAAATTCGCGGACAAGGTTAAGGGCAGCGTCCAAATCAGCTATGTTGTTGAAAGACAACTCCTTTCCCCAAAGTTGAACAGCCGTTGCTACGCTTGGCACTTCCGACATCGGGTCAATGTAAAAGGCTGCTTGTTGGTGTGGGTTCTCGCCATAACGAAGGTCCAACCGCTTGACGAACCCGAAAGCCAATTCGTCGGGGAATTGAATTCCCGTTTGCTGTCGGAAATGAGTGAGGATGGCAGCGTCGTATGCTGCCGTGTGGGCGAAGGCTTTCAGTGCCAACTCAGCCCTCACCCTCAAAGGGACTTCCCCGTCCCTCAGCCATTTCAGAACTTGCGGGTAATCGTTCGGGTCACAGATGACCACGACATCCCTGTAATTTTTGGCAGCAGCCCTCAAAAGGGTCACGCCGCCGATGTCAATGTGTTCCAATGCCGTGAATTCGTCCACTCCTTGTCGGACAACTTCTCGGAATGGGTAAAGGTTAACGGCAACAAGGTCGATAGTCGCTATGCCCAACTGTTCAAGTTCGTTCAAGTGTGCCGTTACATCTCTTCGCGCCAAAATCCCCGCAGCGATGAATGGGTGGATTGTTTTGACGCGTCCGTTCAGGATTTCGGGGAACTTAGTGACTTCACTGACCTCGGTGACCGGTAAGCCCGCATCTCGCAGGGTTCTCGCTGTTCCACCCGTTGACACCAACTCAAACCCTAACTCGCACAGACCTTTCGCAAACTCAACAATCCCTCTCTTGTCCCAAACGGAAATCAACGCTCGCTTTGGCATTTCCGTTTCCCTCCTGTGAGAAATCTTTTGAGCGATGTTCGGCTACAATTTTGGCAATGCATGAATGCGGGCGGAGATTTGTCCTCAGTTTAACCTTGAGTGGCAACAAAAGCGACCCAACCCGCAAGTTCCCTTTCCTCAACGAGACGATAACCCAATTTGAGGAGCAAGGGCTTGACTTCTTTCCACCCTTCAACTGAAACCCCAGAACCAATCCACAAGCCTTCAGGCGCAAGGACCTGGCGCGATTTTATCTGCCAAGCCAAGTCTTTGATGAGTGGGGTGAGAAGGTTTGAAAGCACGATATCAAACTGTCCTGAGACCTGTCGCAGAAGGTCGCTTTTGACGAACCTAATAAAGTCAATGCAACCGTTCCGAGTAGCGTTTTCCTGAGCCGCATCCAGCGCAGCATCGTCAATATCGGTTGCCACAACCTCCCTCGCTCCCAATTTTGCGGAAGCGATAGCGAGAATTCCAGAACCAGTCCCGACATCCAGAACTTGCTTGCCACTTACTTGGCACTGCTCCAGAAATTCCAGACACATCCTTGTCGTCGGGTGATGTCCAGTTCCAAACCCACCGAGGCTGCGCAACCTCAGGACTATCCTGTGCTCGGGATTATCAGCGGGTTCATCAGTGAGAACGACGAGGAAGCGATTGCCGATGGAAAGTGGTGGCAAAACCTTTCGCAACGGTGCTTCCCATGCCTCTGCTTCTAAAGTGCGCGTCGTCACCGAAGTGGATTTGGGGAGCCAATCGTGAGCGATGGCGAAATCAATTTGCTCTTGAAGCCAAACTAACTTTTCCGTCACATCTTCGGTGGCAGGCAAATATCCGACCACGCGAACTGCTCCATCTGGCTCAAATGTCTGAGCAGTTCCTAAGCATCCCAAAGCATCCAACAGACCGTGAACTTGCTCGGCACCTTGCAACGAAGTCACAACCTCAATCGCCAACCAAGTGACCATTCTCAACTTCACCTACTTTGAATAAGGTTAGCAGAAATTATGTCTCAGCATGTAAGGGTGCTAAACTTTCTAATGGAGTGAAGGGGGCGTTACCTATGAGGCGTTACACGGAGGAGATAAGTTTTTGGGTTCGTTCTCGGTTGCTGCCTTTAATTCGGCGTGAAGGGGTGAACCGCCTTATTTTCTGCCAACCTCCCATGGACCCGAAATCACTCCCTCAGGATGTTCAAATTGTTGCCCATCAAGAACCTAGCCACCAACCAACAATTCAAAGACGGTCGTGGGAAGTCAGTCAAATTTGGCGAAAGGAAAAGATATGTGCTTTTCGCTTCCCTCACTTGGCTTATGTCCTTGATGGCGTTGCCGAAATTCGGTTGGGGACAGTAGTTCTTAGGATACCGTCTGACACCTTGCTTCTCATCCCGCCCAATGTCCCAATAGATGACGATCAACCCCATCGCAGGTTTTTCACTTCTTCAGAGAATTTTTTGACGAAGGTAGTTTGGTTTTTAGTTGCTCCTTCTTTGGTGCGAACTCACATTTGCTATTCCGACTCTTCTCGTCACTTTTTCACGCCTTTGCAATTCTTCTTTGCACCAAGCGTCTACCCTTTAGTGTTAACTCTCATGGATGAACTTGAGCGCAAGCAGGAAGGCTATCAGGATGTGGCTACTTCTTACCTAACGGCAATTTTTTGGCAAATTCTGAGAGCGATGAAAGAAATCCCTTTGCCAGAGCATTGTGCATCTTCTCTGATTCAAATTTTCCCAGAGGTTGCCGATGATTCTCTTCCAGGTCAAATCTGTCGCCTCATCCTTCAGACTTTTCCCAACATCCCATCTGTGCAAAGGTTAGCTGAGTTTATCGGAGTAAGTCCATCCCACCTGCGCCACACCTTCAAAAACCAAACTGGGCAAAGTTTGCAAGCATATTTGCGCTCGTTAAAGTTAAGAATGGCACGAGTCCTCTTGAAGCAAACCGATTTTCCAATCGCTCTTATTGCCCGCATCTTAGGCTTCCACGATCCACTATATTTTAGCCGATGGTTCAGGAAAGGGGTTGGCTTTTCGCCTTCTGACTTTCGCCGACTGCTCGTGATTAAAAGTTCGTGAGCCGTTAATGTCCATATTTATCGCCTTTTTGTCCATTTCTTTTTCGGTCATAGCGAGCAATCTTTTGAAAGGGAGTTCATTTTTGGAGGTGACAATTATGCGCCGCCATGGTTTCACGCTAATTGAATTGCTCGTGGTGATAGCGATAATCGCCATTCTGGCAGCAATTTTGTTCCCCGTTTTCAGCCAAGCGAGGGAGAAAGCCAGACAGACTCAGTGCTTATCAAATTCCCGAAACATCGCTATGGCATCTATTCAGTATGTGAATGATTACGATGAGATGTGTGTTCCGGCGCAATGGTGGAATCCGTTTATGCCATGGCCTGTTCTGGTTAAGCCATATGTCAAGAACTGGCAAATCCACTGGTGTCCCTCATTGGGAAATCCAGATACTGAAGGTTGGGATGAAGCGATAATTGGCTTGATTTCCCACCATGGTATAAATGCATGGGGTGCGTCCGAATACTTCACTGGGAGTTCTTGGCCCATAAGACACTATGGTGTCCAAAACCGTCCGTCCGAACGATGTTGGTATATGGACACCCTTTACTGGGATAATAATGCGGGGCGAACATACGCGTGGGGTTATTTTCGTTTTGAGAATCAATACATGGCTGCCGATATGCAACCTTTCTGGGATCCGAGACATCAGGGGGGCGTAAATGTCGCTTTTTTGGATGGTCACTCCAAACATGTCAAGAAAGATCAAGTAACTCAAAAAGGCAACTTTTGGTTTAAGCCTGAATTTTGGGGAAATGTCTGGAGTTCAACAGATTAATGTTTATGATAAGGTGGTGATAAATCTTGAGTGGCAAGGAAATACCAGCTTGGGCGGCAATTTTAGTAATTGTTGCTTTTGTTGCTGTAATTGGTTACTTCTTCTGGGTGAAAACGACTCCGCGCCCCCGAAAGCCTCCTCCAGGTGTCAAACCCACACTTGTGGCGCCTGGGTTGACTTCTCAACCACCCCAACTATCAAAATGAGCAGTCACTCAACCGTCACGCTTTTCGCTAAGTTCCTTGGCTTGTCAACATCAAGACCTTTCATTGCGGCGACATGGTGGGCGAGGAGTTGGAGGGGCAGAACGGTCAGGAGTGGCGTTAAGTCCTCGTGGATTGGTGGGATTGTGAAAACAAATTCTGCCATATCATCAAAATCGCGGTTCCCTTCCGTCGTCACAACGATGAGCCTTCCGCCTCTCGCCTTGACCTCTTCAATGTTTGCGAGGGTCTTCTCGTAAACGCTGTCAACAGGAGCAATACAGACAACCGGAGTGTCCCTGTCAACGAGGGCAATGGGTCCGTGTTTGAACTCGCCTGCAGGGTAGCCTGAGGCGTGGATGTAACTGACTTCCTTGAGTTTCAATGCCCCTTCCAACGCTGTCGGGTAGTTGATGCCCCTTGCCAAATAGAGGAAGTAGCGGGCATCCAAGAAAGTGCGAGCACACTCACGAACCAAAGGTTCTTGTTCGTCCAAAATGCGCTGCATTTTGTCGGGCAACTGTTTAAACTCATTCAGCAAGGAGTTGATTGTCTCTTGATTGAGAAGCCACTTCAAGCGAGCGATGTAGAGGGTGAGAAGAAAAAGGTGAGCGAGTTGGGCAGTGTAAGCCTTTGTGGAAGCGACACCGATTTCTGGACCCGCGTGAAGGTAAATGACAGCATCGCTCTCACGGGTCATGGTTGACCCCGGGACATTGCACAGGCTCAAAACAGGAACGAATCGGCTGCGGGCTTGGCGAATGCCAGCCAAAGTATCCGCAGTTTCCCCCGATTGGCTAATAGCAATGACGAGCGTATCTTGCTCCAAGACAGGTTCGCGATATCGAAACTCAGAAGCAATTTCAGCATCTGTCGGTATGCGCAAGTAGCGCTCAAACAAATACTTGCCGTAAAGCCCAGCATGCCACGAAGTCCCAGCCGCTTGCACGACAATTCGCCTGAAGGAAATCAACTGAGATGGTGGCATTGTAAGTTCCTCAAACGAAGGTGGGTTCTCGCTTTCGCAGCGAAGGGCAATGATTTTCCTGAGCCGTTCAGGTTGCTCGTAGATCTCCTTAAGCATGAAGGTTGGGAAGCCACCTCTATCTTCTTCGGCAACTTCCCATTCAATTCGGTGAACGGTGACAGTTCGTTCTACACCCTCCAAGTCGAAAACCCTAACTTGGGTTTGTGTGACCAAAGCGAGTTCACCGTCGTTCAATAAGATGACCTGCTTCGTTATCGGCAAGATCGCGTTCAAGTCGGAGCCGACACAGGCTTCGTTGTTTCCGACCCCTATCAACAGCGGTGAACCTTGACGGGCAGCGACAATGACACCGGGAGCACCCTCCCACAAGCAGGCAATCGCGTAACTGCCTTTCAACTGCCTGACTGCGTTGCGGACAGCGTGAAGGAAAGCAAACGCTTTGTCGTCGAAGTCCTTGAGTTTTTCAAGTTCCTCCTCAATCAGGTGCGCTATGACCTCGGTGTCGGTCTCCGAACGAAGTATGTGCCCCCGTTGAAGAAGGGACTCGCGAAGTGGAAGGAAATTGTCAATAACCCCATTGTGGACGATGCTGACAGAACCTTGACAATCAATGTGAGGGTGGGCGTTTATTGGGGTAGGCGTCCCATGAGTAGCCCAACGGGTATGGGCTATACCGACCTTCGCTTGGAAGGTGTATCGGGACAAAACTTGTTCAAGTCGTTCAATGCGTCCCGCTTCCTTCACGATGGCGAGTTCGTTGCCATCTAAAACAGCAATCCCGCACGAATCATAGCCACGATACTGAAGCCGCTTGAGCCCTGCAACGAGGACTTCTACAACATCTCTTTCGCCAATGTATCCAAAGATGCCACACACGAGTGATCACCCCCTAAAGGAGACGAGAGGCTTTTGCCCGTTTCTGCGAATGCAGCAAAGGTTTGAAACATCGTGCCCTCAATGGCAGTCAAAGTTCGTGACAGCGGTCACAAGAACAACCGGAAGACAACGAACTCCACAAAGCGAATAGCGTAGACCATCGCTATAACGCCCAAGATGATAGCGACATAAATTGCCATAGTCTGGTTGTTCAGCCCTAAGGGATCTGGGGATGCTGGCGGCGAGAAAGCAATTTGCATCCAAAGTTGGTTGAGCCACTGAACGGCTTGGGTATATAGGGCTTGGTATCGCTCCCACCAAAGAACAAGCAAAACTGGTGGGGCAAAGAAAGCGATAGGTGCGAGCCAATCATATTTGACCTGCTGGTGGTGCAGAAAAATGCTGCAGCGATGACAAGGAGGTCGCTGTCCTTTCTGCCATTGGAGCAAAGTGCTTGACAAGAGCCATCTCTCTTCGCCCGTCTTCGCAGCCATTTCGGAAAGCAAAGCGTCAATGACGGCAGGGCTACATTGACAACCCATTTTCAACCTCCAGCATGATCGCTTCCTTTGCCTAACTGGGCAGTGTTCACACATCAACCTATCAACGACAGGCAACTTCCAGCATGGCGAAAGCGGAGTGATTAGGTAGCGCTTGGTAACTCGCTTTTCTTTTTCCCTCTGTATGTTCACAACCAGTTGCCCTGCTTGGCGTGCTTTCAACCTCAAAGTGGGTCCGTGCCTCCAATACTCGATGAAAGCCCAAACAGATTGGACGAAACTAACAACGAGCAAAGGGGTGAGGAAGCTCCTCATCGCGTCCACGCCGCGCATTGTCAAATCAGTGTTTGCCCCAGCAACTGCAGCGAAAACGAAAGGCATGAGAACCCAAGCGAAAGCGCTTGATAGGAAGACCGTGATGCCGATGGGTTTCCATTCCCAAAAGAGCCCTATCAACCCGAGCCCAACCATCCAACCGCAGCAGTAGAGAAAGTAAGCGAGGATGTTAGCAATGGTTGCCACTCTTGCGGGATCAATCGGGTTGGTGAAGTATCCCTTTAACCCGCCCCAAACGAGGTAACCAATGCCCAAAACTGCCCCGACAGCACCAAGTTGCAGAAGCCAGCGACAGATATCGGTGCGCCAAAGTGTCCAGTCGCGCCTCATGAAGCAGCCTCCCGTTGCCTACCCTCACGCACTAACTCCTCCAAGTATTCGGGTTGGTTGGCTTCTGCAAGAGCGTCTTCCAATTTCACAATGCCTTGCAAAACGAGATTAGCTAAACTGTGCTCCAGCGTCATCATCCCTTGCTTCAGACCGGTTTGCAGGAACGAGGGAAGTTGATAAGTTTTTGCCTCACGAATAAGTGCGCGAACCGCCGATGTCCCAACCAAGACCTCAAAGGCAGCAACCATGCCTTTCCTATCGGCTCGCTTAACCAGTCTCTGAGAGATCACTCCGACAAGGCTGATGGCTAACTGCATCCGAATTTGTTGCTGCTGATGAGTAGGGAATGCGTCGATGATTCGGTCAATAGTTTGGACGGCGTCAGGGGTGTGCAAGGTGCTAAGGACAAGGTGCCCGGTTTCCGCCGCCGTGATCGCCAGCGCAATTGTCTCCAAGTCACGCATTTCGCCAATCATGATGACATCTGGGTCCTCTCGCAAAGCATATTTGAGGGCGTTGGCAAAAGACAAGGTGTCACGCCCAACCTCCCTTTGGTTGACCAAAGACAACTTGTCCTGGTGGATGAACTCAATAGGGTCCTCAATGGTTATGATGTGGAGCGGGAAGCGGCTGTTGATGTAGTCAACCATCGCTGCCAAGGTTGTGGTCTTGCCGCATCCTGCCGGACCTGTGACGATGATAATTCCGCGAGGTCTCTCGCAAAAGTGACGGACAATAGGAGGTAGACCAAGTTCCTCAAAGGTCGGGATGCGGGGCGGGATGATTCGGAATACTATCTCCACTGTTCCCCTCTGCATCAAAGCATTGACCCGAAAGCGAGCCAAGTCTGGAATCGTGAAAGCGAAATCGACTTCCTTTCGGCGTTCGAACTCCTCCCGCTTCTCCTCTGGGAGGATGGAATAGAGAAACCGATGGGTGTCTTCAGGGGTCAGGGGTGGGACATTCGTGGCTGGGTATAACTCGCCGTAAAGCCGGAACAATGGAGGAGCACCAGCCTTCAGGTGGACATCGGAACAGTTGCGCTGAACCCCGAACTTGAGAATGTCTTCCAACGCCAAAGTTTGGGTTTGAGTCATAACTTTTCACCTCCTTTAGGAACTTGCCAAGGCTGCCGCTTGCTCGGAAGAAATTAACCCCATCTCTAACGCCTTCTGCCGAAACTCCAAAGGGTTGCTGCACTTCATGTATGCGTCCTCAAAACTTACGACGCCTTTCTTAACCCACTCAAGCAAGTGATCATCCAACAACTGACAGCCGATGTCTGCACCTGCCTTGATGTGGCTGTAAATTTGGTCAGTTCGCCCCTGCCGGATAAGGGAACGAACAGCGGGGGTTACGATCATGATTTCCATCGCTGCCACTCGCCCCGGCTTATCGCATCTTGGGACAAGTTGCTGGGAAATAACTGCCTGCAAGGTGCTCGCCAATTGGACTCTAACTTGAGGTTGTCTGTCAGGGTCAAAGGCGTCAATAATTCTGTCAATGGTCTGAGGGGCATCGATGGTGTGGACTGTGCTGAGAACCAAGTGTCCCGTTTCCGCTGCATGGAGCGCCAAAGAAATAGTCTCCAAGTCACGCATCTCGCCAACAAGGATGACATCGGGGTTTTGACGGGTAACATGCCTGAGCGCTTCCGCATAGGACTCGGTGTCAACTCCGACCTCGCGTTGCGTGATTGAACATTGCTTGTCCTGATGCCAATACTCAATTGGCTCCTCAATGGTGATGATATGTGCCCTTCGGTTTTCGTTAATGTAGTCAACCATCGCCGCAAGGGTCGTGGTTTTGCCGCTCCCAGTTGGTCCTGTCACTAAAACCAAACCACGCCTTAGCATGGCGATTTTTTTGAGGACCTGTGGTAGCATCAGTTCGTCAATGGTGCGCACCCTGCTGGGAATAACCCTGAAAACTCCGCCTAAGTTTCCTTGCTGGTGGAACAAGTTGACGCGAAACCGACTGACGCCAGGTATTTCATACGCCAAGTCAAGTTCCAGTTGGGTCTCGAGTTTTTGAATTTGCCAATCAGCGAGGATGGGGTAAATGAGGTCGCGAATTGACTGAGGTGTGAGGACAGGGTAATCAGTTTTGACCAACCTTCCGTGAACCCTGAAGAACGGGGGTTGCCCCACTTTCAGGTGCAGGTCAGTGCCCTCTCTTTGAACCAAGTCCTTCAAGATTTCGTCCAACTGCAACGCCATAGCCGCCACCTCCTTTTTCGTTTCGTTCTTTTCAGCCGCTTTTTCACCTCACTCATTGCCCGCCACTTTGTTGAGGCGCGCGCAACAAAGTGGCTTTTCTGGCTTCCTCTGCCTTTCTTCGTTTCTCTTCCAACACTCGGTGCAAAATGTGTCGCATCTCGCTTGGGTTAGTTGAAGCCCTCAACGCAACCTCTGGCGTGATCAAATCTTGTCGGACATAGTCCTCCAATGCTTGGTTCATTGTCTGCATCCCCCAATAGCCGCCTTCCTGCTTGTCCTTAGCCATCAGTTGGTAAAGGTTTCCTGTCCGTCCTTCCTCAATTTCCTTCGCGATGGTGGGAGTGACAACCATGAACTCAACTGCTGGCAACCGCCCCTTGCCATCTGCCCTTGGGACAAGTTTTTGCGAGATAATAGCGAGGAGTGAGCGAGATAGACGAATGCAAACCTCTCTTCGCTCATGGGGCGGGAACATGTTGACAATTCGTTCCATCGTCTCGGAAGCGGATGGGGTGTGAACGGTGCTGAAGACCAAGTGACCTGTTTCCGCCGCCATCAAGGCAGCATTGAAGGTCTCAACATCTCGCATCTCGCCAATTAGGATAACATCAGGGCTCTCGCGCAAGACATACTTGAGGGCGTCGGTGAAGGAAGCCGTATCGTATCCGACTTCTCTTTGGCTCACGATGCTCATCTTGTCCTCGTAGACATACTCAATCGGGTCTTCAATGGTCACGATGTGGCACTGGCGAGTTTGATTGATGAGGTCAAGCAACGCCGCAAGTGTTGTAGACTTACCACATCCTGTCGGACCAGTGACCAAAATCAATCCCTGAGTAGCATAGCCGGGGTAGGTTGGGTCTGTCACCAATCTCTTCAGAACGATGGGCAAGTTAAGTTCCTCAATCGTCCTAATGCGAAGCGGCAAAACCCGCATGACTATAGCCAAACTGCCACGCTGCTGGTAAACATTTACGCGGAAGCGGCAAACACCGGGGAAGGTGAAACCCAAGTCTAACTCGTGGCGCTTTTCAAATGCTGCCATTTGGTCCTCCGTGAGAATGGCACCTGCAATTTCTTTCAAGTCGTTTACCGTCAACGGGGGAAGGTTCAACCGGTAAACCTTACCGTGAACTCTCAAGCACGGTGGTGTCCCAACTTTTAGGAAAATGTCCGACGCTTCTACCTCCACGGCGTAGCGAATAAGTCGCTCCAAATCAATCATCTCAAACCGCCTCCTGAGAGACCGAAATGTCCATGCTAATGATGACACCGACCGTCCGTGGCTGTCAACAATCAAAGACTGACCCTCTGGAAACCCCTCAAAGCAAGCCGAAAAAAGAAAAAGGGCACCCCACAGAGAATGGAGTGCCCTTGTCTCTGTGTTTCGTTTCGTTTGGACCTATGGTTCACTTCCGACCTTTGCAGGCGCGCCTACTCGGTTAGCCCATTCAGTCCACGAACCGTCGTAGTTTTTGACCACAGGGAAACCAAGCAGATACTTGAGCACAAACCAAGTGTGGCTTGAACGCTCGCCAATTCGGCAGTAAGCGATGACTGGTTTGTCAGGGGTTATGCCTTTGCTTTCGTAGAGTTGGCGAAGTTCCTCGTAACTCTTGAAAGTCCCATCCTCGTTCACGGTCTGAGACCAAGGGATGTTCACTGCTCCGGGAATATGCCCACCACGGACGGGAACGCCTTCGGGAAGCCCTGGCGGAGCCAACAGTTCACCCACATACTCTTGAGGGGAGCGGACATCAACCAATTTCGCCTCGCCAGTTTGGATAACTTTCACCACTTCGTCGAAGAAGGCTCGGATGGAAAAATCAGGGTCTTTCGCTTTATAGTTGGTGCGAGGATACTGGGGAACCTCTTTAGTCAGAGGAAGCCCTTCCTCAATCCACTTCTTCCGACCACCATTGAGCAATTTGAGTTTGTCCTCGTCGTGACCGTAAATGCGAAATTGCCAGAACGCCCACGCAGCAAACCAGTTGTTGTTGTCCCCGTAAAGGACGACTGTAGTGTCGTTGCTTATGCCTGACCGGCTACAAAGTTCCTCAAAGGCTTCCTTGCTGACTATGTCGCGACGGGTCATGTCGCACAAGTCCTTTTGCCAGTTCCACCCAACGGCGCCGGGTATGTGACCCTCTTCGTAAGCGCTCGTATCAACATCAACCTCAACGAATCTGACATTCGGATCGTTTAGGTGCTCCAAAGCCCACTGCGTGCTCACCAACACATCAGGGCGAGCGTAATTCGCCATCGCAAATCCCTCCTTTTTTGAGTTAGTGAATTTGTAAAGTCGGATTTTAGCTTAGCGCTTCAATGCTGCCGTGTCAATAGCAGTGAATGGCGAACAGCCAGTGGCGAGTAGCAAATGGCAAGTAGTTTTGTAGGGCAGCGCTCCCAAACTTCCGAAAATTTTCGGCACTTGGTAATTGCACCCTGCACACAGCACTCCGAACTGATTTTAGGTTTTGCCCCCAAACGCTGAAGAACGATGAGCGTCAAATTTTTATGCTAGAAAAACGAACTGAGAGGTGAGAGGCTATGAAGCGCGGTTGGTTGCTGGGCATTGTTTCAGTGGCACTGATTGTTTTCGCCACAACTTTTCTGGTCAGTGTGGTGGCGTGGCAGGCAGGAACTGAGGCTTTGCCCTTTGAAATCCGTGAAGGGCTAACCTATGGTCCCAACGAGCGAAACGACCTTGACCTTTTCTTGCCTAAGGACGACGGCAAAAGTTTGAGACCAGCAGTGATTGTCATCCACGGTGGAGCATGGAGGAGCGGTGATAAGAGGCAATTGAGAAACCTTGCGGAATTATTTGCGCGAAGGGGTTATGTTGCAGCGGCGATAAACTACCGCTTAGCGCCGAAATGGAGTTATCCTGCCCAACTTGACGATTGTCAGCGAGCAGTCAGGTGGCTTCGCAAAAACGCAAAAGAGTTTCGCGTTGACCCCAAAAGGTTTGGTGCTGCTGGTGCGTCTGCCGGAGGTCACTTGGCTTTGCTGCTTGGGACTCGTGAAATTCGGGATGATAGTGACCCTGATTTGAAAGGCATAAGCAGCAAAGTCCAATGTGTCCTGAGCATTTTCGGACCAACCGACTTCACTCACGAGCGTTACATCCAAGCCTCCAGAAACCCTGTCGCAGGAAGAGCGTTAGTTGACTTCCTCGGCAAGCCTTATGATGAAGCGCCTGAACTTTGGAAGGAGGCATCGCCAATCCACCATGTCTCCCCTGACGATGCTCCTACTTTCATCATTCACGGCGACCAAGACCTTTTGGTGCCTCTTGACCAATCGGTAAAATTTGCTGAAGCGCTAAAAAAGGTGGGCGTTGAAGTTCAACTTGCCGTCATCAAGGGCATGGGGCATGGACCGACAACTCCCGAACAACGGGAAGAGTTCATGAAGGCTGTCGGTCAGGCTTTGGAGTTCTTTGACAAGCACTTGAAGCGTTGAGCGAAGTGATGGGACTTTTGGAGGGAAAAGGCAACATGGCGGGGTTAAACGGCGGCGCCGTCTAATTTCGCTTTTTTCAAAAATTGCGTCAGAGTTGAGGGCAATCAGAAAAAGTCATGGATACTGGCTTTGGGTTCGGTTCATGTTGCCAATTTTCCTGCTTCTCATGCTGTCGGACTTGACAAATCGTTTGAACTTTGAGGAATGGCACGAAGGAGTAAAGGATGCACTCCTCTTCGCTATGTTAGTTCTCGCTGCTTTTACCCTCTTCGCTCTTGTGAGTTCCTTCGTTCAGCGATACGGTTGGCGGAAGTTGCTGTTTTGGAACGCAGTTTACTTTGCCTGCGCTTTCGCATTATCGTTTGCTGCTCTGAGTGTCGTTGCTTTCTTGGGCGGATTTAACGCTGGGGTTAGGACGAACTGGGTGGGGCTGTTGGTCTTTTCCTCTATCCTCGGACAAATGTTGGCTTGGTTTAGCATCTTGATACACCTTTTGATTGACGACTCTTGAAATGCTGTGATTTGGCGTGCCGAGAAGTTACTTTCGCAAAAAGTCTCAAATTCACCTGTGATGTGGCGGCTGGAAGCGGATGATGACCACATCGCCGTCTTGGACTTCGTAGTCTTTGCCTTTGATTTCAACCCAACCTCGTTCCTTCGCTGCTTCCCAAGAACCCGCTTCTTTGAGCCGTTCAAATGGGCAAACTTCTGCTCGGATGAATCCCGCTTCCATGTCCGAGTGGATTTTGCCAGCAGCCTTGACAATTGGTGTCCCTTTCGTCACAACCCAAGCAGTCACTTCCTTGCCGACAAAAGTGAAAAATGTGATAGCGTTGAGCAAATCAAAGGCTGCTCGGACAACCTGTTGAAGCGCTTGAACTTCTGAGCCGTAAAGTTCAGCCAACTCTGATGCGTCTTCATCCGACAACTCAGCAAGTTCCGCTGCGAGTTTGGCGTTGATGGCGATAGAAGAAATCCCTTTCTCTCGGCACCAAGTTTGGAGTTGCGCGAATGCTTGATGGCTTTCCTCGCTCTCATCAACATTGCCGACAACCAGCATCGGCTTCAAAGTGAGCAACTGGTAGGGCTTGAGAATTTCCCGCTCCTCTTTCGTCAGCGACAAAGTCCGAAGCGGTTGTCCAGAGTTCAGGTGCTCTCGGACTTTTGCCAAAAGGTTCGCCTCAGCCTTTGCGTCTTTGTCGCCAGTGCTCATTGCGACTTTGCTGACCCTTTGGTATCGCCTTTCAACCAACTCCAAGTCAGCCATCGTCAGTTCAAGTTCAATGATTTCCGCATCGCGGATGGGATCAACAGTGGTTTCAACATGGGCAACCGTCGGGTCAGTGAAGCAGCGGACGAGATGCAAAATCGCGTCCACGCCCCTGATGTGGCTGAGGAATTGGTTTCCCAATCCTTCACCCTTGTGGGCGTTTCGGACGAGACCTGCGATATCAACGAATTTGAAAGTCGCGGGCACAACCCTTTCCTGTCCAACCATCTTTGCCAGTTCGTATGGGCGCGGGTCTGGGACAGCGACAACCGCTTCGTTGGGCTCAATGGTGCAAAAGGGGTAATTGCTGACGGCAGCGTGGGCTTTGGTCAAGGCGTTGAAAAGGGTTGACTTACCGACATTGGGCAGCCCGACAATCCCAACTTCAAGCATCGCTTTTCACGCTCCTGAGCATGTTCTAAAAGTCAAAGATCAACTTCCCATGCTACAGGCTTTAGCCCGTAACGGATGACGCAGCCAAAAGCAAATCATGCTATGAACTTTCCATAGTTGACAGTGCAACCGAAGTCGCTCATGCTACGGGTTTTAACCCGTAGTTGATGACGCAGAACCTAAGCGCCGACTTTAGTCGGCGAAAATTTTGGGAGGGTGAGGCTCCCGCCGAACCCTCAACGCTTGGCAAGGGCAAAGATCCTAAGGGTTGGGATGGTTGTCAGTCTCATATCCTTCCTTCACTCTGAACACACTCATTGTAGACCCAAATCGCTTTTCTACCCCTTGCCTTTACCTGTTCAATGAGTTATACTTGTCATCAACCTAAGCCATTTTGTGCACTTTGAAAGCCGAATAGAGTCAAGGTGGCAATTTTCGCCCAAAATGAACCAATTTTGAAAGGTCGCTTGTCGTCCTTAGGTTTTTCAGGCAACTGAAGGTCAACTGCAACCTCTTTCTCGTTTCGCCTCATTTTGCTCCCAAAACCTAAATTTTTGCCCTGCAGCAATCGCACCATTGTGGGATTGAAACTGAACATCTCTTGGCTGTTGCTGAT
>Ga0071330_1067225_pt1 | contig 60601 bp, 69 predicted proteins | sample GBScel77sediment_FD_63802 | JGI IMG/M metagenome (GOLD analysis project Ga0071330, IMG submission 63802) | Hot spring sediment microbial communities from Great Boiling Spring, Nevada - Cellulolytic enrichment Sediment 77C v2 (version 2) | ecosystem: Environmental > Aquatic > Thermal springs >...
TTCTGTCAAATAAGTGTGACTTGGACACAGATGTTCCGAACAGAGTTTTTTTCCATAAAAGGAAAAATCCCTCAAATCCTCACCCCATAAAGCGGGATGTAAAAGGCAACCAACCCTTCTGTTATGCTCCACAAAACCTAAAAACTCACAACAATATATCTCCTTGCAAAGGGGTGAAGAGGTCTCCAGTCGCCTGGCCTCTTTTTTATAAAGGGAAATCCATTCCGAAGAAGGTTTTTTGGAAAGAAAAAGCAGAGTCCTTTCTTTCAAAAGCTTTGTTAAGGTTTCCTTTCTATGGTCCACATAATTATAAAGCCCACAACAAGCCCCACAAGATTTTTCAAGATCGGGATGACAAAGGACCTTCATCGTTTGATAATATCTTAAAAGATGAAGTCATTTGAACCCACTTTTCTTCCGTTGAGGATTGATCTGCTCGAACCTGAGCACCCCATACTATCGAAAGAGGACCTTTATTTGAAGGTGGGGCGTAAATTTGTGCTATTAAGAAAAAAAGACATACCCCTTACCCAAGAACGCATCCGACGTTGGAGGGAGATGGGCGTAAAAGTGGTGTACCTCAAGTCCGAAGCCCGTGAGGCTTACTTGGAGTACTTACATGATAAACTGAACGAGATCCTTTCCTCCTCAAAGCCTCCGGAAGAAAAGGTTAATTTCCTTTATTGCGTTTCGGAGATGCTAACAGAGAGATTACTCCGAAGATTCGATCCCCAAGATCTTTCCTTGGCCAAGGGTTTAGTGAAAGAAACCACCCAACACCTCTTAGAAGAGCCAGACCTCTCCTCCCACCTCATAAAAATCATGTCCCACGACTTCTCGACTTACGTTCATTCTAATAACGTCTTCCTTCTTGTTACAGCCTTTTCCCTCTTTCAAGGGCTTCCGAAAGAAGAAGCGGAGAAGATAGGTCTTGGGGCTTTATTGCATGATCTAGGAAAAGAGAGGCTTGATCCCAGGATTTTACAAAAACCAGGAAGACTTGACCCTTACGAATGGTTTGAGGTGAGAAAACACCCCATTTGGAGCTTTGAGGTCTTGAAGAGGCTTGATCTCCCTTGGGAGGAGATAAGGAGGATAGCCCTTGAGCATCACGAGTCAAATGATGCTACTGGTTACCCCCGAGGGTTAGATAGGGAATTGATTCATCCTTATTCAATGCTGGTGAAAATATGCGATGTTTTTGAAGCCCTGTGTGGAGTGAGACCTTATCGGGAACCACTAACCCCTTACCGGGCATTGGAATTTATGAAAAGTACCATGCTCACCAAACTTGACCGTGACCAATTTCGGGCCTTTATCGCCTTTCTGGGCCCAGAGTATTACCGCAAATTGATAAAGGAATAATCTTAAAGTTCTTTCAAAACCTCCCTTACGGCCTCAACCGTCAAAGAGAGGTCGTTTTCGGTATGAGCCGTTGAGATAAACCAGGATTCAAATTGACTCGGAGGAATAAGGATCCCTCTTTTCAAAAGGCCATGAAAGAAGGAACTGAAAAGGGTTGTATTACTTCTTTTTGCGGAAGCAAGGTCAAAGACCTCCTTTTCGGTGAAAAAAAGACTCAACATGGAACCTACCTGATTAATCCTTACCGGAATCCCCTTTTCATTGAAGGCTTCAAGGATCCCTTGGGCCAAAGTTTTTGCCTTTTTTTCAAGTTCCTCATAAGGTTTTTCCTTTTCAAGTACCCTTATCGTCTCAAGACCTGCCCTTACCGCTAAGGGGTTTCCGGCAAGCGTTCCTGCCTGATAAACAGGCCCTTCCGGGGCCAAAAGACTCATGATCTCTCTCCTACCTCCCACTGCTCCAACCGGAAGCCCTCCCCCGATGATCTTGCCCAAACACGTTAAATCCGGCATAACCTTATAAAGCCCTTGAGCTCCCGAAAGGGAGAGCCTAAAGCCAGTTATGACCTCATCAAATATCAAAAGGGCTCCATTTTTGGTACATAGCTCCCTGAGCCCTTGAAGAAAACCCTCCCTTGGAAGCACCACCCCCATATTCCCGCATACTGGTTCTACTATTACTGAAGCGATCTCCCCGGGATGCCTCTTAAAAAGGACTTCAACTGAATCAAGATCGTTATAAGGAGCCACCAACGTAAGCGAAGCATACTCCTCAGGCACCCCTCCGCTTGAAGGAACCCCAAAAGTCAAAGCTCCTGAGCCGGCTTGAACCAAAAGACAATCGGAATGTCCATGATAACACCCCTCAAACTTGATGAACCTCTTTCTCCCCGTAAAAGCTCGAGAAAGCCTTATGGCCGTCATAGTGGCTTCGGTCCCTGAGTTAAGAAGTCTCACCATCTCAAGGGAGGGAACATGAGCTACAAGCTTTTCCGCAAGCTCAACCTCCCACGGGTTCAAAAGCCCATAACTTGTACCCCTCTCAAGCTGATCCCTTAAGACCGAAACGATCCTCGGATCAGAATGCCCAAGAATCAAAGCCCCCCACGAACAGATATAATCCACATACTCCCTTCCTTGAGAATCAAAAACCCGAGACCCCAAACCCTTCACCACAAAAAAGGGCTCACTCCCCACAGCCCGAAAAGCCCTCACCGGACTATTAACACCACCTGGCAAAAAACGTTTGGCCTTCTCAAAATCCACCACCTCAAACCTCCCCCCAAAACTTTAAAAAACCTCAAAGGAAAAAGTCAAATGTAAACCAATTATCGTCAATTAGGTTGACAAAAATAGGAAGGGTCCGGTAGATTTTTCTTTGATGGGCAGGGGGTATTTAGAGGTTTTTGAGTGGGATCTTGTGAGGTTGATAAGTGAGGGCACCAGTTTAAGGGAGAGGTATTTTGGGAAGAGGGTGATGTTATGTTCGATTGTAAATGCCAAGTCGGGTCGATGTTCGGAGGACTGTGCCTTTTGTGCCCAATCCGTTCATAATCGGGCTCAGGTTGAGGTTTATCCGCTTCTTGATCCCGAGAGGATTTTAGAGGAGGCTAAGAAGGCTTCCCTTATGGGGGCAAGGCGTTTTTCCATTGTGACAAGTGGGAGGGCTTTGTCTCAGAGGGATTTTGATAAGGTGTTAAAAGCCGTTGAGTTGATAAGAAAGGAGACAGATCTTTTGGTCTGTTCCTCCCTTGGTTTTTTGGATCTTAAGAGGGCAAAAGCTTTGAAGGAGGCAGGGCTTTCGCGGTATCATCATAATTTGGAGACTTCTCCTTCTTATTTCCCCAAGATTTGTACCACTCATTCCATTCAAGAGAAGATAGAAACCATCCTTTGTGCGAAAGAGGCGGGGCTTAGCGTTTGTTCGGGAGGGATAATCGGGCTTGGGGAGGGTAGGGAGGAGAGGCTGGAGTTGGCCTTGAAGCTTCGGGAGCTTGAGGTTGATTCGGTGGCTTTGAACTTTTTCCATCCCATTCCGGGTACAAGGCTTGAAGGTCAAAATTCCTTGACCCCCCTTGAGTTCTTAAAAACCGTTACGCTTTTTCGGCTCGTTCTTCCTTCTAAGGAGATAAGGCTTACCGGAGGTCGAGCTTATGGGCTTAGGGATCTTCAGGTTTTGGGAATCCTTTGTGGGGCCAATGGGTTAATGATTGGAAACTATTTGACGACCCAAGGACGTCCCTATGAGATGGATCTTAAGATGCTTTCTGATCTTGAGCTTTCAATAGATGATGAGTAAGTGGGATTATCTTAAGGAAGAGCTTTTTGAGCTTTCTCGGATCGGGCGGAGGAGGTCTTTGAGGTGGATTGAGGACCTTAAAGGGGTTAAAGCCCTAATTGAGGAAAGAGAGGTCCTTTTATTCTGTTCCAATGATTATTTGGGAATATCCCGTTCGGAGCGTTTTAAGGAGGTGGTTTTAGAGGTCTTGGAGAAATGGGGTGCAGGGGCTCCCTCTTCAAGGTCGATTGCGGGAAGTTTTCTAATTCATCGGGAGCTTGAGGAGGAGCTTTCAAGGTTCAAGGGGAGTGAAAGGGCTCTTCTTTTTTCCACGGGGTATATGGCCAATATGGGGATTTTGACCACTTTGGTCGGAGAAGGGGATTTGATCTTGAGCGATCAATTTAATCATGCCTCCATAATTGACGGGGCAAGGCTTTCTCGAGCCGAGGTTTGGGTTTATAAGCACAAGGATATGGATCACCTGGAAGACCTCCTTAAGCGTTCTAATCATCGAAGGAAGCTCATCGTAAGCGATGGCGTTTTCAGCATGGAAGGGGATATTGCTCCGTTGAGAGAGCTTAAAGAGCTTTCTGATAAATATGGGGCCATTTTGGTTATAGATGATGCTCATGGGACAGGAGTTCTTGGAAAGGAAGGAAGAGGCATTGCCGAACACTTTGGCCTTTTGGGTCAGATAGATGTCCAGATGGGGACCTTAGGAAAGGCCTTGGGGATAATGGGGGCCTTTGTGGCAGGTGAAGCAGTTTTAGTGGAGTACCTTTTAAATCGGGCAAGGACTTTTATGTACACTACTTCGTTGCCTCCGGTGGTGGTGGGGATGGCCAAAGAAGCTTTAAGGATACTTAAAGAGGAGCCTTGGAGGAGAGAAAAATTGTGGGAGAACACGCGTCTTTTCCGAGAAGGTGCAAAAAGGCTTGGTTTCAGGGTCCTTGGGGAGACGCCCATTGTGCCAATCGTTATAGGAGATGATGAGTTGACCATGAGATTTTCTGCCGCTCTTTTTGAGATGGGCATTTATGTTCAGGGGATAAGGCCACCGACAGTACCCCCTGGGACCTCAAGGCTCAGGTTTTCCATTTCGGCCCTTCATAGTAAAAGCGATATCGAAAGGGCCCTTTTTGCCCTTAAGGAGGCGGGAGAAAGTTTAGGACTTATTTAGAGGAGGAAGGGATGAAGAAGCTTGAGAAGCTAAAAGAGTGGGACAAGACCTATCTGTGGCATCCCTTCACCCAGATGAAGGATTGGCTTGAGTCCGATCCCCTTATCATCGATAGAGCCGAGGGCGTATACCTCATTGATATATACGGAAAAAGATACATAGACGGGGTCTCATCCATATGGTGTAACGTTCATGGCCATAGGCATCCCTTTATCGATCGTGCTATAAAAGAACAGCTCGAAAAAGTAGCCCATACTACTTTCCTCGGGCTTTCCCATCCCCCTGGGATTTTGTTGGCAAAAAAACTGGTCGAAATAGCTCCAGATGGTTTGACTAGGGTGTTTTATTCTGATAATGGCGCTACCTCTGTTGAGGTGGCCATTAAGATGGCCCGTGGGTATTGGTATTATCGAGGGGAAAAGCAAAGGACAAAGTTCATCGCCCTGAAGGGGGCTTATCACGGTGATACGATAGGCGCCATGAGCTTAGGAGGTATTCCCATTTATCAAGAACCCTATTCGTCGTTTCTTTTTCCGGTAATAAGGGTTGAGGCCCCTTACTGCTATAGATGTCCTTTTAAAAAGACCTATCCCCAGTGTGGTCTTTTATGTCTTGAGGATTTAGAAAGGGCCTTGAAAGAACATGCGGATGAGGTCATCGCTTTCATCATTGAGCCCATCGTTCAAGGGGCAGCGGGCATTATTGTTCAGCCCCCTACTTATCTGAAGAAGGCCTGGGAGCTTTGTAAGAAGTACGGGGTTTTATTCATCGCCGATGAGGTGGCTACGGGCTTTGGTCGGACGGGAAAGATGTTTGCGTGTGAACATGAGGAGGTTAAGCCCGATTTGATGTGCCTTTCCAAGGGGTTAACTGGGGGTTACTTGCCTTTGGCAGTAACTTTGAGTAGAGAAGAGATCTTTCAAGCTTTTTTGGGCGAATACCACGAATTCAAGGCCTTCTTCCACGGCCATACCTACACGGGAAATCCACTCGCCTGTGCCGCTTCGCTGGGAAGCCTTGAAGTATTCGAAAAAGAGGGAGTTTTGGAGAAGCTTCAGAGTAAGATTCGCTTTTTGGAAAAGGAGCTTAAGAGATTCTGGGAATTGGATCACGTTGGGGATATAAGGCAGAAGGGCTTCATGGTGGGAATCGAGCTTGTGGAGGATCCTTCCACTAAAAAACCATTTCCTCCGGAGAAGAAGGTAGGGCAAAAAGTGGTCCTTGAGGCGAGAAAGAGGGGGGTAATAATAAGGCCCCTTGGAGATGTGATCGTTTTGATGCCCCCCCTTTCAATAGGCGAATGGGAGCTTACGGTTCTGATTGAGGCAGTTTATGAGTCGATTAAGGCTTGCGTTTGAGGTTTCTCTTTATTCCCTCAAGTATCTTTAAAGCGGTTTTCTTTAAGTCTTCGTCTTTAAGGGGGGAGAGGATGGTTTCCACTTCTTGAGGGTCAAGCTCGATTTTTTCCCTTTCTTCTTCCTTCAGAGAAGGAGAACTGATCTCCCCCACCAAAAACCTTATGTCCCTTATCTTCCCCTCTCCAAGCCTCTGATTGAGCTTCTCTTTAAGGTTTTCCTTCAACATGTTGAGCTCAAAGGCCCAGTGGGGACTTGAACATATGACCTTCAAGATTCCCTTTCTAAAGGAATAGGGACAAGTATTTTTGGAGATGGTCTCTCCTGTTGTTTCCCGCCAAGCCTCAAGGACTTTGGAACTCACGTTTTCAAGCTTAAAGCCCAATGATTTTGAGAGGTCACCCAATATATCCTTTAAAAGGGTGGGTTTTGACAAGGTCATCTCCTCCACTTTTCTCTTTCAAGGAAAAGATCCCCTCCATAGGCATCATTAATCACCACCAAAGGGAAATCTTCAACCTCTAAGGCCATTATGGCCTCAGGCCCTAATTCCGGGAAAGCCAAAACTCGGGCCCTTTTTACACATCTTGATAAAAGCGCTCCTGTTCCTCCGGTTGCCCCGAAGTAAACGGCTCGAAACTCAATAAGAGCTCTTTTCACCTCCTCCGACCTTTTTCCCTTCCCTATTGTGCCCTTCAAGCCTAGCTGAAGGAGCTTAGTGGTAAATGGATCCATTCGGCTTGAAGTGGTAGGACCTATGGAACCTATTACCTTTCCAGGAGGGGTAGAAGAAGGGCCTGCGTAATAAATGACGCTTCCCTTTAAGTCGAAGGGGAGGGGATTACCTTTTTCGATAAGTTCAAAAAGCCTCCGATGAGCTTCATCCCTTGCGGTGTAAATGGTGCCACTTAAAAAAACTCTTTGACCTGCTCGAAGTTTAAGAACTATTTCTTCGGTTAAAGGGGTTTTAATTTTTAAGCTCATAAAATAGCCTCCTTCCACCTATGGGAATGACACTGGAGATTAATGGCCACGGGAAGAGAAGCTATGTGACAGGGTGCCATTTCAATGTGAACCGCAAGGGCGGTTATCCTTCCCCCATAACCTTGGGGGCCTATTCCAAGATCGTTTATTTTGGAAAGGAGTTCTTTTTCGAAGCTTGCGAGTTCAGGATCAGGGTTATAAGTCCCAATGGGCCTTAAAAGGGCCTTTTTGGCCAAAATTGAGGCACCCTCAAGGTTTCCACCTATTCCTATGCCCACAATAAGGGGGGGGCACGGGTTTGGTCCCGCTTCCTCTATGAGTTGTAAGACTAGCTTTTTTATCCCCTCCTTTCCCGCCCAAGGGGGTAAAACGAGGGCTTTACTTACGTTTTCGCTTCCTCCCCCTTTGGAAAGGAGTATAATTCTAACTTTATCGCCCGGAACAAGGTCAAAATGAACGATCGGGTCATTACTCCAGGTGTTTTTACGAGTGAAAGCCTCGCACACCGAAAACCTCAAAAACCCCTCTTCCGTTCCCCTTTTTATCCCCCTTCTTATGGCTTCCTTCAAATCCCCTTCTATAAAAACCTCAGTTCCCACTTCCAAAAACACCACGGGAAGCCCCGTGTCCTGGCATAAAGGTATTCTTTCCTCCATCGCCACTTGGGCATTTTCAAGAAGCTCCTTTAAGACTTCCTTTCCCAGAGGAGATTCCTCCTCATGATAGGCCTTTTCCAAGGCCGAAAGGACTCCCGGTCCAAGGCTCAGATTAGACTCGATAAAAAGCTCCTTTACCTTTTCCTCAATCTCCTGAGACCTTATCTTCCTCATCCTTTTTGTCTTCGGGGATCTTGTACTCTTCCAGAAGCCACTTTCCTAAGTCTATGAGCTTACATTTTTCCGAACAAAAGGGCCTCCATGGATTACCTTCCCAGGTGGTCTCCTTTCCACAAGTTGGGCACTTGAGCTTAAGATCTTCCGAAGAGGTTCCTGAAAAATCCCTTTCCACCTTCCTCCTTTTCCTCCTCCAGGGCCAGGAGCTCCTCCAGAAGCTCCCTTTGCCTCTTGGTGAGTTTTTTGGGTACCTTAATGGTTACTTCCACTACAAAATCTCCCCTTCCTCTTCCATCAAGTCTCGGTACTCCTTTCCCCTTAAGCCTTATGGTCTCATTGGGCTGAATACCCGGAGGGATTTGAATCTTGGTAGGACCTTCCAAGGTGGGAATTTCTATCTCCCCTCCTAAAGCAGCCAAGGGAAAAGGTATGGCCAAACGATAGATGATGTCGTTTCCCCTTCTTTCAAACCTCTCATCGGATTTGACGTGGATGTAAACGTATAGATCTCCTGGAGGTCCTCCCCATCTTCCTTCCTTTCCTTCCCCTTCTACTCTAAGCCTCAATCCCTCATACACCCCTGCTGGGATCTCCAGTTTTATCTCCTTTTCACCAAGGACCACTCCTTCTCCTTTACACTGGCGGCAAGGGTTGGTGATGAGCCTACCCGTTCCACCACACCTTGAACAAGTAGTAGTCAATGTGAAAAAGCCGTGGGATCTTGTCACGTGGCCCTTCCCATAACAGGAAGGACAGAGTTCGGGACTTGTACCCGGTTCCAAGCCCGACCCCTTACAACGGGGGCAATTCATCTCCTTGGGGATCTTTATGGTCTTAGTAGTCCCTTTGACTGCCTCCATAAAGCTTAAAGTGAGGTCATACCTAAGGTCCTCTCCTTTTTCTGGAGAAGGTCTTCTTGTGGAAAAACCGAAGAATTCCTCAAAAAGATCCCTGAAGGTCGAAAAAATGTCATCAACTGTATCAAACCCCGTAAACCCCGTTGACTCCCTTACCGCCCTTGTCCCATAAAGGTCGTAAAGTCTTCGTTTTTCCGGGTCCCTCAATACCTCATAGGCTTCGGCTATTTCTTTAAATTTTTCTTCAGCTTCTTTGTCTCCGGGGTTGCGATCGGGATGGTACTTTAGGGCCAGTTGCCTATAGGCCCTTTTTATCTCCTCTTGAGTGGCGTTCCTGGGGACTCCGAGTATCTTGTAATAGTCCTTTTCAAACTGCATGGCTTCCCATCACTAAGGCCCAACCACCCCATAAAGCAGCCATATCGCCCAAAGTGGCCTTTTTTACTATCACGTTCCTCACAGGATAAGGAAAAGCCATCTCCGACATGGTTTCAAGGGCTTTATCGATGAAAAACGGAAACGCCTCGCTCACCTTTCCTCCTATGAGAATTACCTCAGGGTTGAAAATATTCACCATATTGGCCAAACCCGCTCCTAAGTACTTTCCCATCTCCTCAAAAACAGACAGTGCCTCTTCCGAACCCATCTCCGCAAGGCGGGCTACTTCTTGGGCCGATTCCACGTTGAGCCCCCTTTCTCTAGCCATCCTTAAAATGGCCGTCCCCGAACAATAGGCCTCAAGACACCCCTTTGAGCCACAACTACAAGGAGCTCCGTCAAGTTTAACAGTCATGTGTCCTATCTCCGAAGCAACCCCTCTTGAGCCCTTAAGGAGTCTTCCATCGATCACCACTCCACTTCCAACCCCAGTACCAAGGGTTAAACAACAGTAGTTTTTGGCCCCCTTGGCCCCGCCCTTAAAGCCTTCTCCAAGAGCATATAAATTGGCATCGTTTTCAAAAAAAACCTTAAAACCCAATCCGAAAAAAGCCTCCTTTAAATTAATGCCCTCATAGGCCTTGAGGTTTGGCGAATGCTGAAGCCTTCCCTTATAGTCCACTAAGCCCGGAAAGCCCATTACTACTGCTTCCACTTTCTCACCACAGGCAAATTGAAAGATCTTATTCTTCAAAAACTCGATCCCTTCCCGAGGGGGCAGATCGCCTATGGAGTGACAAAAAAGAAGAGCCTCGATCTCTCCGTCTTTTAAGGAAGCGATTCTCATATTGGTACCCCCAATATCAGTTACCAGAACCCTTTCCCCCATCCTCTTCTCCTTCACGGTGGATTTTATGGGAAACATCAGGCAGGTTTCGCAGAAACTCCTCGTATTCCTCTTGGGTCAAGACCCCATCTCTTAGATTCCTTTGGATGTTACGAACATCAAACTTTTTCTTGGGATCAATAAACATCTTCCCTTTCCCCCCGAATTTTAAAGAAGCAGTTTTTCACAAAGGATTATAGTGACCGTTGACGCTCGTTTCAATGTCTGATAAACATTGCCTATGAATCTCAAGCTGTTTGATCTAGCCCTTCTGTTGTACCTCACTTCCACGGTATTGTGGCTTTTCTCTTTAAAAAGAGAGGGGTTCGGAAGGATAGCCTATTTTCTGTTTTTTGGGGGCTTTGTAGCACTTCTTTTAGGAATGCTCGTAAGGTGGTGGGAGACCCACCTTCTGGGCTTTCCCTATCCTCCTTTAGCCAATATGTATGAATCGTTGGTCTTTTTCTCCTGGGTTTTGAGCCTATTTTACCTCTTTTTCTTTTCCCGAAAGTATAAAGGGAGGCTTTTTGGCCTTCTCTCTTCTCTTTTTTGTTCTTCATTGCTTTTAATCCCCCTTTTAGTGGGAATGGATCGTTCACCAAAGCCCCTTGTTCCTGCTCTTCAGAGCTTTTGGCTTTATATTCACGTGATAACTTGTTTTTTAGGCTATGGTGCTTTAGGGATTGGCTTTTTGTTAAGTCTCATTTATCTTTTTGGAGAAAAGAAGGGGAGTAAATTTTGGCCCTCCGAAGAAATCCTTGAGGAGGGTACTTATAAGTCCATAGTGGTAGGTTTCCTATTTTTGACCCTTGGGATCATCACCGGAGCTGCTTGGGCCCATTATGCGTGGGGTAGGTATTGGGCTTGGGATCCGAAGGAGACCTGGTCTTTGATAACGTGGCTCATCTATGCAGGATGGCTTCATGCCCGTTTGATGAGGGGATGGAGAGGGAAAAGGATGGCGATATTGTCAATAATAGGTTTTGCTTCAGTTATCTTTACTTATGTGGGAGTAAATTATTTGCTTTCGGGGTTACATAGCTATGGGTAACTTTATTGAGGAGCTTAAGGAAAAGGCAAAGGACGAGGCTTATTTGAAAAAACTCGGGATCCAAGTCCTTGAGGTTAAGGAGGGTTATGCCCTGGTGGAGATGCCCCTTTCGGAGGAGCTTAAGAATATTCACGGTTTAGTTCACGGAGGGGCCATTTTTTCCCTGATCGATGCGGCCTTTGAACTGGCTTCAAACTCTCACGGCGTTACCGCTTTGGCCTTGAACATGAACATAACCTTCCACCAAGCCCCCCGTATTCCCGGTTATCTTCAGGCCGAAGCTAAGGAGATCCACTTAAGCAAGAGGCTTGGGACCTATTTCATACAAGCTTTTGACCAAGACGGCAACTTAATTGCTACCTGCCAGGCCTTGGTTTATCGTAAAGGATAGGAGGGTGATTTGAAGAAGGCCTTTGACGTTCTGGGATTCGGTCCTTTAGGGATTGAGTATGTTTATGAGGTGAGGGATCCCCTTTACCTTGAGGATCTTGGCCTTAAGGTTGGTGATGAGGTATGGTGGAAGGATAAGGACAGGTGGCTTCTTAAGGAAAGGCTTATGGTATTTGGGGAGTTCAAGTCGGTAAGGCCTGCGGGAGTGGCTCTTTCCCTTTTTCACCTTAAGGACTTGGACTTAAATGTGGGAATCGCCGGAACCTTGGGAAGGGATAGGGAGGGGGATGAGTTTGTAAATAGGTTTGGTAAAGGGGATGTGAGTCATATAATTCGAAGGAAGAATACGAGCGTCCTTTATCGCATCCTTGTAAAAGGGGTGGGAAGGATAAGGGTTTTATTTCCGGAGGATTCCTTCAGGATTAGCTCTTCAGAGGTTGATTTTTCCTTCTTCGCACAAGCCAGATGGGTGCATCTTCTTCCCTTTCCTCAACAAGAGGGGGCTTTTTTTATAAAGAAGGTGAAAGAAAATCTTTTAGGAAAGATTCCCGTTAGCTTGGAAGGTGATTCCCTTTATTTTGGGAACTTCCCCGAAAGCGAGATACTCGAAGGGATAGACCTTCTTTTTGTTAGAGACAGGGACCTGATAATGTTTAACGAATCGCTTGAGACGATCCGCAAAAAGGTCAAGACAGTGCTCTTAAACCGAGGCAAAAAGGGGGTTACGGTTTATCACGAAGGAGAAGAGTTCACCATTTCGGGGGAAGGGGAAGATATGGAGGAAGTTCAGGAGGTTTTGGTGGGGTTTTTCCTTGGGTTTTTGCTTCTCGGTGAGGATGTGAAAAAGGCCCTAAGCTTGGCTCGAGAAAGCGCCCTTTCATACCTTTAAGGCTTAAAAGGAGGAAAACATGTTTCCCCATGAGGTTTTGAAAGACCTAATTCTGGAAACCCCTTCTAGGATAGTCTTTATAGTTATAGATGGAGTTGGAGGGGTGCCTATTGGAGGGAAAACGGAACTTGAGGCTGCGAGAAAGCCGAACCTGGATCGGATAGCGAGAGAAGGGATATGTGGTCTTACCATACCCGTTTACCCTGGTATAACACCTGGTAGTGGTCCTGGGCATCTGGCTTTATTTGGTTATGATCCCCTCCGGTACCAAATAAAAAGAGGGATACTTGAGGCCCTTGGACTCGGTATGGAAGTTAGGAGTGGAGAGGTGGTGGCGAGGGGGAATTTTGCGACCTTTTCGGAGGATGGAAGGGTTTTGGATAGAAGGGCCCAAAGGATCCCTACAGAGGAGAACCGAAGGCTTTGCGAGAAACTGAGAAAAGCCATTCCCGAAGTGCAAGGTGTGAAGATCGAGATTGAATCGGGGAAAGAACATCGGTTTGTGGTAAAGTTTTCGGGGGAGGGGCTTTCGGATCTTTTGACCGATACGGACCCCCAGAAAGAAGGCCTAAAGCCCCTTGAACCTTCTGCCCTTGATGAAAGGGCCGAACGGATGGTCTCGGTGGTCAAGGAATTTACCAGAAGGGCTCGTGAGGTATTGAAAGACGAGTACCCAGCTAATGGGATCCTTCTTCGGGGTTTTTCCCAAATGCCTGAGATGCCCTCGCTATATGAGCTTTATAGGCTTAAATCAGCTTGTATAGCCTCTTATCCCATGTATAAGGGGATAGCTCGTCTTTTGGGAATGGAGGTTTTGAAGACTGGGGAGAGGATAGGGGACCTTTTTGAGACCTTAAGGCTCAATTTTTATAAAGAGTATGACTTCTTTTATGTTCACATAAAGGAAACGGACAGCCGAGGTGAGGATGGCGATTTTGAGGGCAAGGTCAGGGTGATAGAGGAGTTGGACCGGACGAGTTCGGTCTTGTTTGAGCTTTCGCCTGAGGTGATCGTGCTTTGTTCGGATCATTCGACGCCTTCCCTTCTTAAGGGGCACAGTTGGCATCCCTGTCCCTTTGCGCTTCGTTCCCCCTATGAACGTCCGGATGAAGTAACGGAGTTTACGGAAAGGGCCTGTTCTCGGGGAGCCTTGGGCGTTTTCAGGGCCGTTGAGGTGATGCCTTTAGTTCTGGCTTCGGCTCTTAAATTGAAGAAGTTTGGGGCGTAAAATGGCGCGAGAGTGGAAATTATTGGGAACAAGAGATGCCTTTACCTGTAGGCTTTTTAAGCTTAAAGTGAAGGAGTTTCTTTCCCCTAAAACGGGTAAACCCCATGAGTTTTACCAAATCGAGACCCGAGATTGGGTGGGGATAATACCCCTTTTGAACGAAGAGGTAATTTTAGTGAGGCAGTTCCGTCACGGAAGCGAAGAGATGAGCCTTGAAATACCTGGGGGAATAATGGATGAGGACGATCCCTTTGGAGCAGCACTTAGGGAATTGCAGGAGGAGACCGGTTTTAAGGCGAATAAAATGGAACTTCTTGGGGTTTTAAGACCCCAGCCGGCACTTTTTAACAATCGCTTTTACGTCTTTTTGGCAACCGAATTGGAGAAAGTGGGGGATCCACTTCCCGAAGAAAGTGAGGAGATAGAGCTTGTAAAAATGCCCCTTGATCAGGTATTAAAAGATATGGCTTCGGGCAAGATCGATCATGCCCTTGTTCTTGCGGCATTTGAACTTTTAAGGTTGCGCTATCCCGAGCTTTTAAAGTAATTAATCCTACTAAGGGGGCGGGGAGAGATGGAGAAAAGAGGGAAAGTCGCCATCATAGGAGCTAAGGGACTTGTGGGGGGAGCCCTGGTGGAGGTCCTTTCTGAGTCGTATGAGGTCATTCCCCTTGACCGGGAAGAGCTTGACGTTACCGCGTATGGGACGGTTAAACGGGTCTTTAAGGACTTGATGCCTCAGATTGTGATTAACGCTGCTGGGTACAGTGATGTTGACGCTTGTGAAAGACGGACACAGCTTGCCTTTTCCGTGAATGCCGAAGGGGCGAAAAACGTGGCGAAGGCTTCAAGTTTAGTTAAAGCCAAGGTCGTGTACATAAGCAGTGACTATATATTTGATGGCAAGAAGGAGATACCTTATAAAGAGGATGACCAACCCAACCCCTTAAATGTTTACGGGGAAAGCAAACTTTTAGGAGAGCGATATGTCCAAGAACATTCCGATGATTATTTGATCGTGAGGACCCAATGGCTATTCGGTCCTCATGGGCGGAATTTCGTTGACACTATCCTTAGCCTCGCTGACCAGGGGAAAGGGAGAATAGAGGTGGTGGAGGACCTCATCGGTTCTCCCACTTATACCATTGATTTAGCCCAGGTGATAGGGGAATTGTTAAAAAGGGATGCCTGGGGGATTTTTCACGTCTCCAATAGCGGACAGTGTTCGTGGTATGAGTTTGCCAAGGAGATACTGAGGCAAATAGGAAAGAACGATGTAGAACTGGTTCCTATTCTTTCGGCAGACCTCACCCGTCCCGCAAGAAGGCCGATTTTTTCGGTGCTCTCCAAAGAGAAATTGGAGAGAGAAGCCGGAATAAAGATGCGACCTTGGCAGGAAGCCCTTTCCGATTATCTAAAGAGGCGGGGTTTTAAGATATCGTGACGTGGCTTTTCCTTGGGGATGCCCACCTTAACCCTTATCGGAAAGATGGGGCTTGGGAGAACTTTAAGAGGCTTATGGAGAAGCCTCCTTCGGGGCTTGTTATTTTAGGGGATTTTTTCGATTTCTGGTTCGGCTTCCGGGATCAAAGAAAACTCGAGTTACTTTATGAGGACTTAAGAGAGGTATTTTTAAGCCTTTCTAAAAACAGGACGCGCATCGTATTCCTTGAAGGTAATCACGATTTCGGGCTCAAAGGGGAGCTTTTTGGGGTAAAGGTGGAGAATTACCGCTGGGAAAACGCCATGGAACTTGAGGGGTTAAGGGTCCTTTTGGCCCATGGTGAGAGGAACTCCGGATTTCCTCACTGTTTACCCTCTCTTTTTCTCAAAAACCCCCTCACCTGTTCCTTTTTGAGATTACTCGGTCCTCGGGTGGTCATTCCCATAGGGTTTTTTTGGGCTTCTCGGTCAAAAGGAAAAGGCCCTCAACAGGACCTTCAAAACCGTTTGAGGACCTATGCCCTTAAAAGACTGAAAGAGGGTTTTGACGCGGTGATTATGGCTCATAGCCATATGCCTGATTTTGTAGAAGATGAGGGACGGTTCTATTTTAATGTGGGGAGCTTCCGAGACGGGAATTACCTGATCTTTTCAGAGGGGCGTTTTTTCTTGAAGAAGGTGGAATAAAACCTTCCACAGCTTATCCTTTCCTTGACCCGTTTTAGCTGAGAAGAGAATGGGTTCTATCTTAAAAGAGAGTTCTTTAGACCGAGTTAAAGCGGAAGAGATTTCTTTCTGCGACGCCTTGTCGGTTTTTGTTAAAACGGGGATGATGGGAAGGTCAGGCCTAAGGGCCTTAAGCCAATTTACCATCTGAACGTCAAGTTCAGTGGGACCTAAGGTTGAGTCCATGATTAATACCACAGCCCGAAGGTTTTCTCTGGTGCGGAAATACTCCTCAATCACTTTAGCCCATTGTTTTCGCATTGTAAGCGGGACTTTGGCATAGCCATAACCAGGAAGATCGGTGAAATAATAAGAGTTTTCCACTTCGTAAAAATTGATGGTCCTAGTCTTACCAGGGGTGGAACTTACTCGAGCAAGTCCTTTTCTTCCCCACAGGGTATTGAGAAGGGAGGATTTGCCCACGTTTGACCTTCCGGCAAAGGCTACTTCTGGAAGTACTCTCTTAGGATATTGCTCCTCTTTGAGAGCACTTACAACAAGCCTGATCTCCAAGAAAAGCCCTTACTAAGGTTTATGCTTTCCCTTCTTAGGGGGATAATACTTTATCACCTCTTTATGGTACAGATAAGGGGTATCCGTTCCCATCTCAAGGATCACATATTCGCCCTTGATCTTTATATGAGGAGGTGGAGTGGGACTACAATACCACTTATCCATATGGAAGTAGAAATAGAGGTTTCGATCGAGGTCCACGTAAATCTCCAGAGACGGATAATAACGGTAACGATAGATATACCTATACCCCGGAGCGGGAGCCCAAGGGGGTGGCCCTACGCGAGGAGGAGGTGGTGGTGGTGAGCTTATCGTGGCCTCATGAACCCTTAAGGTGCAGGAACTTCCTAAAAGAAACAAGAGCGACAAAAATACCAGAAACCTTTTCATAGGTTTTCCTCCATCGTATGGGGGGTTTTGGGCGTAGCCCAAGCCTCCTCGTCAAGATAGAGCTCCTTTGGGCTTCGAGGAGGATCAAATTCCGGAAGTTTCGGCTCCGTTACGGCTTCAAACCTTATAAAGGATGATTTATACCAATCCGTATCGGGTATGCTTAAGGGCAACCACTTCATAAGTTCGTAAGTCTTATAAAACTCCTCCCACATGTTTTCCCTTTCGGGATAAACGGAGAAATCCCGGAGGATATCCGTTATTACAAAACCGGCCTCTATTAAAAACCTCTCAAATTCCCACCATTTGTTCAAAGAAGCTTCCCTATGAGTCAACCCCATGTAACCCACCGAGCCTTTTCCCTTTAAGGCTTCGATACACCTTCCAACAAATAATTTTAAGCCCTTCGAGGTCTCAACAGGGTCGGTGATAAATACGTCATACTTTCCCTTCTCCTCCGGCGGTAATTCCTTTAGGGCATTGTATTCACGAACCACGATCCAACTTATCCCTTTCCTTTCACAGAACCCCCTTATGAAGTTCACGATCCTTTCATCTATCTCCACTACCGTTACCCTTTTCGCCATCCCGGTAAGCCCTATGGCCACGCTCAAAAGGTCATCATCGCCTAAAATGAAGATTTCCTGGTCCTCTAAATCGCCCCTCTCGTACATGAAAGCCACCCGAGAAACAGTATCCTCCGGTCTAACGAAACCTTGATCGTAATCGCTTTTGGGAAGGGGTCTATCTTTGGTCTCTTCCACAAATTGTTTAAACACCTCCAGAAAAAAACCCTGCAACTTTACCCCTATCCCGCAAATGGGGCATAAAACAGGCTCTTTTGCCCTTAAGGTAACGTCTTTTGAAAGATAAAATTTATGATCCTTGTACTCGATGAGTCCCTCTTCCATCAGTTCTTTCAGCGTTTTTGTAAATTCCGCAATGTGGGAATCCTGAAAGTTTATAAGTTCCCAAAAGGTCATGGGTTTTTTCTTTAAGGCCCTAAATATCTGTTTACGTACCCTCATATTCCCTCCCTGTTCCCGAAGCTTATACTATTGGTGCAAATAAATTTCAAGCGGATTCTTCAAGTTTGATTATGATAACTTCAGGCGGAGCCAAAAACCTCACCGGAGGTCCCCAAGTACCGGTGCCTCGTGTCACATAAAGTAACCCTCCTCCCTTGAGCGGTTTAAGCCCTTCCGTTTTTGGGTAAAAAAGCCTTACGAACAAATTAAAAGGAAAAATCTGCCCCCCGTGAGTATGACCCGAGAGTTGAAGGTCAAATTTCCCCTCCTTCGGAAGAGAAGGTCTATGCTTTAATAAAATCACAAAGCCCTCCTCTTCCTTAAGAAGCGCTTTCTCATCGACCGAGTTCCCACGGACATGAGGATCATCAACCCCTATGAGGGTTATTTGGCCCACCTTTACCTTTTCTCCTCTTAGCACTTTAAAGCCCATCTGTTCGAGGATCCTCTGAGCCTTTTCAGCCCCCATATATCCTTCGTGATTTCCCAAAACCGCGAATTTTCCAAGCGGAGCCGTAAGTTCTCGAAAAGGAGAAAGGTCACCCTGAAATTCGGTGTCAAGAAGGTCACCGGGAGAAAGGATTAAATCGGGTTTTACTTCCATCAGGGGTTGAAGCAGACGTTTGAGCCTTTCTCCCTTAACCACTGGGCCACAATGAAGATCCGAGATAACCCCAATAGTTATAGTTCTTGAGATCTTGGGACTTTTAATGGTCAGTGTTTTTAACTGAGGCCTTTGTGCTTCAAAAAAACCGTAACAGAGGGCACCAAGGCTGAAAAATAAGGCCAAAAAGTCCCCTGTTTTTCTATTGAGAGGGTAAAAAAGGCGCAAAAGGTCTAATGTTAAAAACACACAACCTGAGAGAAACAGAAAAGCCATCCAGGTAAAACCAGCGAGATAAAGGATTTGCCCCATTTTTAAGAAGCCATTCTTCAAAGCCCAATGGCTAAGAAGAGGTGAAAAATAAAGGAGTAAAACGAAAAAGACAAAAGGAAAAGTAAACTTGAATAAAGCTCCAAATCCCTTAAGCACATAAAGGTGTAAAAGGGCATAAGAGATGAGGAAGGTCAACAAAAAGGCCATTTACCCCTTTTCTTCTGGCAAGATCAAAAAGCGTGTTGGCTTAAGGTCCTTCAAGAGACTATAAAGGGTCCCGGGGACATCGAGCATATGTACCCATCCTCCTATGTGGACGATTCTTTTCGGATAATGATGGTGGAAGAGCTTTCTTATCCTTAAGGCCAAAGCCCTCTCCCTTTTTGGATCGAGTCTTTTTGCAATGAACATGCCGAAGGTCTTGTCGTTCCAGGCTTTTTTGGCAAAGCCTATATTTCCTTCGAAAGAAAGGGGAACTTCTCCGATCCATGGGGTTTTCAAAAGATAAGAAGCCTCCCGCAGAAATCTTTTTGACCAATAACAAAGGTCAATAGGAAGGACCGGGATTTGGTGTTTTAAAGCGTATTCTTTTGCTACTTCATATTCGTAGGGGATTTCCAGAAAAAGCCTAAGGGGAAAAGGTAATTTTGGAATGAGCTCCCTTTTCCTTTTTCGAAAGGAAAGGCCATAAGGGCTTATCTCCACGCTTATAAGGTCAGGTTTATGATGGGCGAGAAACTCTCCCAGAGGCCGAGAAGCCTCTTTTACCCTATGGAGGGTTCCCACAAGAAGCACCATCTTCATTTGAGCCTTTCTACCACCGCTTGCGCGAAACCCATAGTCCCCACTTTTTGAGCGCCTTCCATTTGACGAGCCAAATCGTAGGTTACGATCTTTTCCTTGATGGTCTTTTCTATCGCTTTCACGATGAGCTCGGAGACCTCCTTCCACCCCATATGTTCGAACATCAGGGCCCCTGAAAGGATCAGGGAGGTTGGGTTCACCATGTCTTTGCCCGCGTATTTGGGCGCTGTGCCATGGGTGGCTTCAAAAATGGCCACCTCATCACCCACATTTGCCCCGGGGACCATCCCAACCCCTCCTACCATGGCGGCAAGGGCCTCGGAGAGGTAATCGCCGTTGAGGTTTGGGGTGACGATTACGTCGTATTCATCAGGCCTTAAAAGGACCTGTTGGAACATGGCATCGGCCAAACGGTCCTTGATGATAAGCTTATCTTCTTTCGTTTGTCCTTCGAGTTCTTCCTCCAGGATCACCCTTTCCCCAAATTCCTCCTTGGCCAATTCATAAGCCCATTGCCGAAAGGCGCCCTCGGTAAACTTCATGATGTTACCCTTATGGACGATGGTAATGCTCTTTCTATTTCGTTCAAGGGCCCACCTTATGGCCATTCTCATGAGCCTTTTTGTGCCATGAGGGGTTATGATCTTTAAGCCTATTCCTGCTTGGGGGTTTATCTTTTGGTTCATCTCTTCATCTAAAAATCGAATAAGCCTTTTGGCCTCAAAACTTTCCGAGGGCCATTCTATTCCCGCATAAACATCCTCCGTATTTTCACGAAACACCACCATATCCACCTTTTCGGGATTTTTCAAAGGGCTCGGTACCCCTGGGATATACTTCACGGGTCTTATACAGGCATAAAGGTCAAGGATCTGTCTTATGGCCACATTTAAACTCCTTATGCCTCCCCCTATGGGGGTGGTAAGGGGTCCCTTTATGCCGATTTTATGTGTTTTGAGGATTTCGATTGTCTCTTCGGGCAAGTAGGAACCGGTCTCCCTATAGGCCTCTTCTCCTGCCAAAACTTTAAGCCACTTGACACGTTTATTTCCGGAATAAGCCACTTTTACGGCTTCATCGAAGACCAGCTTTGCAGCTCTCCATATATCTGGACCTACGCCATCGCCTTCAATATAGGGGATTGTCCTTTCCTCCATCTTTCACTCCTTTAGGCCGTGTTTAAATTTGACTCTTCACGAAAGCTTTGATAATTTTGCCTCAAATGCCATCTTTTCTTCAACAGATTTTGTTTCTGATACTACCCATTCTCGGGGCTATAACCGTTCACGAGTATGCCCATGCCCTTTCGGCTTTTAAAATGGGAGATCCTACCCCCAAATATTTCGGCCGTTTGAGCCTAAATCCCATAAAACACCTTGATCCGATCGGCACACTTGTGCTTTTTCTTACCAAAACCGTAGGTTGGGCTCGTCCGGTTCCGATTAATCCCTTTAACTTCAGGGATCCCAAAAAGGGCATGCTTCTTGTGGCCCTTTCGGGACCTTTGGCCAACGTTATTTTTGGCCTTTTGTGCGCCTTTTTATATCGGAGTCTTAAGGGTTTGCCCTTAGGTTTTTTCGATCCGCTGTTGATCATGTTAAGGCTTTCGGTAGTTATCAATTTGGGTATAGCCCTTTTTAATCTCATACCTGTGCCGCCTCTTGATGGCAGTAAGATCCTTTACGGGATTTTGCCCAAGCGCAAGGATTACCTGCTTTTGAAGCTCGAAAGGTATGGTTTTCTGATCCTTTTGGTCTTGGTTTTAAGTGGTGTAATAGGAGGGGTTCTTTACCCTGTGATTCAGGCCGGTGTAAAGTTTCTTATAGGAGAATCACTTTGAGGGGTGAAGGAGATGGACAGGGTTGTAAGTGGTATGCGACCTACGGGAAATTTGCATCTTGGACACCTTCATGGAGCCCTAAAGCAGTGGCTCCAGCTTCAGGATCAATATGAGTGCTTTTACTTTATAGCCGATTGGCATGCCTTAACTTCCGAGTATAAGGATCCCTCCCTGATAAAAGAATCCACCCCGGAGATCCTGATCGACTGGCTTGCGGTGGGGCTTGATCCAGAGAAAAGCACCTTGTTCCTCCAGTCCTGGGTCAAGGAGCATGCGGAGTTGCACCTTTTATTATCTATGATCACTCCCATTGGATGGCTTGAGAGGAACCCCACCTATAAGGATCAACAAGAAGAGCTTAAAGATAAAGACCTTGGGACCTATGGATTTTTGGGTTATCCGGTCCTTCAGGCGGCAGATATCCTTATCTATAAGGCTAAGTACGTTCCCGTGGGGAAGGATCAACTTCCACACCTCGAGATAACTCGGGAGATAGCCAGAAGGTTCAATTATCTTTACGGCGACTTATTCCCCGAACCCCAAGCGCTTCTAACCGAATCGCCTTATGTGCCGGGCACAGATGGACGCAAGATGAGCAAGAGTTATAACAATGCCATTTACCTTTCGGATCCACCGGAATTGGTAGCTCAAAAAATATCCCTTATGTTCACCGATCCCCAAAGGGGAAGGAGGACCGATCCGGGTAGACCCGAACTTTGTCCCGTTTTTGCGCTTCATGCCCTTCATACGGATGCTGAAAAAAGGGAAGAGATAGCCACCGAATGTAAAAGAGCGGGTATAGGCTGTGTGGATTGTAAGAGGATCTTGATAGGGAATCTCAACCGGGACCTTGAGCCATTAAGGGAAAGGAGAGAACAATTGAAAAGGAGAATGAACGACGTGAAGGAGATCCTTCGGGAAGGAAGTAAAAGGGCAGAGGGTATAGCTTCTCAGACCATGGTCGAAGTCCGCAAGGCCATGATCCTCGATTGGTGATGGAGCAATTTGACGTAAAGCTTCCTGAGTTTGAAGGTCCGTTGGATTTACTCCTTTACTTGGTTAAAAAGGAGAAGATAGATATCCTTCGAATATCCCTTTCGGCCCTTTCCGAACAGTACCTTCAATATCTGCGGAGGATGCGTTTTGGCGATTTGGGACTTTTAGCCGAGTATCTTTTAATGGCTGCTACCTTACTTTACCTTAAGTCGAAGGCGCTTTTGCCGAAAGGTGAAAGGGAAAAAGAAGATGAGGAATTAGAAGAAGATCTTAAGATGAGACTTTTAAGATACAGCGTCTTTCAAAAGGCAAGGGAATGGCTTAAAGAAAGGCCATTACTTGGGTGGGATGTTTTCACCCGTCCGCAAGAAGAGGAAGACCCTCAAGAAGAGCTTAAGGTTGAGATCGGGGCTTTGATCGAATCAGCCAAGAGGGTCCTTCTCAAAGACAAAAGGGATAAAAGGCCTACCTATAAACCCATTAAGGTTTTGGATCTCAAGAAGAAAATAGCGGAACTTCTTGACCTGTTGGGGAGGTTGGGAAGGTTAAAAGTTGAGGGAAGGAGGGAGCTGATTCCCATTTTTCTTGCGGCTTTAGAGCTCGCAAAAATGGGGATGGTCATCCTTTTACAGGAAGAACCCTTTTCTGAAGTTTGGGTGAGTTTGAGATGGGAAGAGCAAAAGGAATTGGCCTTATAGTTGTTTTTGTCCTCATTTTTATCAAACTCTCCTTGGCTCAGACACTTGTAGAGGTTGAGATCAGGCGCCCTTATCAAGAAAATGGTCCTCCCCCATGGGAAAGCTTGCTTAAAGAGGCCTTCTTTCAAGCGGTTATGGATTTGGCCTCTCAGCTTGGGGCAAAGAGGGAAGCTCAGGCTCAACTTACGGATATAGCTCCGAATTTCGTAAGGAGTTATCGGATTGTGGAAAAAAGGGACCTTTCCCAGGAGAGGGTTTTGAAACTCCAAGTATTGGTCCTTAAGGATGACCTTTTCCGCTTTCTCAAAGGAAAGGGACTTTTAAGCGAACCTCAGAGGTGCCTCCTTATAATCGAAGGGCTTAAGGAATATGGCGATTATTTGATGGTTTTGAACCTTTTTAAAAGTTCAAAAGACGTGATTACTTTTTCACTGAAGGAGGCTTCCAAGGAGGCCTTTGTGTGGGAGGTTTTTATTAAGGAAGGCCTTGATCCTTTAAGGGTATTTGGGGGGTTGCCCATTTCCTTTAATAGAGTTGAAGAAAACCTCATAAAGGCCAGATGGGCAAAATGAAACGGAGGATCTTTCTTTTAGCGTTTGTGGGATGTGTTCTTTTGGTTTTTGTCTTCCTTTTGGTGAGAGGAGATGTATTTTCCTTAAAAAGGGAGAAGATAGGCGTTTTGGAGATAAAAGGGGTAATAGAGAGCTCGGAAGAGGTTTTGAAGGAGCTTAAGGCCTTTGAAGAAGATTACGCTATAAAGGCCGTCCTTTTGAGGATAGATTCACCTGGTGGTTCGGTAGGAGCGAGCCAAGAGATTTGGAAGGAGGTTTTGAGGATAAGGGAGAAAAAGCCTGTAGTGGCCTCTTTGGGGAATGTGGCTGCTTCAGGTGCCTATTATGTGGCCTGTGCCGCCAATAAGATTTTGGCAAACCCTGGGACTTTAACGGGTTCCATAGGAGTGGTGATGTACTTTACCGATTTAGAGGAGTTAATGAGGAAAATAGGCATTAAGACCCACGTGATAAAAAGCGGATCCTATAAGGACACGGGTTCACCCTTTAGGGGTTTGACGCCTCAAGAAAAGGAGCTTCTTCAGGGACTTTTAAACGAGGTTCATGAGCAATTCGTAAAAGCAGTCTCTCAATCGAGAAACCTGCCGATCGAAAAGGTAAAGGAAATAGCCGATGGAAGGCTTCTTTCGGGCGAGGAGGCTTTTAGATTGAAGCTTGTCGATGAGCTTGGTGGTTTCGAGGATGCCTTAAGGGTCGCTAAAGAACTTGGGGGAATAAAAGGGGAACCAGAGCTTGTTTACCCTAAGAGGAAGGTGAGTCTTTTGAGGTTATTACTTGAGGGATTTGGAAAGGGTTCGCTTGAAGACTTCTTACCCCGGAGATGGGGCTTCTATTACATTTTCGAGTTCTGATCTTCTTGCCAGGATGATAAACCCAGTATGACCTACCATCCGATGATAAGGCCTGACACTTAGGCCTTCTATCTGCCAATTACGGACAAGTACCTCGAGGATCTCGATGGAGGTAAAGCTTTTGCTTTCTCTTAAGGTATCCACCAGCGTTTTCACCTGGATTATGGTTGGAAGATAACTTATGAAAATTCCTCCTTTTCTTAAGGCTTTTTCGGCGTGTTTTACTGCTCGCCAAGGTTCGGGTACATCCAGAATTAAGCGGTCAAGGTCTTCTTCCTCTATTCCCTCGTAAACATTTTTGAGTTTTATCTCGTGATTTTTCACCTCTCCCAGAAATTGCCTTATGTTCTCAAGGGCTCTTTTGACGAACTCCTCCCTTATCTCATAGGAGATTACTTTCCCCTTCTCACCGACTTGACGAAGCAAGGCTATCGTTAAGGCCCCAGAACCTATCCCTGCTTCAAGGACCTTAGCCCCTGGGAATATGTCACCATAAAGGAGTATAAAGGCTATATCCTTTGGGTAAATGATCTGGGTATCGCGAGGCATATGCATCAGAAATTGCCTTAAGGTTGGTTTGAAGGCGAAAAACAAGGCGCCTTTAGAGGTCTTTACGGGAGTTCCGTCTTCTTTTCCGAGGATTTCATCAAATGAAATCTTCCCCTTATGAAGGTTAACGCTTCCATGGGCTTTGAGTTTATAAGCGAATTCCTTCCCCTTTTCGGGCTCCAGTAAGACGATCGTTTCCCCCTCTTCAAAAATCCGTTTCATGGCTTCAAAATTATCCCATCCGAAAGCGGAGGTGTCAAAGTTGGGCGTAGTTTTGGCCTTTTTGTTCGGGATTGTTTGGGGGAGTTTTTTAAATGTGTGTATCTATCGTCTTCCTAAAGGTATCTCCATAATCAGACCTTCTTCTTTTTGTCCCCTTTGTAACTGCACAATAAAACCTTACGATAATATCCCCCTTCTGAGTTTTTTGGTCCTTAAGGGGAGATGCCGAAACTGTAAGGGGAAAATCCCCTTAAGGTATCCCTTGGTTGAACTTATGGGAGGGCTTTTGGGGGTATTTTGCCTTTTGAAATTTCCCTCTCTTTTGAAGGCTTTGCCTTATTTTTTGTTCCTTTCGGGGCTTTTGGTAAGTTCCTTTATCGATTTTGAACATCAGATAATCCCCGACGAGATTTCCCTTGGGGGGATAATAGGTGGGTTTCTTTTTTCCCTTTTTGGGTTGACCATTCCTTTAAGGTCTTCGCTTTTGGGTGCCCTTTTGGGCGGGGGGATTTTGTTTTTGCTCGGTTTTCTTTATGAGCGTTTTACCAAACGGGAAGGGATGGGAGGAGGGGATGTTAAGCTTTTAGGCATGATTGGGAGCTTTCTCGGTGTAAAAGGAGCCATGTTTTCCCTTTTTATGGGTTCCCTTTTGGGGCTTCTTTTTAGCCTGCCTTTTGTTTTAAAAAGGAAAGACCCCTTAAAGAGTCCCATACCTTTTGGCCCATTTCTTTCCTCAGGAGCCTTTTTATACTTAATCTTCGGCGAAAAGCTCAAAGTTATATGGGGTTAAGGGCACCAGCATCGGGGGAAGGGCATAAGGACACTTGGCCAACCCCAGATCTCACACCTCATTTCCTTTTCTTCGGGCGGCCATAAATAAATCTCCTTCCCCTCGATCAGAGGATAAACCAATTCCCTCTCCCCGATCTTCCCTATCTCTTTTCCCCTTACAACTCCACCTACCGTTATGGCCTTTCCCTTCTTATAAATTTCGGGATCGAGGAAAGAGGGATACTCCACTATGAACCTACCTTCGGATTTTTCTATGTCCTTGGGCCTCTCATACGCAGAAGCAGGGACCTGTAAGACCTCAAGAACCGTCTTTTCCTTTTCCACCTTAAGGTCAAGGATTATCCCTCCAAGTATCACGGTCTTTCCCCTGAATCTTTCAGGTTCTGAGGAAAGCTCCCGGAAAGGTATTATTTGGGCTTCCTTGAGAAGCGTTTTTGAAATCACGGGTACACAACCCCCAATAAATGCCAAAAGTCCCAAAATAAAAAACCAGCTCCGCTTCATTTTGGTCCCCTTTTGAAAAACTTATCACTAATAAGCTTTCACTACAAGTTTTTAAAAGTGCCTTGGTGGTAAAAAGTGAAAAATGAGGTAAAATAGATTAAAAGGAGGTAAATCATATGAACGCTTTAAAAATAAAGTGGCAGCGTCTAGTGGTTGATGGTCGAACATGTCCAAGATGTGGTTCCACGGAGGAGGAACTTGATAAGGCTGTTTATACACTGAAGCAATACCTTAATCCTTTAGGCATAGAAGTGCTCTTAGAAAAAGAAGAGCTTACTTTTGCAGAGTTTGAAAAAGATCCCTTAAAATCCAATCAAATTTGGCTGAACGAGAGGCCATTGGAAGATTGGATTGGTGGAAAGTCTGGCCAAAGTCCATGTTGTGATGTTTGTGGTCCTTCACAATGTAGAACTATCGAAATAGGCGAGAAAGTATTGGAAGCAGTGCCCTTCGACCTAATTGTTAAAGCTGGGCTTCTTGCCGCTTTAGAGCTGATCGATAAAGGAGCCAATAAATCCTGTTGCGAAAAAGACGCCTCCTTTTGCTGTTCCAAGTAATACCACGGAGTTAAAAATAAAAACCTTATGGTCGGGGCGAGCGGATTTGAACCGCTGACCCCCTGCTCCCAAGGCAGGTGCGCTGCCAGGCTGCGCCACGCCCCGTTTCTCAGAAGGAATTTAACAAGAAGACCGACCTTACACAAGGGATCTTTCATACCTTATAACGCCTCTTCAAAACTTCCTTAATGGCCATTAAAGCCCTTCCACGGTGACTTATTGAGTTTTTGACCTCCAGGGGTAGCTCCGCAAGGGTTTTTCCAAGTTCAGGGATAAAAAAAAGGGGATCATAGCCAAAACCATACTCACCCCTTGGCTGATCCAAAATAAAGCCCTCAACGCTTCCCTCTACCCATTCCTCAAAATCTTCGAAAGGATCAAAGAGGACCATTATACACCTGAAGCGGGCTTTTCTTTTTTCGAAAGGAACGCCTTCAAGTAGCTTCAAAAGCTTTTCGTTATTTTCCTTATCACTTGCCCCCTTTCGAGCAAAATTTGCCGACTCAACGCCCGGAAGCCCTCCTAAGGCTTCCACCTCAAGCCCGGAATCATCAGCAAGGGTAAGTTTCTGGGCCCTTAAACCCACTTCCCGGGCCTTTTTTCTGGCATTTTCCAAAAAGGTCTTTCCGTCCTCTTCGACTTGGATTTGCTCTTCCAGGTCCCTTAGGCTCAGTATCTTCAAATTAAGATCGCTTAAAGCCTGAGAGATCTCTCGAACTTTACCTAAATTATTGCTAGCCAGAAGCAACTCCTTCATTAAGTACTCTCTTTTGGATCTCAATAAGTTCCTTTATCCCCTTTTTGCCGAGTTCTATCAGTCGAAAAAGTTCCTCAAAGGTAAAGGGTCCTTCTTCTCCTGCCCCCTGAAGCTCAACCAGTTTCCCTTCGCCGGTCATAACCAAATTCAAATCCACTCGAGCCCGTGAATCTTCACTGTATTCCAGATCAAGCAGATATTCATCTTCCACTATCCCCACACTTATAGCGGCCACAAAATCCTTCACGGGAAACCTTTCAATAAGGTTTTGCTCCTTCAATTTTTTTAAGGCATCATAAAGCGCAATGAATCCCCCAGTTATTGCGGCGGTACGAGTCCCTCCATCGGCCTGAATAACATCACAATCGATCAAAATCGTCCTTTCACCAAGGGCTTCAAGATCAACCACCGCCCTTAAAGCCCTTCCGATAAAACGCTGTATCTCTTGGGCCCTTCCCGCAAAGGACCTCTCCCGAGGGGATCTCTCTTGAGTAGCCCTTGGAAGCATGGCATATTCAGCCCTGATCCAACCCTTTCCGCTTCCCTTAAGAAAGGGCGGGACATTTTCCTCGACAGTGGCGGCACACAGGACCTTGGTGTCCCCAATGGTGATAAGGGCGGAACCTTCAGCAAACTTTAAGACCCCCCGCAGGATCTTAACGGGTCTGAGCTGATCTTTTTTCCTTCCTCCCGTTCTTTCAATGGGCATCTTTGTTTAAAACAGAAGTTAACCTATGATAGAGTTTTTTCCTTTTTGGTGTCAAGAAAAGGGCTTTCAAGGGAGGTTAGAAGGAAGTATTATCAAGATCTCGCCATCGCGAATCATACCGAGTTGAGACCTTGCCAAGTGTTCGAGGTAAAGGGGGTCATTTTTTATCTTACGCAATTCCTCTTGAAGGAGCTTATTTTGTTCTTTCAATTCCGTGATCTCCTCTTCAAGTGCCTTTTTCACGATTAAAAGCCTCAAAAATTCGGGTAATCCCTTGGGCGAGAAAAGGGCATAAAACCAAACGAAGAGCCCGAAGAAGAGAGGTATATACCTCAAAAATTTCATCTTTTGGGTTCCGTTAAAATGGCGAAGTTCTTGAGTCCCGATCTTTTGGCAAGTTCCATCACCTCAACAACAGTACCGTGAAAAGCCCTTCGGTCGGCGTTTATCACTAAAAGTGTCTCCGGTGCCTTTTGGGCTTCTTGAAGGAATAAGGTCTCCAATTCCCCTAAGTTCATCTCCCTTTTTTCGAAGTATAACCGATTTTCCTTGGTTATGGTGATGACAAGTTCCTTTTTTTCCTTTGGACTTACTTCCGGAACCCCCTTGGGTAGATCCACCTTCAAGCTTGGCCTAATGAAAGAGGAGGTAAGGACGAAGAAAATTATCAGTTGAAGCATTACATCCACCATCGGCGTAAGATCAAGCCTTAAGCCATCATCCCTCTGATCCTTTAAAAATCGCATCCCTAATCCTTACCCAAAAAATCAAGCAGTTTTAAAGCTACCTCTTCAAGTTCAAGGGCCAAAGACCTTACTTTTGACCTCAAATAGTGGTACATGACAAGTGAAGGAATGGCCACAATAAGGCCCGCAGCGGTAGTAATAAGGGCTTCTGATATTCCACCTGCCACATCTCCCGGTTCAGCCACGCCCTTTGCCGCAAGGACGTTAAAGGTCTTAATCATACCCGTAACGGTTCCTAAAAGGCCTAGCAAGGTGGCGATACTGGCGATTGTCCCTATCACATTAAGGTATCTTTCAAGAAAGGAGAGTTCTCTTCTTCCTACTTCTTCCATCTTTTCCCTTACCGTAAGTCGGCCTTTTCCCAAATTGGATAATCCCGCATAGAGAATCTGGCCCAAACTGCTTTCCGAAGCACGACATATCCTTTGGGCTTCTTGAACTTTTCCCTTATTCAGAAGGTCAAATACTTCCCAAAGGAGCTCCTCGGGTATAACCTTGCTTCTTCTTAAGGCCCATAGACGTTCCAAGAATATGGCCAGGCTCACGATGGAGCATATGAGAATGGGGTACATTACGACTCCGCCCTTAAGGAAATATTCGTACATGGGTTGGTGCCTCGTTTTTTGATAACACCTTATCAATGCCTTCTGTAGGTGTCAACAAAAGTATAAAATTGTATTACCTTATGGCGAAAAAGATCCTTATAGAGACTTCTCCTCAAGAAGTTCGAATTGCGATCCTTAAGGAAGAGAGACTTGAGGAGTTTTTCCTCGATACGCCTTTTTCCCGTAGTCTGGTAGGAAATATATATAAGGGAAGGATTGTAAATATTGATCCAACCCTTCAAGCGGCCTTTGTAGAATTCGGGGAGGAAAGGAACGGTTTTCTCCCCCTTGATGAGATAGATCCTCAATACTTCATCGTTAAACCCAAAACAAGGCGCAAAAGAATCGAGAACCTTCTTCAAAAGGGACAGCCCCTTATAGTCCAGGTTACCAAGGATCCAAGGGGCGAAAAGGGAGCTTATTTGACCACCTATTTGGCACTGGCAGGAAGATACTTGGTCCTTATGCCAAATAAACCCGTTAAGGGGGTTTCTCTTAAGATCGAAGAGGCCCGAAAAAGACGTGCTTTTAAGGAGTTCCTTTCCCAATTGGAATTGCCCAAGGGGATGGGCCTTATAGTAAGGACGGCCGCAGCTGGGAGGTCAAAAAGGGACCTTCTGAAGGATTTGGATTACCTTTTTAGGTTATGGGATATTATAAGAAAAAAGGCTTCTGAAGCACCGATCCCTTCTCTTCTTTATGAGGAACCCCCTTTGATCTTTAAGGTCATAAGGGATTACTTCACCTGGGAGGTGAAAGAGGTTTTGGTGGATGATGAAACCATTTATCAAAGGCTTCTTGGTTTCTTCCAGGAATTCATGCCCCGATACCGTTCAAGGCTGAGGCTTTATAAGGACCCCTTACCCCTTTTTGAGCGCTTTCACGTGGAAGAACAGGTAAAGGAGCTTTACCAGAGGGAGTTCATCCTTCCTTCGGGAGGAAGCCTTTACTTTGACCTAAGTGAGGCCCTTGTGGCGATTGATGTCAATACCAGTAAAGGCAAGGGGCCTTGGGATCCGGAAAGTTTGGCCTTTTTGACCAACCTGGAGGCCGCTTCCGAAATCCCAAGGCAATTAAGGCTAAGAGGTTTGAGTGGGCTTATAGTTATAGACTTCATAGACATGACCGATCCCGCTCATAAAAAGGAGGTGGAAAGGACCCTTCGAGAAGGCTTTAAGGTCGATAAAGCGAAAGTGGATTTAGGTTCCATTTCAAAGTTCGGTCTACTCGAAGTATCGCGTCAGAGATTAAGGCCTTCTTTGCTTGAGATCAGTGCGGATGTTTGTCCTTACTGTCAGGGAAAAGGTTGGATTAGAAAGACCGCGCTTTTGGCAGAGGAGATCTTAAGGGAGTTAAGAAAATTTGCACTTCGGGGAGAGGGTCAAGTAAAATTAAGGGCGAGGCCTGAGATTATCGAGTATCTGGAAAAGGAGAGAGTTGAAGAACTTGGAAAATTAGGTATTGAGATTCTCTTTTGTCCAGATTCTCAATTTCCCTTTGACCTTTACGAGATATTGCCGATCAAAGGAGAAGAGGAACGATGAAAAGCGGTTTTTTGGTTATTCACGGTCATTTCTATCAGCCACCGAGAGAGAACCCTTATATTGACTTTGTGGAAAAAGAGCCTTCGGCCTCTCCCTTCCACGATTGGAACCAGAGGATCACTCATGAATGTTATTCCCCCAATTTCTGGGCGAGACTTTACGGACCGGGTGGGGGTCTCAAGGCGGTTGTTAACAACTACTCCTTTATGAGCTTTGACGTAGGTCCCACCCTCTTCAGGTGGTTGCGGAAAAATGCCCCTTCGGTCTATCAAGCCATAATCCAAGGGGATGCGGAATCAAGAAAGCGCTTTTCGGGTCATGGTTCGGCCATAAGCCATCCTTACTCCCATCTAATCCTTCCTTTGGCCCATGAGGAGGACAAGGATCTCAACGTTAAGTGGGGTATTGAGGAATTTAAGTTCCATTTCAAGAGGAACCCCGAGGGGATGTGGCTCCCGGAGTGTGCGGTAGATACGGAGACACTTGAGGTGTTGGCGAAACACGGAATCTCCTTTGTAATCCTTTCGCCCTTTCAGGCTAAAAGGACCAAACGGTTCGGAGAATATTGGCAAGAGGTGGAGGGTGGAAGGATCGATCCCTTTAGGCCCTATAAGGTGAAGTTGCCTTCGGGAAGGGAAATAAGTGTCTTTTTCTTCCATCACCCTCTTTCGATGGGCATTTCCTTTGGAGACCTTCTCAAAGACGGTGAATGGTTGTTATCGCAAATAAAATCGGCGATGCCTCAAGGGGGGAGTCCTCTTTTGTCAATTGTGACCGATGGGGAGACCTTTGGACATCACAAGGCCTTTGGTGAGATGGCTTTGGCATATATTTTTTCCAAACTGAAGGAACAAGAGGACATTAAGCTTACCGTTTTTGGGGAGTTTTTGGAAAAACATCCGCCAACTGACGAAGTCCAGATCCAAGAAAAAAGCTCTTGGAGTTGTTCTCACGGACTCGAAAGATGGAAAGAAGATTGTGGTTGTTCCTGCAATCTGAACCCCCAATGGAACCAAAAGTGGAGAAAACCCTTAAGGGAGGCCTTGGATTGGTTGAGGGAGACCTTAAGGGTGAGCCTCAAAAGTGAGGCCACTCAAGTTTTCCTCGATTTCCAGAGGGCTAAAGAGGACTATATACAACTGATCCTCGATCCTGAGAAGAAGAATCAATTTCTCAAAGAGCACTTGAGATCTAGTTCTCCTCAGAAGGCGTTGGCCCTTCTTGAGATAGAGAGGGAAAGCCTTTTGATGTTTACTAGTTGTGCCTGGTTTTTTGATGACCCTTCGGGGATCGAAACGCTTCTGGTGTTAAAACACGCCTCAAGGGCTATTGATCTTGGGAGAAGGTTTTTGGGGGTTGATCTTGAGAGGGAGTTTTTGGAGAGGCTTCGGGAGGTAAAAAGCAATATCCCCGAAAAGGGGGATGGAGAAAAGCTTTATCTTAAAGAGGTCTTACCTCATAAGGTAGATTTAAAGAGGGGGGCTTTTCATTTGATCTTTAGATCTTTTATGGGAAAAGATGATGAGAACTTCGGGGCCTTAAGGGTTAAGGATAAAAAAGAAGAGGGGTTCAGATGGGGCAAGGCGACCCTTAAAATTGGTCAAGTGGGAATAGAAGACGAAAGGACTTCCGAAAGGGGGGATTTTTCGTTTTCGCTTTTGGTTTTCGGTGATCATAACCTGGTCTGTGGGATAGGAGAGACTAATGGAAAGGAAAAAATAAAAGAGGCTTTCCAAAAGGGAGATCTTTCCGGAAGTGCCCTTTTAATAAAAGAAAGTTCGAAGGAGGTCTTTACGTTATCGGCATTACTTCCCGAATTCCAAGAGGAAGCCGTTGAGTTTTTATTGGAGGAGACCTTTCAAGAAATAGGGGAAGTCCTTGAAGGGTATTATGAGAGGCTTCTGCCACTTATGGGGTTTGTGAAGAAAACAGACTCTGAACCCCCTTATGCCCTTTTGAAGCTTGCGGAGTGCATTTTTTGGATGAAAACCAAAAAGGCTTTAGAAAAGCTTTCGCCTTCCCTTTTGAGGGAAGTCCTTCAGGAAGCCGATAAGCTCCACTTAAAGTTTGACCTTTCCAATTTTAGGGCGAAGGCCTTAAGGGTTTTGGATGAATGCCTTGAGGGCCTCTTGAAGGGTGAGTTTACGGATTTTGAAAGGCTCGAAAGGTTAATAGAACTTTCCGATCTTCTAAAGCTTCCTCTGGAGAAGGCTCAGGCTTACTTGTTTATGTTCTTAAAAAGACAAAAAGAAATCCAATCGGAAGCGCTTTTGCGTTTGGCGAAAAAGCTTTCGATAGAGGTGTAAATTGAGGGGATCAGGCATCTTACTTCCTATAAGCAGTCTCCCCTCCCCGTATGGAGTTGGGGATTTTGGAGTATGGGCTTATAGGTTTATCGATTTTTTAAAGCAATCAGGCCAGCGCTTTTGGCAGATCCTTCCCTTTGGTCCCACCGATCCCTTTCTCGATAATTCCCCTTACTCGAGCCCTTCGGCCTTTGCGGGTAATCCCCTTTTTATTTCGGTGGAGAATCTCGTTGAAGAGGGGCTTCTTGAAAAAAAGGACCTTCAAGAGGTGCCTTCTTTCAAAGAGGGGTTTTGCGATTATGAGAGGAGTTTAGATTTCAAAAAGGGGCTTTTGGAAAAAGCCTGGGCTTCTTTTAAAGGTGTTAAGGCTTCAAGGTGGGAAGTCTTTATTGAGGAAAACCGAAATTGGGTTGAGACTTGGTGTGCTTTTAAGGTCCTTAAAGAGTACTTTCAAGGAAAGCCCTGGTATATGTGGCCGAAGGAGTTTAAGGAGTTCGACTCAAGCCTTTTAGATCGAGTGAAGGAGGATTTTGAGGATTCCTTTTTTAAAGAGGTCTTTATTCAATTTCTCTTCTTCTCTCAATGGAAAAAGCTCAAAGAATATGCGGAAGAAAAGGGGGTCCTCATAATAGGGGATATACCGATTTATGTGACCCATGACAGTTGTGACGTATGGGCTAATCGTCATCTATTTGAGCTTGATCGAGAAGGAATGCCCCTTTTTGTGGCGGGTGTTCCTCCCGATTATTTCAGTTCGGAAGGCCAAAGGTGGGGTAACCCCCTTTATCGATGGGACGTGTTAAAGGAGGAAGGTTATAGATGGTGGATAGAGAGGATTCGGCATAACCTCCGGAACTTTCATCTTCTGAGACTTGATCACTTCCGGGGTTTTGCCGGATACTGGGCCATTCCGTTTGACTCGGAAGATGCAAAAAATGGAGAATGGCGAAAGGGGCCTGGGCGGGACTTTTTTGAGGCCTTAAAAAAGAGATTTTACGTTTTGCCCTTTGTGGCCGAGGACCTTGGGATCATCACACCTGATGTTAGGGAGCTCATGACGGAGTTCGGTTTCCCGGGTATGAAGGTCTTACAATTTGCCTTTGGCGATGATTTTCCTAAAAGTCCCTATCTTCCTCATAACTTTACCCCCAATTGTTTTGCCTATACGGGCACCCATGATAACAATACGCTTCTCGGATGGTTCCAAGAGGAATTAAGTCCTGAAGGTAAAGAGAGGGTTTTTAAATACCTCGGGAAGAGGCCCGATCCTAAGGATTTGCCTTGGGAAATGATAAGGCTTCTCATGGCCTCAGTGGCCCAAGCGGTGATAGTGCCCATGCAAGATGTTTTAGGACTTCCTTCCTCGGCAAGGCTTAACATGCCATCGAGCTCGAGGGGCAATTGGCGTTGGCGCCTTAAACCTTCGGACTTAAGGCCTGACCTTATGGAAGTGCTTAAGGAGATGAGTTTTCTGTATGGCAGAGCTTCTTAAATTAAGTTGACCTCCGGCGGGGTTTTATTATAAAAAAGCAAGAGTCATTCAGATAAGGAGGGTAAATATGGGAGGAAGGGTTGCAATCATAGGGGTAGGGCAAAGCGCTTTTGTGAGGGCTTATCCGGGATCTTTGAGGGAACTTGCCTTTGAGGCTTTTCGCGAGGCGATAGAGGATGCCAAAATAAGCCCAAAGGACATAGAAGCCTCTCTCATCTGTTCGGCGCCAGAATACGATCGTCAGAGGTCACCGGCTGGGGTTATAGCCGAATACTTGGGGCTTATCCCGCAACCCACCTGTTATGTGGAGACCGTATGTTCTTCGTCAACAACTGGGGTGATTATGGCTTATTCGATGATAAAATCCGGGCTTTATAGGACGGTATGTGTTCTTGGCGTTCAGAAGATGTCCGAATTGAGTTCCATGGAAGTTCAAGAGAGGATGGGAAGAGGAGCCGATATCCAATGGGAGTCACCTTTTGGGACCATGATGCCCGCCTATTATGCCCTTTATGCTCGGGCCTATATGGACAAGTGGGGGTTGACCTCCGAGGACTTAGCCCATGTTAGGATAAAGTCTTCTATTTACGGACAAATAAACGATAAGGCCGTTTTCCGGAAAGCGGTGACCATGGAAGATTTTATTAACCCCGAGAGTAAATTCGCCGAACCCGTGGCTTCTCCTTTGAGGGTGGGAGACTGCTGTGCTAATGCGGATGGTTCCTCCTGTATAATCTTGGCTTCGGAAGAAGTGGCTAAGGCAGTTTGTGAAAAGCCCGTGTGGATATTGGGAGTCGGTTCCGCTGCTGAGGCGGTGACAATGACCGGAAGACCCGATCTTACGCAAGGCTTAAGAGTTGCCCGGATTGCTGCGGAAAAGGCCTATAGGATGGCGGGTATAACCCCGAAGGATGTGGATGTGGCTGAGGTTCACGATTGTTTCACCATAGCGGAGATCATGGCCTATGAGAATTTGGGTTTTGCTAAACCAGGGGAGGGGAAAGAACTTATAAGGGCTAAAGAGACCTATAAGGAGGGGTCAATCCCGGTTAACGTAGATGGAGGGCTTCTTTCCAAAGGGCATCCGATAGGGGCAACGGGTGGCTCTCAGGTCCGAACGATCGTGCTTCAATTGAGAGGTGAGGCTGGTCCTATGCAGGTAAAGGACCCCGAAATCGGTTTGGTCCATAACATAGGGGGCGTTGGCCTTTATGGAAATGTGATCATAATGGGGAGGTAAGGCCATGAAGGAAAAAAAGGAACAGGATACCCGTTTTGAGAAGTTTGGGGTTGTGAGTTTTACTGCTATAAGCAAAGTGAACGATTTTATCGATTACTTGGAAAAGGGCAAATTGGCGGGGACCCGTTGTAAGAAGTGCGGTAAGCTTTATTTCCCCCCTCGGGCGGACTGCTGCGAATGCTTATCGAGCGAGATGGAGTGGTTTGAAGTAGAGGGTAAGGGCAAGCTTTTAAGCTTTACGCGCTTGACTTATGCCCCAGTGGGGTTTGAGAAGGTCTTGCCTTACACCTTGGGGCTTTTGGATTTTGGGCAATATAAGGTTTTCGGTTGGATCTCCAAGGATATTCCTGAAGAAGAGCTTAAGGTGGGTATGGAGATGGTCCCTGAAGTGATAAAGCTTGAAGGGGATAGATTGCTTTATCACTTCGTCAAGGCCTCATAGTAAAGGCGATGATGGAAAAGGCGAGACCTTATTTTTCCCTCTTCCGTGAGCTTTTCGATCAACGGGAGGATCTCTTCTTCCTCAAAGCCAAGGCTTATCACGAGGTCTTCTAAGGTCAGGGGTCTTGTGTTGAGTATCCTAAGGATCCTCTCCTCAAGGTCTTCACGAGGGGAGGATCCTTTTTTTTGGTGAGAAGAGGAAATGAGGAAAGCCTTAGGTCCGAGTTCAGAGGCTATGGCTTTAAGCCTTTCTTCTGGCACCGGATAGGCGTAATCTTCAGCTCCAGGCCTTGAGACGGTGTGAACGTGAACCAAATCGGGGTCTATTTGGTAAATAACTTCTTTCAACAACGCTATGTCAGGCGGATTATCGTTTATACCTCGACAAAGGAGTACCTCAAGCCATATCTTTCCCTTAAAGACCTTCCGAAAGTCCTTAAGGCCTTGGATAATGTCTTCGAGCTTCAGCTCCGGGTGGGGTCTATTGAGGGTCTCAAAAACACTGGGGTTTGCCGTATCAAGGGAGGGTAAGATCACATCCGCAAGAAGAAGCGCCTCTTTTACCTCATCCATAAACAAAAGGGAGCTATTGGTTATGACCGCCAATGGATAAGGGCTCATTTCCCTTAATTCCTTAAGAAGATCACCTATTCTTGAATGTAAGGTGGGTTCACCCGAACCGGAAACGCTCAGAAAATCAAGCCCTTTCGGGGGATTCTTCAAAGCTTCCTTTACTTCCTGAAGGATTACTTCTAAAGGAACGTATTCCTCCCTTTTTATGGTCTTATTGGTGGTCCTTCCCACTTGGCAGTAGATACAGTCGAAACTGCAGGTCTTTTTAGGGACAAGATCGATTCCTAAACTTATGCCGAGCCTTCGAGACATGACTGGACCATAAACGTATTTCATTCACTCTCCCTCACCCTTTATCTTTCGCCAAAAACTTCCTTATATAAGAACTCTCGAACTTCCTTTCTCTTTCTCGGTTCGGGGATTTCCTCAGGTAGGCCTAAAGGAATAATCACCACCACCTCCCTGTCCTCGGGAACTTTTAGGATCTCCTTTACCTTTTTCGCATCAAAGGCTCCTACAATAACCGTCCCCAACCCCTTTTCCCAAGCCGCAAGACAAAAATTTTGAACCGCAAGCCCCACGTCAAACATAAGCCAATCGCCTTTGTCAGTAGCGGGTTTCCCTTGAAAATATCCGGCCTTCCCCTTTTGTCCCAAAAACACCAGGACCCAGGGGGCCTTTTTGGTGGCTTCATAAGCCGGATTGTTAGGATGGGAACTCAAAAGAGTTTGGGCCAAACTCTCTTTTGTTTCGGGATTACCTACAAGTATCACCTCCCAACATTGAGTGTTAGCCCATGAGGGCGCCCATTTTACGGCCTCAAGTAGCTCCAGGACCGTTTCTTCCGGGATGGGATCGCTTTTCATCTTCCTTATGGATCTTCTCCCCCTTATGGCCTCCCAAACTTCCATCCTATCCTCCTTTTAAAAGAATTCTGGCCTTGAGGGTTAAAGGATATCCGGGTTCTTGATCGAGCATTCGGAAGGATCTATTCGCCAACCGTTTTAAGGAAGTGCGGAAGGTTTTGCCTCCCTCGAAGTATAAGAGCCCTCCTTCTTCTTTCGAGGCCAAAAGCAACTCGGGCTCAAAGGGAATAGCTCCAAGGAGCTTAAGCTTTAAGCCCCTTGGTCTGTGCCACGATTCCTTATTGAGGACTACCCCTATCGGTTTAATCCCGAATTGTCGGAAGAAGGCGTTAAGCCTTTTCACCTCAAAAACCGCTCCCCTGGAAGAGTCACTCACAAACAACACTTGAGCCTTTCCCTTGAGAAGTTCGCCCAATGTGAGATGCTCCTCTCCTATTCCAGGAGGCATATCGATTAACAGAAGATCAAGATCCCCCCATTGGACTTTATTCACAAAATGCTGTAAAACCCGGTGCCTTATGGGCCCTCTCCAGCTCACCGGAGTCCATCGTCGTTCCAAAAAGAGACCGAGCGACAAGACCTTTAAACCTTGTACTTCCAAAGGTTCAATGTCTTCCTTCAAGGTCTCAACGCCCAAAGGAGGGATACCCAAATAAAGGGGAATATCGGGTGAGGAAAGATTTGCATCTAAAATCCCAACCCTTTTTCCTTTCTCTAACCATCTCAGGGCTAAAAGAAGACTCAAGCTAGTTTTACCTATTCCTCCTTTACCTGCGACCAAAAGGTAATTTTTTATCTCCAACTTTGTTCCTCCTAAAAATTTTCCCCTTGAATCTAAAGTTCGGCCTCTTCCACCTCCTTTCGTCTCTCCTGTTGATAAGCTTTTACTTTCTCCCTTACCTGAGGATCGCAAAGCCCAATGATCTTCGCTGCTGCTAAAGCTGCTTCTTCGGGTTCAAGGATCACCAAGGGGGCTACTCCTGAAGGCATCCTTAAGCTTGAAAAAATATCAGCCCCACCAAACTTATCACTTGGGACCGGACAAGCGATGACGGGTTTATAAGTTTGAGCATCCACAAGCCCACTTAAGGCATTGCTTCTTCCGGCAACAGTTATGAAAAGCTCTACTTCTTCTTCGAGTTCCCTTACAAGTTGTAAGACTTTTTCTGGGGTCTTATGAGCCGAAGCAACCTTCATGATTACTTCAAGGCCGAAAAGCTCAAGGGTTTTTTTTATCCTTTCGGAATGCGAAAGATCTGATTTCGAACCCATAAAAATGGCGACCTTTTTCATATTCCCAACCTCCTGTCTATCGCATCCTTAATCCTCATGGAAGCTGCCTCATCGCCAAAAGTCCCAATCCTTATCTTGATAAGGGTGACCCTTTCTTCTAACTGTTTGGCCTTGATGCTTACAGGAGTTCCGGTTGCCGTTTTACCTTTAAGTGATCCCGAAAAGGTGTCTCGAGCTCTTTCGGTCACGGAGATCCCCATATCTTTTACGGCCTCTTCTGTGGCGTACCAGACTTTTTCCAAGGGATAAGGATATTGAACTCGGAGTTCCCCACTTATGTATTTGTAAGTGACAACTCCTGCTGCCGCTCCCGCTCCTGCGGCTACAAGATAAGCACATCCGTAACAGCATAAAAGGGGCAAAAGCAAAATCAAAGCTAACTTTTTCATAAAATACCTCCTTCCCCTATTTTAAGGATACCTTAACATCCATACCCCTTATCTTTCAATACAAAAATCAATAAGCCATGATGATCACATCATAACCCAAAAGTCTCAATTTTTCGGCAAATGCACGAGCTTCTCCTTCTTTAAGAAAATTCCCTATTCTAACTCGCCAATAAGTTCCGTTTTCCGTCTTAAAGGGGACTATGTAAGGGGCAAAGCCTTGGGCTCTCAATCTATCATAAAGGAGCTTGGCCTTTTTCTCTTCGGAAAATGCCCCTACTTGAAGGGTATAACCGAAGACCAAAGGTCCTTCAGGAAAACTTATCACTTCTACCTTTACCCAGGCTACTCCTTCCTCCACCATCCCCAGGGCCTTTGCCGCAGCATAAGACAAATCGATGATCCTTCCCTCCACCAGAGGCCCTCGATCCTTTATCTTCACCAGGACCGATCGGCCGTTTCCCAAATGGGTGACCATCACTAAGGTCCCAAGGGGAAGAAAATTATGAGCGGCACTTAACTCGTTCATGTCAAAGATCTCACCGCTTGAGGTCGCCTTTCCATGAAAGGGTTCCCCATACCAAGAGGCTAAACCATACTGGACCTTCTGGATTTGAGGAGGCGGATATATGACCTTTGGGGCACAAGAAAAACAAAAGATAAAAACCAAAAAGAGTAAAAACTTAATAAACAGTCTCAACCTTTAAATCTCCCCTGTTTATGGTTTTGTCCTTTTGGAAAACTATTTCGGTTTTTTCAAATAAGGCTTTGAATCTTTTGAAAATCTCGCCTCTGTGGCCATAAATAAGTGATTCATCCTTGGGATTTATCCTCACCAAGGCCCTTTTGGGGTTATCCTGAAGGTAAAACTTTAACTTATCTAACAAAAGGGCAGATCTTACCAGTTCGCCAAAAGCCGGATGATAGGGTCCGGCTACAAGATTTCTTTCGAGTTCCTCTTCCCTTTGTAAGCCGATCCTTATTACTTGGATTTGAGCCCTTTCAAACTCGTAAAGGGCCTCTTTGGAAAGCTCCACAGCCTCCCAAAGCTCCAAAGGCTTATAGAGTCCCTCCCGATACCATTTTTCGAGTTCCGTACCCCTTAAAACAAGTGTTGGATAAATCCTCACAAAGGAAGGCCCCAATTGAATGACCCTTTTCACCGTCTCTTTGAAGGAAGAAACCGTTTCCCCCGGAAGTCCCACCATTATCTGGATCCCCAGCTCAAAACCCCACCCCTTAATGAGCTCAGAAGCCTTCATGACAGTTTCAACCCCATAGGGTCTTTTGCTTAACTTCAACACATCCGCATTCATGGATTGGACTCCCAGTTCTATGGTCCTTACCTTTCCCCTTTTTAAGAGCTCGAGGATCCTTTCATCGATTAAATCCGGTCTTGTAGAAAGCCTGATGGAATGAACCAAACCCTTTTCAATAAATGGATGGACCGAAAAAAGGAGCCTTTCCTGTAAAAAGAAGGGCAACCCCGTAAAGCTTCCACCGAAAAAGGCCACTTGAACCTCTTTCTTTTCTTTGAGCCTTTCTTTGAGCCATAGTTTTATCTCTTCCCTTATCCTCTCTGGGGATGGAATTTGGGGGCTTTTTCCGACGGTTTTTTCCTGGTCACAATAAACACATCGTATCTTACAACCCAGATTAGGTATGAAGATGGGAATTACCCTTCTCATTTAGCTTGTTTAAAGCCTCCTTAGCTGCTTTTTGTTCAGCTTCTTTTTTCGATCTTCCTTCGCCTTTCCCCCAAATATGCCCTTTTATAAGAACTATAGCCTCAAATGTCTTTTGGTGGTCAGGCCCCCTTTCGGATACGACCTGATAAACGGGTGTCTCCTTAAAGATTGCTTGACTTAACTCCTGGAGTTGAGTCTTATAATCCGCATCTTCAAGGGAGGAGTCTTTTATAAAATCCTCAAAAAGCCTTCTTGTGATCCCCAAAGCTTCCTCTAAACCTCCATCAAGGTAAATGGCTCCGATTAAGGCCTCAAGGGCGCTGGCCAAAACCGAAGGCTTTCTTCTTCCTCCGTCAAGCTCTTCCCCTTTGCCCAATCTCAAAAACTCAAAAAGCCCAAGTTTATGCGAGATCTCAAACAGGGTCTCCTCTTTCACCAAATGGGCTCTTCTTTTAGAGAGTTCTCCCTCCTTGGCCGAAGGGAAGGCCTCAAAGAGCAGATGACTTATACAGACTCCAAGTACCGAATCCCCCAAAAATTCGAGCCTTTCGTTATGGGGGAAGCCGTAACTTGGGTGGGTGAGGGCCTCCCTTAAGAGGGCTTTTTCCTTAAAACTATATCCAAGCCTTTTTTCCAGTTCCTTAAGCTTTTCGGCCATCCGAGGTTAAACTTATAAATTCCGTTACATTAAGTCAAACCAAAAACCTATCCCCTCACGCTTTACCCTTTCTCCTTTAAGTGTTATCTTCAAACAAAAGGGGGTTGTAAATGAAGAGGGGTGAGGCCCTTTTACCTCTTCATTGGGGTGAGGCTCCCAGGTGGCTTTTCGAGAGGATGGTCAGCTTAGGCAGGGGGATCCTTGAGGTCTTGGTGTTTGAATTTGGTCAAGAAGAGGTTTTGCGGAGGCTTTCGGATCCTTTCTGGTTTCAGGCCTTGGGGTGTCTCTTAGGGTTCGACTGGCATTCAAGCGGATTGACCACAACCGTATGTGGGGCTTTGAAAGAGGCCTTAAGAGGTCGAGAAAAAGACCTTGGGATTTTTGTAGCAGGTGGGAAAGGGAAAAGGGCCCTTGCTACTCCTGAGGAGATCTCCCGTTATGGGGAGAGTTTTGGGATGGAAGTCAGTGATTTTATAAGGATCAGCCGTCTTGTGGCCAAGATCGATAATGCGGCCCTTCAGGACGGGTATCACCTTTACCATCACACCTTCTTCTTCACCTCCCAAGGCCACTGGTGCGTGATCCAGCAGGGGATGAATCCCGATAATCGCTATGCTCGAAGGTACCATTGGTCTTCGGATGGGTTGGAGGATTTTTGTTCCGATCCCCATAAGGCCATATGCTGTGATCAGAGGACAAACGCCCTTAACTTGGTGGCTAAAGAAAGTGAAGGGGCAAGAAGGGCCATTGTTGAGATCTGTAATTCCCCTCCTTCTTCGATTATGAGAGAAGTAAGATTGCTTAGAACCTTGGTGCTTCCGGAGAGGCATTATGTCTCTGTGGAAGATCTTTCCGAGGAGAGGATGCAGAAGATCCTTCTTAAGACTTATGAAACTCAACCTCAAGGCTTTGAGGAAGTACTTCTGGTTGAAGGCCTTGGCCCTAAAGCCTTGAGGGCCTTAAGCCTTCTTTCCGAGCTCCTTTATGGAGAACCCCCATGTTTTAAGGATCCCGCTCGTTTTAGTTTCGCCCATGGTGGCAAAGATGGGAGGCCTTATCCTGTTAATCGAGTACTTTACGATATGACCATTGAGGTCTTAAAGGATTGTCTTTCCCGGGCCAAAGTAGGTGATACCGAGAAGCTTAAGGCTTTGAGGAGGCTTGATTCTTGGTATCTCAGATCGTAAGCGAACCCCTTTCTTGGAGAATGCGCCCTTTGAGTTTTGATGAGTTCGTGGGACAGGAGCATCTTTTAGGGGAAAAGGGACCTTTGAGAAGGATGATAGAATCTAAAAGGGTCATTTCGTTTTTGCTTTGGGGGCCTCCTGGATGTGGAAAGACCAGTTTAGGAGAGCTTTTCGCCAAAGCAATAGGGGCAAATTTCGTTTACGGAAGTGCGGTGCTTTGGGGGCTGAAAGAAGTAAGATCAGTAATAGCGGAGGCTCAAAAAAGGTTAAAATTGGGACAAAGGACCATACTTTTTCTTGACGAGATCCATCGGTTTAATCGGGCCCAGCAGGATGCCCTTCTTCCTTGGGTTGAAAAGGGCACCATTATTCTCATAGGCTCAACCGTTAATAATCCTTCCTTTGGGATTATCCCTGCGCTTTTATCGCGATTAAGGGTTTTTACCCTTAGGGCTTTAAGGGATGATGAAATCCTTCTGATTTTAAAAAAGGCGCTTTCCGATCCTGAGAGGGGGCTTGGAGCCTTTAAGATTGAACTTGAGGATGGAGTCTTGGAGCTTATCGCTTCCCTTTCTCAAGGTGATGCGCGTTGGGCTTTAAATACGCTGGAGATGGTCTTCATTTTGGCCGAGGAAAGAAATGGGAAAAAGCTTATAGAAAAAGAACTTGTTCTTCAATCAGTTCAAAAGCCCCTTCTTTACGATCGGGAAGGCGAGGAGCATTACAACCTGATTAGCGCTTATCAAAAGTCCATAAGGGGTAGTGACCCTGATGGGGCCATTTACTGGCTTGCAAGAATGCTCGAAGCTGGAGAAGACCCCCTTTATATAGCGAGAAGGATGATCGTATGTGCGGCTGAAGACATAGGCTTGGCTGATCCGATGGCGCTTCTTGTGGCCGTAAGCGCCTTTCAAGCCTTTCAAATCTTGGGACAGCCTGAAGGGGAGCTGGCCTTAGCTCAAGCGACCCTTTATCTGGCCACAGCCCCCAAGTCCAATTCGGCCATGGTGGCTCTTGAGAAGGCTCGAGAAGAGGTGAAGGAAAAGGGGGCTCTTCCGGTGCCCCTTCATTTGAGAAATGCCCCTACGAAGTTACTAAGGGAATTGGGTTATGGCAAAGATTACCTTTACCCCCATGATTACGAAGAAGGGTTTGTTGAACAATCATATCTGCCCGAAGGCCTTAAAGGTGGGTATTATCGGCCTTCGGAAAGGGGCTATGAGAAGGAGATTTCCGAGAGGCTTTTAAAGTGGTGGAAGGACAGGTGGAAATGAGATATTTTCTCTGCGATTTCCATGTCCATAGCTCCTTTAGTAGGGCCACAAGCCCTGAGATGAACTTAGAAGGTCTTGCTCGGTGGGGGAAGATCAAGGGTTTGAGCATCGTGGGAACCGGTGATTTTACCCATCCTTCCCATTTTGCGGAGATCAAAGAGAAGCTCGAAGAGAGCGAACCGGGGATTTATCGGCTCAAAAAGGGAGAAAGGTCCGTTGGGTTTATAATAACGGGAGAGGTCTCCAATATCTTTGATCAAGGTCCTAAGAAAAATCGCCGGGTTCACACTTTAATTTTCGTTCCCAATATTGAAACGGCTGAAAAGATTAACAAATTGCTTTCCCGTTACGGGGATCTTTCTCAGGACGGAAGGCCCACCTTCACCTTTCCGGTTAAGGAGTTGGTGAAGATGACCCTTGATTGTTCTGAGGATTGCCTTGTTGTTCCCGCTCATGCCTGGACTCCCTGGTTTTCGGTTTTTGGAGCCAATTCGGGGTTCGATTCGTTGGAGGAGTGTTTCGAAGAAGAGACTAAGCACGTTTACGCCATCGAGACGGGACTTTCCTCCAATCCTCAGATGAACTGGCGCATCTCAAGCCTCGATAGAGTTTCCATAATCTCCAATTCCGATGCCCATTCGCCAAGACACATAGCTCGGGAGGCTACTGCCTTTTGTTGTGAGCTTTCCTATTACGAGATAGTGAGGGCGATAAAGGAAAAGGATCCGAAAGGGCTTGCCTTTACCGTTGAGTTTTTCCCCGAAGAAGGGAAATACCATTACGATGGTCATAGGGCGTGTGGGGTTTTGTTTTCTCCTAAGGAGACAAAGGCTCATAATTACCTGTGTCCCAAATGCGGTAAGCCCTTAACGGTTGGGGTTATGCACCGGGTGGAAGAGTTGGCCGACCGGCCCGAGGGTTTCATTCCCCCTGGGGCCATCCCCGCCCTACATATCGTTCCTCTTGAAGAGATAATCGCCGAAGCCTTAGGCCTTGGAAAGGGTTCTAAAGCCGTTGATCGGGAGTATTTCCGGTTGATAGAACAAGGGGAATCGGAGTTCAAGGTCCTTCTTGAGCTTTCTCCCGAGGAGCTTCGAAGGATTGCGCCTCCCAAGATATATGAGGGGATCCTCCGGGTCCGTAAGGGTGAACTTGAGATCGTTCCAGGGTTTGATGGGGTTTATGGTAAAATAAAAATCTTTCCGGATTCGAAGGACGAGAGTCCAAAAGAGGATAAAGTTTCAGAAAGTCAGATGAAGCTTTTCTGATGCCCCAGTTCTCAGAGGAATTTCTGCTCTTTTTGGAAGACCTTTTGGGTGATGAAAAGGAAGCCTTTCTTTCCACAATAGGCCTTAAATCGCCTTCGTTTTTCAGGATAAATACCCTAAGGACCGATGACGAGAAGGCCTTAAAGCTTTTGGAAGAAGAGGGTTTTAAAGTCCTTCCTTTAGAAGGCCTTCCTCACGCTTATTCGGTTTTAGAGGAACCATTTCCTTTGGGATGTAGCTTTTCCCATTACCTTGGCAATATTTACCTTCAAGATCCAAGTTCCATGGTTCCTCCTTTGGTGCTTGAACCAAAAGAGGGAGAGCTTGTTCTTGATGTGGCTTCGGCTCCTGGGTCAAAGACTACCCAAATGGCCTCCCTTATGGGGAATAAGGGGCTTATTTTGGCGAATGAGGTCTCGGTTAAGCGGTCCAAATCCCTTTCCTACAATTTGATGAAGCTCGGGGTAATAAATGCGGTAGTAACCCTTCTTGATGGGAATCGTTTGGGGAAGCTTTACTTTGAGACTTTTGATAAGGTCCTTTTGGATCCTCCCTGTAGTGCTCTGGGAACGCTTAAGACGTCGCTTGAGCCCTTAAAATGGTGGAAGATGAAACGATCGGAAAAGCTCTCCCATTTACAATGGAACCTTCTTGTAAGCGCCATTAAAGCCTTAAAACCAGGGGGGATTCTCGTTTATTCCACCTGTACGATTGTCCCTTTAGAAAACGAGGCCTTGATCTCACGAGCGGTAAAAGAATACGGGCTTGAGATCGAGGAGATAAGATGGGAGGCCTTCAAAGTAAGACCTGGCCTTAAGGAATTCCGAGGTGAAAAGTTCGTAGATGGGATAGAACGCACAATAAGGATTTACCAACATGAAGTACCGGGTGAAGGCTTTTTTATCGCCAAATTGAGAAAAGTCCGAGAAAATAAGCCTCCCAAAGAACGCCCCTCTTTGGAAGCCTTGCCATTAGTTGACAGGTGGAACAATAGGGTTAAAAGCTTTTTGGATGCCCTTACGGATCAGTTTGGTCTCCCTCAGGATCTCTTTGAAGGGTTTTTGTTTGAAAGGGCTAAGGAACTTCGCATCTATCCCCTTGAGGCCAAAAATTTGTCCTTTTATAAGTACAGCCATCGAGGCCTTCCTCTGGTTAAATTAGAGGGGAATTTTCCGACCTTGACCACTTGGGGAGCCCAATTTTTAAGCAAATGGGCCACCCAAAACGTGATCGACCTAAAGGATCCAAAGGAGTTGTTCTTCTTTTTAAAACATAAACCCATTCCCCTTGAAGTCAACCGAAAAGGGCAACAGATAGTCCTTTATAAAGGTCATCCAGTTGGGTATGGGATAGCCTCAGCAGGTTATTTAAAAAGCCGAGCCAAAGCCAGAAAGGAGGTCATGTGGCCTTTTTGTCTGGATTTTTTCTCCTAAGTTTGTTTTTGACAATCTTTGAGCTTTCTTATAGAGTGGTTTTGTGAGGCGTTTTAAAGGGTTAATGCTTCCTTTTTTGGCCTTTTTGATCCTTTTTTCTTTAAGGCTTTATCAAGCTAATTTTATTTTCAAGGAAAAAGAGTTTTATTTTTGGGGAGAAAATATTCCTCTTCTTTCCTCTTCTGATGGTTATTACTTTTTACGTCTTGCGGGCCTTCTTAAAGAAGGTTCCTATAAAGGGAAAGCCCCTGATCCCTTGAGAAATGCCCCTGACAATCAACTTAAGCCCGATTCCGAAAGGGCCGTGAGGTTCCCTTTGATTCCCCCCTTTATTTCGGTCCTTTTATGGTTTTTGTCCCATTTGACCGGGTTTTCGCCTGAAAGGGCCTTTATGGTTTTCCCGTTGATTCCCTTTTTGGGCTCTCTTTTGGCCTTTCCGCTTTATGGGATAGGGAAAAGGCTTTGGGGAGAGCTATGTGGTTTTGGTATGGCTTTAGGGGGTGGGCTCTGTCTTGAGTACGTCATAAGGACCGACCTTTTGAGGATTGATACCGAAGCAATAGCTTTGGTGTTTTTCTTTTCGGTGATTTATTTCATGTTTTTGCTCCTTGAGGATTTCAATCTGAAAAACCTCATTTTGTTTAGCATTTTCGTTCATCTTTACGAGTGGTGGTACAGCCACCCGGGGTTGTTGTTGCCCCTTTTGGTGACTTTCGGTCTGACCCTTTTTTTGGTCGAAAAATTATCCCTTAAGGAATCGGCAAAAAGAACGCTTATTTTGGCCCTTTTTTCTAACCCCCTTATACTTTTCAACGGGATTTTTAACCTTTTGCAGATGATAAGTGGCTATATCCCTGGCCTTTTGCCCGAGCAGTTGGGCTTTATACCTCGTTCGGTTTTTGCTCGGTCGGTAAGCGAGCTACAAAGGCTTCCCGTTAAGGCGGTTCTTTCCATGGTTTCAAGCCATTATGTTATTGGTTTCTTAGGTCTTTTTGGCTTTTTGGTTCTTTTTCTTAAAAATCCAAGGGTCCTTTTGATCTCCCCCTTATTTTTACTTGGTTTGATGAGCCTTTTTGGAGCGAGGCGTTTTATGATCTGGCTTGGGCCCTTTATTGGGCTTGGCCTTGGGGTGTTACTTCAGTATTGCTTTGAGGTCTTAAATGAAAGGCTCAAGTTTAACCCGATACCCATAAAGGTGGCTTTATTGATCTTATTGTTTCTTTCAAGCGTTTCCCCTAAAAGTCTGACTTTTGTTCCCCTTTGTCCCTACGGGAGGCCCCTTTTGGAAGGAATAAAGGAGCTTGAAAGGATAACTCCGGAAGGAAGTTTCATATGGTCTTGGTGGGATTACGGTTATGTGATCTCCCTTGTGGCCAAAAGGCCCGTTTATCATGACGGAGGAAGTTGGGGAGGGCCAAAGAGCATTCTTGTGGCAAGGTCCCTGGCCTTAGATGACCCTCAAAAGGCTTATAACATCATAAACGGTACCACCTCCCTTGGGGAAGAGGGGATAAGGGAGCTTCTTGAAAAGGGAGAGACTCCCTCCTCCATAATAAGCCAGATGGAGAATGGACTTTACAATAAGGAGTTGAAGAGGAAGGTTTATTTTCTTTTGACGGGGGATGATATAAGTAAGTTTTTCTGGATCTCCTTTTTTGGAACTTGGGATCCCGAAAAAGAAAAAGGAGAGCATCTTTTTTACTTTCCCCTTGGGTTGTGTGAGATTGGTGAGGAAAGGATAAGGTGTCAAAATGGGATTTTTGAGCTTAGAAAAGGGGTCTTACAATTAAGGGGTGGGGAGGTTATTAAGGTAGGAAGGGTCAGGATGGTTGAACTTGATGGTAAGGATTTCCCTCAAAAAAAGAAAAACCTAAAAGAGGGGGATGGGTTTTTCATTATTTTGGTGAAAAAGAAAGACCGTCTTTTTGGATGGGTGGGTCATCCTAAACTCGAAAGCACCATGTTCCAAAGGCTTTTCTTTGAGGAAAGTGAACTTGGGAACTTCAAGCTTGTTTTTTCCAATTTCCCTTATCTTCGGGTTTTTGAAGTAACTGAAAGAAGATGAGGGGCCTTTTTATACTCTTCCTTCTTTTTCTTTTTCCCCTTTTAGGCTTTTCCCTTGAGGGAGAGGTCATAGAGGTTTTTGATGGCGATACCATATTGGTTTTAAGTGATGGAGAAGAGGTAAAGGTGAGGCTTTATTGTATAGATGCCCCTGAGCTTTTACAACCCTATGGAAGGACTGCCAAGGATTTTTTATCGAGGCTCCTTTTGGGGAAAAATGTGAAGGTAAAAGAGAGAGGAACTGACCAGTATGGGCGAGTTTTGGGAGAGGTATTTCTTAATGGGGGGATTTCGGTTAATGAGGAACTTGTAAAAAGCGGAATGGCCTGGGTTTACAAAAAATACTGTAAGATTCCTTCTTATTTCGCCTTAGAAAAAACGGCAAGGGAAAATAGAGTTGGCTTATGGGAAGACGAAAACCCCATTCCCCCTTGGGAATACCGGAAGAAGGAGAGGGAGAGGGGGATTGAGCTGGGAAACACTTATTTCCTTTTGGTCCTTTTGCTTTTAGTCCTTTTTCTAAGCCTGACCTGGAAAAAGGGAAGAAAGAGAAGAAGATAGCTTGACAAACGCCTTTCTTATGGCATTAAATGAGATAGATGAGACAAAGGGATTCTCCAGAAGTTTGAATTGAGTTAAAATTTTGAAAACTTTAAACCTTTAAAGGAGGGTAAAGGATGGAGGTTTTAAAAGTTTTAAAGAAAAGGGTGAAGGCGAAAAAGGGTTTTACGCTAATTGAGTTGATGATCGTTGTGGCCATTTTGGGTATTTTGGCCGCCATAGCCATTCCCACCTATATGGACTATACGAAAAGGGCAAAGGTGAGTGAGGCGGTGAGCTTGCTTTCGGGAGTGGCAAATGCCATGGCAGAATATCATTCGTCATTGGGAGTATTTACAAATAATTTAAGCGATATAGGAGGAAACAAAACAAGTAGATATGTAACAAATATGAGTGCAGATAATACTACTAATAGTAATTATGTTATTATAAATGCAACACTTGATAAGATCGGACCTGGTGTTAATGGCCATTGGCTCGCACTTTACGTGATTTATAGAAGTGCTAATGAAACTTATGAAAAATGTTGGAGTTGGAATATGAGTAATAAATATGTTCCTTCAAGCCTTAGGGATAAGCAGGTGAACTCTACTTGCAACTTACCAACATAAACTTTTTAACCCAAGGCCTGGAACCCAAAAAGGTTCCAGGCCTTTTAAAATGGATATGAAGAAGGGTTTGACTTTACTTGAAGTGATGATTGTTGTTGCCATAATTGGGATTTTGGCGGCAATTGCCATTCCTTCTTATCTGAAGTATGTGAAAAAAGCAAGAAGAGCTGAGGCTTTTAATGCCTTAATGACCATTCATGCGGCTCAAGAGATGTATAAGGCAGAGCACGGGGTTTATACCGATAATTGGTCAAAACTTTCCGGATGTTCTCCGAATATGGCCAAGGAGTATACGATTTACCTCACTTTGGGAGAAGGAAACTCCACCTACCTTGCCACCGCAGTCCCTTACGGGAGACAAGCGGGGGACTACTGTTTTAGGATTTCTCATAACGGGAGTAAAGAGTGTGCCATTCATTCCACAGGAAACTGTACGGGTGTTCAATGTTGCCAATCTTTCCAAGAGTGTTCTTGGGAAACCCTTCGTTAAGGGTTGCCTCCTTCCCCTTTAGGTGCTAACCTTACTTTAGGTTTTTAAAATGAGGTGAGAAATGGTTTTAAGAGATGGTTACCAGGAAAGGGTGAGAAGGATTTATCGCTTTATAAGCGAGAACTTTTACCTTAACCGGCCTGATCTTGAGGTCAAGGGAGAAAAGTATAACTCAGCCCTTCTTTTTGGGATCTTGACAGCCCTTTACGGTGGAAAGGAGCTCATAATAGGGGAACCAGGCCTTGGTAAGACCACTTCGGCCGAATATATAAGTTGTCTCATTTACGGTATACCCCTTGGCGTCATATGGGGAAGCGAGGTCTCAGGGCATCCCGAACAGACCGAGGAAAAGATCGTGGGAAGGCCCGATTTGGGGGCTTTAAACCAGGGAAAAGAGGTTGTCGTTTGGAGCAATTTCGTTCAGCTTCCGGTTAAAATAGTTGATGAGATAAATAGGCTCCCTGAGACCAAACAATCCATGATCCTTGATGGGGTTGACAGGGGTAATTGGGAGTACCTTAACGAGATGATCATAAATGACGAATACGCCCTTTTTGCCACCGCCAACTATCAGGATCGAGGCACCAACACCATAATAGCCCCCTTAGTTGATAGGTTTGACGTCATGGTCGAATCAAGGCATCCGGGCCCTAATTTGGCCTTTTACATAGGAAGAAGATCAAGGTTCGATAACCCTTTAAGGCACCAGGAGTTTGAGGAAAGGTATCATAAGCTTTTAAGATCCCAAATCCCCTACAAGGAAAAGCTTCAAGCTCTTGAGGAGCTTTCCGAGGCCTTTAGGGATTACCTGAAGGAAAAGGTGGGAATTGAGAGTTTAAGCAAAGAGGAACGTTTCTACATAAGGAAAGAGATGGCTCAAATGCCTCTTGACCTTGATGCCAATGCCTTTTTGAGGATGGTCCTTGCGGAACTTTCCTTCTGTCACCGTTATGGCCAGAAGAGAAGCGTTGAAGGGTGTCCTGAGGGATGCCATTATACGGGTTACCTCTGTTATCACGTGAAAAACTGTGCCTCAAACAGGCTTCCCATTTCGGTTATAGGGTATTCTCAGGCCTTAGCCTGGTTCCTTGAGGACGATGAAGTGGACCTTGAGCATGTAAGGACGGTTCTTCCTTTTACGTTGGCCCATAGAATTCAATGGCGCGACTCCTATATATCCAAAAAGGAAGGGGAGGGGAGGAACGATCCCCTTCAGATTTATCTGGCCAAAGAGGCTACCGAGGAGATCTTTCATCGTTATACCGAACAAAGGGATTATCTTCTTGACGCTTTGGCCATTGCTTCAAGGGCCTTTGAGGGAGAAGCGGTTGAACCCCTTGATGGGGATCATCCGATTTATGAAGAGATAAAAAAGGAGATAGCGAGTTTAAGATGAAGAATCCATTTGAAGAGTTTCGGGGGCAGAGTACAAGGTCAAAGGGGAAAGAACTCCCCTTAGATAGGATCCTCAAAGCGAAAGAGGAGACCCTTAATCAAATTCTCAAGGGATACGAGAACCTTTTGAAAAACGAGGCGAAGGACCTGGTTTGGCTTATGCAATATAGTACAGTTATCAAGGCCTATAGCATAGCGGAAGAGGCCATAAAAGGCATAAATTATGCGGCCGAAGATATCGAGGAGTTCTGTTATGTACTGGATAAGACCGATCAGGTCCCCTATTTGATCACTGGACCCGCAGGGGTTTATATCTCGGCCCTTTGTAACCACGCTGAAGAGGAGGAGATCGTTTTAAGGCTTCAGGATGTGGGTATAAAAATAAACCTTCTTGGTTATCGACTTCCCGAGGGGAAAAGGCTTGTAATTGAGGGAAACGTGGGTGATTTTACGGGGATAAGCCTTGAGGGTGGTGAGCTTGTAATTGAAGGAAGTGCCAAAAATTACACCGGGGCAGGCATGAAGAAGGGCAGGATCATAGTTAAGCAGAACGTGGGCTTTAATACGGGCCACGGGATGACCGGTGGTGAGATCCTTGTGGGTGGTCGGATTAAGGGGCTTGGAAAGGTGGTTGGAGGGAAGATCTATGAGAAAGGGCAGTTGATCTTTCCAAGCGATGATTATCGGCCATACTATTTTTAAATTTAAGGAAGCATGTTCGAGGAATTTTTGAAAAAGGTTTGGCCTAAGGTAAGGCGTAATCATTTATTCCCTCAAATACCTCCGCCCCAACTTGTGGAATCCGATGAAGAAGTGGCTCTGGAGATTAAAAGCAAACAGATGACCATTAATGTGAATTTCCTTCAAGCTTTAACTGAAAAGATGTCCCCTGAAGATGCGTTACAGGCTCTTCTTGATCATGGGATCTCCCATTACATGTATTGCCCCTGGGACTTTAACACCCATCTGATGCTTTATTCCGAAGCCAAAAAAGTCTTGAGGGATAAGAGACTTGCCCAAAAGGCCGCTTCCTACTTTATGGATGTGGTGGCCAATACCTATTGTGTGAAAGAACGCGAGACCAAGATCCCTGAGCTTTATCGGCATCTGCCAAAGGAGGGGATCCAGAGGATTTTAGCCCTCCTTTATCAGGTGATATGGGGGATAGACTTAGGGGCTCGAGGGGAAGAGGAGAGCATAAAAAGGCTTTCGCGGATCCCTTATCTGGAAAAGCGACTTTGGAAAGAGAGCATCAAGAAGTTCGCCAAAACTTTGGAGGAGTTTCTCCAGAAAGAAATGGAGAGCGAGCAAAAAAGCTCCAAAAAAGCCCAAAACCCTTTGGGTGAGCATTCCATTGAGAACTATACGCTTGAGGAGATCGACAAGGGGTTAAGGGAGTTCGCCAGTTCGGTGGATGACATAACGGAGTTTAGAGAAACGGTTGAGGACTTAAAGGATGAGCTTGCGGCGATGGGTTATACCGTAGGGGGTATGGGGCGAGGGGCAGGTAATCCCATAGATGCGGATCTTCTTTATTACATGAAGCTTGCTGAGAATTACACGCTTCCCATTAAGAAACTGCCCATGGAGAAAAGCGGGGCCCTTCACCCTCATTCGCATTCTCCGTGGGAAGTAGGGAAGCCCGTTCAGGACATAGATCCCTGGACGAGCTTCGGTAAGATAATGCCCGGTTTAACTCAAACGTGGGTGAGACGCGAAGGCGAAGTCTTCGGCGAGATGGAGAAGATTCCCGATTGTCTTATAATCATAGATTCCTCGGGGAGCATGACTAATCCGCGTGAAAGGCTTTCTTATGCAGTTTTGGGTGCCGCCTGTGCCTGTAACGCTTACCTGAAAAACAGTAAAAGAGTAGCGGTTTATAACTTCTCCGATGCCTTCAGAGGCAATAAGCTAATCCTCGATTTTTGTAAAGAAAAGGAATCCATTTATTGGGCCATATGCAGATACTTTGGCGGAGGTACGGCCATTGATCTTAACGATGTGATGTATCTCCTTAAACAGTCGGAGAAACCCGATATATTTATCATCACCGATATGCAGATAACCAATTTGGAAAAGCTGATCGACTTCTTCAACTCCATCGAAAACAGGGTTACGGCCGTTCATATAGGGGAGAACATCTACGCCGCCAGGTTCCGGGAAGGGTTGAAACAAAAAAATAACGTCTCCCTTTTCTTGGTTAAGGATAAGGAGGACATTCCCAAGATAGTCCTTGGGAAAGTAAGGGAATATCTCTCCTCCCCTTTTTAAAGCCCTTCGAAAGTTGACACCCATCTGGATGAGGCTTATTTTAAGACCTGAGAAAAATTAAACAACGAGGTGGAGGGAGATGCTGTTTATACCACGGGAAAAGCGGGAGAAGAGAAATATTCCGAAGTTTCTGCCCATCCTTCCTTTGAGGGGAGCTGTGCTTTTTCCAGAACTGGTCCTGCCCATAATGGTGGGGCGTAAAAAGTCCATTAAACTCATCGACGATGCCATGGAGGGCGAAAGGATCATAGGGGTTTTAACCCAATATAACCCCGAACAGGAAGATCCAAGTCCCCAAGAACTTTATCAGGTAGGGGTAGCCGCTCACCTTTTAAGGGTGGTGAAGGAGTTGGATGGGACCCAAAGGGTTATAGTCCAAGGGCTTGAAAGGATTAGGGCAAAGAGGTTTCTCCAATCGGATCCATACTTTGTGGCCGAAGTGGAGGTCTTGGAAGTACCTCCCTATTTGAGTGGTTCCGACTTAGAGGTCGAAGCCCTGGTGAGGACCATAAGGTCGCTTTTCCAAAAGGCAGTAGAACTTGCTTCCTATTTGACCAATGAGCTCAAAAATGCGGTGATGAGCATCCGGGATCCTAATGTGGTGGCTGACTTAATTGCGGCCAATTTAAATATAAAGGTCCAGGAGAAACAAGAGGTCCTCGAGACGGTTGACCTGAAGGAAAGGCTAAAAAAGGTTCACTTCCTTTTGGCCAGAGAGGTTCAGATCCTTGAGCTCGGCAATAAGATCCAATCCCAAGTGAAGGAGGACATAGACAGGGCCCAAAGGGAATACTACCTGAGGGAACAACTCAAGGCCATAAAAAGGGAGCTTGGGGAGCTTGACGATCACGCCCAGGAGATAAAGCAACTCCGGGAAAAGATAGAAGCAGCCCAGATGCCCGAAGAGGCCCGCAAGGCCGCCGAGAAAGAACTCGAAAGGCTTTCCAAGATGCCTCCTGCCTCAGCCGAATATACAGTGGCAAGAACTTACTTGGATTGGCTTATAGAACTTCCTTGGTCAAAGTCAACGGAGGATAACTTAGATATAGCCCATGCAAGACAGGTCCTTGATGAGGATCATTATGATCTTGAGAAGGTCAAGAAGAGGATCCTCGAGTACTTAGCGGTTAGGAAGCTAAAAAACGACATGAAAGGCCCCATACTTTGCTTCGTCGGCCCTCCTGGGGTGGGGAAGACCTCGTTGGGCAAATCCATCGCCAGAGCAATGGGAAGGAAATTTGTGAGGATCTCGCTTGGGGGCATTCGGGATGAGGCCGAAATAAGGGGACATCGGAGGACTTATGTAGGGGCTTTGCCCGGTAAGATAATCCAAGGGATAAAGCGAGCAGGAGTTAATAACCCTGTATTTATGCTCGATGAGGTGGACAAAATCGGCATAGACTTCCGAGGGGACCCGGCGGCTGCGCTTCTTGAAGTTTTGGATCCCGAACAGAACCACGCTTTCAGCGACCATTATATCGATGTTCCCTTTGACCTTTCTAAAGTGCTTTTCATAGCCACTGCCAATGTGCTTGATACGGTGCCTCCTGCCCTTAAGGATCGAATGGAGGTTCTGGAGTTACCGGGTTATACGGACGATGAGAAACTTATGATAGCCAAAAACCACCTTATTCCTCGTCAGCTCCAAGAACACGGGTTAACCGAAGACGATTTGGAGTTTGAGGACGATGCCATTATCACCATCATTAACTCCTATACTCGAGAAGCAGGCGTAAGGAACCTGGAAAGGGAGATAGCGGCCATATGTCGTCAGGTGGCAAAGGAAGTTGCCGAAGGTAAAAGGGAAAAGGTGATTGTAAGGAAGGATAATGTCTACAAGTTCCTCGGACCGGAGAAATTCTATCCTGAAGTGGCCGAAAGGATAACCACCCCGGGTATCGCCACTGGCTTAGCCTGGACCCCTACCGGTGGAGACATCATCTTTATCGAGGCCACCAGGATGAAAGGCAGAAAGGGCCTGATCCTTACCGGACACCTTGGGGAGGTGATGAAGGAATCGGCTCAAGCGGCTTTAAGCTACGTGCGGTCTAAGGCTAGGGACTTCGGCATAAACGAGGACTTTTTCTCCAAAAGCGATATCCACATACACGTTCCAGCCGGGGCTATTCCTAAAGATGGACCTTCGGCCGGGATCGCCATCTTCGTGGCCTTGGTTTCCCTTTTGACCAACAGACCCGTGAAAAGCGATGTAGCAATGACCGGAGAAATAACCTTGAGGGGACAGGTTCTTCCTGTGGGAGGCATAAAGGAGAAGGTATTGGCTGGGAAAAGGGCGGGTATAAAGACCATCATCCTTCCGAAACGCAACGAGAAGGACGTGGAAGAACTCCCCGATCACGTGAAACAGGGCTTAAAGTTTCACTTCATCCAAAGGGCGGAAGAAGCCTTGGATGTGGCCTTGGTGAAGGAGGAGTAATGCGGATCTTGCTTTTTGCGGGAAAGGGAGGGGTTGGAAAGACAAGTATCGCTGCCTCTACCGCTCTTCTTGCCGCAGAGCGCGGATATAAGACCATTGTAGTATCCCTTGATACGGCCCATAATCTTTCGGATGTCTTTGAAGTGGGAGAAAATCTTTTTGACGTTAAAGGGGAACCGGTTGAGGTTTTTCCCAATTTATGGATTCAAGAGATCAACATCCAGGAGGAGATAAGGCGCCATTGGAAGGAGGTTCATGGCTATATCACCGCTTTATTCAGGGCTTCAGGGGTAAAGGAGATATTGGCGGAAGAACTCGCAGTTCTACCAGGTATGGAGGAGGTTAGCGGGCTTCTTTATCTTAACACCTATGCTAAAAGGGGAAGCTTCGATGTGGTTATCCTCGATTGTGCCCCTACGGGTGAGGCCATAAGGTTTGTGAGTTTGCCTACCATTTTTGAGTGGTATATGAAGAAGTTCTTTAACCTTGAAAGAAAAATCGCTAAATTCATAGGACCTTTTGTGGAAAAGCTTTACAATGTACCCATGCCTGAAGAGAGTTGTTTTGATGCGGTAGAGGAACTTTTCATGAGGCTCGATGGGGTTGAGAAGCTTTTGAGCGATGCCCGGATAACTTCTGTTAGGCTTGTTACCAATCCTGAAAAAATCGTAGTGAAAGAGACCCAAAGGGCCTTTCTTTACTTCACGCTCTATGGGTTATGTGTTGACGGTGTGGTGGTCAATAAGGTGTTTCCCAAGGAACTGGAAGGTGAATTTATAAAAGGGTGGCAACTCCTTCAAGATAGATACTTGGAGGAGATAGAGACCTACTTTGCCCCTCTTCCGGTTTTTAAGGTTCCCCTTTACGAGGATGAGGTGAGTGGGATTGAACGCTTAAAGAGGCTTGGGAAAGATCTTTACGGGGAGAATGACCCGATTCAAGTCTTCCGGAGCGAATCTCCCTTCAATTTCTACAAGGAGGATGGACTTTATAAACTTTCGTTGAAAATGCCCTTTGTCACCCGGGATAAGATTCATCTGAGTAAAAGAGGGGACGAGCTCATAATCGAAGTGGGTGTGTTCAAGAGACATGTAATACTTCCCAAAACTATAGCCTCTTTAAGCCCTCGTAGGGCAAGATTCGAAGGCGATAATTTGGTCATTTCCTTTGAGGAGGGCGAAAATGCAATATAAATGCCCAATGGCCCAACTGTTTGAGAGGATTGAAAAACTAAGGTCTCCACGTTCCCCTTTTTGGGAACATATGAGAAAGGCGAAGATAGAAGTTCTGGAAGCCTTAAAGAGTCTTCTCGAGGAGAAGATCTCCAAACTAAAAGAAGAAGGGGAAAAGCTAGAAAAAATAGAAGTGGAATAGGACCTTGAAAAAAGCGGTGATCATCCCCGCAAGGTACGCTTCTTCGCGCCTTCCAGGAAAGCCATTACGTCTTCTAAAAGGAAAACCCCTTGTTCAGTATGCTTATGAAATAGCCAAAAATACAAGTGCCCATATAGTGCTTGTGGCAACCGATGACAAGAGGATCCTCGAAGCTGTTAAGTCCTTCGGAGGCGAAGCCGTCCTGACCTCTTCGGATCATCCTTCGGGAAGTGATCGGGTGGCAGAAGTAGTGAGAGATATGGAAGTGGACGTGGTGGTGAACCTTCAGTGCGATGAGCCACTTCTTCAGCCCCAATTGATAGATGCCCTATTTGAGGCCTTTAAAAACCACAAGGTGGAAATAGCAACCCTGATAGGTCCCCTTTCCCAGCAGGAGTGGATCGATCCGAATATAGTCAAGGTGGTGAGAGATAAAGAAGGCTTTGCCCTTTACTTTTCCCGTGCCCCCATTCCTTATCCCCGAGACGGAGGGGGAGTAAAGGAAGGACTTTACTGGCGACATATAGGCGTATACGCTTATAGGAAAGAGACACTTCTCAAGATAACTTCGCTTCCGCCTTCGCCTCTTGAACTTGAGGAAAAACTGGAGCAATTAAGGTTCCTTGAAAACGGCTTCAAAATATTCACCGTTCCTTCCATTTACAGATCGCCCTCCGTGGATACGGAGGACGATCTGAGGAAGGTAATTGAGCTTTTGCCCTAAACGCCGGTATAACCCAATCTCTGCGAAGCCTTAAGTCCCATCTCCTTGAGAAGAGGCACTATATCGTTCTCTATCCTCTCATCGGAGAGTCTGAAACTTGGGGCTTGAAGGGATATGGCCGCAACGACCCTTTTTGTGTAATCCCTTACCGGTACCGCTACACACCTTACTCCCTCTTCGTACTCTTCATTATCTATTGCATATCCCTTTTCTCTAATTTCCTCCAGATGTTTCAGGAAACTCTCCTTATTGGTTATCGTATTAGGAGTGAAGGCCTTTACGTTCTTCCAATCGATGAGCTTTTCCACCTCCGATTGGGATTTATAGGCCAATTGGACCTTTCCAGAGGCTGAAGCATAAGCCGGAATCCGCCACCCCGCTCTACAAGCCACTTTCACTACTTGATCCGCTTCTATGACGTCAAGATAGACGATCCATTGATCCCTTAGAACTGCAAGCCCAACGTTTTCGTTGGTTTTCTCGACAATCTCCTCGAGAATCGGCCTTATTTGTTTTAAAAGGTTACTCTGTTTTAAATAATTCTGAGCAAGCTCAACTATCTTAAGCCCCAACCGATAGTTTTCGGTTTCCTTGTTTTGTTCCACATAACCCCAGGTTTCAAGAGTGGCTAAAAGCCGGAAGATGTTGTTCTTATGAAGATTAAGCCTCCGACTCAATTCACTTACCCCAAGCTCATCCCCCTCTTTCCCAAGTTCCTCCAAAACGGCCAAAGCATGAGCCACTGACTTTATGGTATAACTTGCCTTTTCGCGTCTTCTCATTTTTTTCCTCCTAATTAATATAACGTTTTATATACACTAATTATAAGATATTTACTGTATACCCACAATTCAAGAAATAACCTCAAAAAACCGCCTAACACCGTTTGTTAACTTTTCAAAAAACCAATTTTTAAATCTTTGATAATACAAAACTTAATTTTGTGCAATAGGGAGTTTTACCTCTTGGCAAGGGGAAAAGAGTTGTGCTAAAAAGTAATGGGGTTTTTAAATAAAGAGGGAGGCATCGAATGGAGCTTTTAGAGAAGATAAAGGATTATGCCTATCGGAAGGCCATTGAGCAGATCGTTTCGCTTTTGAGGAAGGTGGATGACCAGAAGATTTTGCAGATGCTTTCCATAGCCAAGATGTTAACCGGGGATCCCGAAGT
>Ga0071330_1093362_pt1 | contig 60569 bp, 62 predicted proteins | sample GBScel77sediment_FD_63802 | JGI IMG/M metagenome (GOLD analysis project Ga0071330, IMG submission 63802) | Hot spring sediment microbial communities from Great Boiling Spring, Nevada - Cellulolytic enrichment Sediment 77C v2 (version 2) | ecosystem: Environmental > Aquatic > Thermal springs >...
TTTGACGAGAAATTTATCATTAGGTCATTAATAAGAAATGGATTATCCATAGGTGATTCCGTAATAATTTTTGCACCAAAAGGATATCTTCAAGATGACAAATCTGCGAAAGCCGCAGAAGCTGTAAAAGAGATAGTTGCAAAGATTCTTCCAAATATTGAGCTTAGAATTGAAGAATATAATCTTCGAGAAGGTTTCGCAGAAGAGATATGTAGAATTAGAAGTGTAATTCTAAGCTATGAATTTGATGCGGTAATTGCATGTCTATCAGGGGGGATGAGAGCGTTAATACTAGGGGTTTTTTCAACTTTACTAACATTGAATAGTTATCGAATAATTATTGAAGTAGAATTTGAGAACCTTGAACATTACATAAGAATACCCTTGAATACTTTAAAAACTCCATATAGCAATAGATGGCTGACTATACTAGACTATTTAAGTTCTGGGAATTCAGTAAGAGCAATATCAAAAAGTATAGGGCTTTCTCCCGCGACGGTCAGCCGGATCATAAATGATATGAGACATTACAAGCTTGTAGGTGAGAATAACCAAGTCACAGAGGATGGCCACTTCTATATGAAAATGTATAAAAGTCTGTCTCAAAAAATTGAAACAAACATTTAGTTCATATGAAAAAGAAAAATTTTTAATTCCCCTCCTCCTATTTAATTGCATGAACCCTGAGATTGAAGAAAGTGTAGAAGAGAAATTTGAAGAGATTGTCAATATGTTAAGGTTTTTCTCAAAGATAAGAAGATACAGCTTCCTCGATAGAATAGGTAATGCGTTAAATTATGAGACTGTTGAGTTTGCTTTATGGGAAGCAATAAGAACATTTAGATCAATTTATGATTCAGCAAAGATAGATAAGAAAAACGGTAAAGAACTTAGATACTATGAGGAGGAAGGGAAGAAAATCATCTTACCTAGAATTCCCGATGAATCTCAAATTACTGAGTTCTTGAAATTAGCCAAAGAAGAGATAGGAGTAGCTAGAAGACTAGCGATTAAAGCTCTGAGTTTTCCATATATCGTTAAAGAGGAGGAATGAGGTGGAATAAATGTTTGTAAGTGCTGGTGTTAGATTTGAAGCTAATGTTGAAGCATTAAACATGGTTGAAACCGCTGGAAACTACTCAAAACATAGAAGAGTACCTTACATAGTAGAAGACAAAAACACCATAAAGATAATTTATGTCCCGGCAGTCAGTGGAGAAAGTCTTGCACATGCATTTCAAGAACTACTAGCAGAAGAGGCACTTAGCGAAAAACAAAAAGTATGTAGTAAATGTACTAGAGGCGAATTCTTGAAATCTATGGATGATGCAAACGCTGCTGAAAAATTTGAAGGAAAGAAATTACCCACCGTTGCAGAACAATTAGAAGAAGGAATAGTAAAGAACTGCACAGTAGAAGATGTCGGCGGCTTTCTTTATGCAGGTAAAGTGCCTGTTAAAAGGACGTCAGCATTCCAAGTTAGTTATGCATTACCCATAAAGAAAATGGCCATATACTCTACAGTTGAGCCTCAGCTACATGCTCGACATGCAGTAATTCCTGAAGCTGGAAAGAAAGTAGAAGGAGCAGCAGAACAGATGATATATTATGTAGAGACAGGTACAGCCATCTATGCTTTTACATTCAATCTAGATCTTAAAGCCATAGGCATGAGCGCAATATCAGGCAAACCAATAGTATCTGAAGATGAAGCAAAAGCTAGGAGAAGAGCAGCTATAAGATCTCTAGCAAGAATGCTTTCATCAAGCCAGTTCGGTGCAAAACTCTCAAGATTCCTACCTTTAGGAGGAATAACATCACTCGTAGTTTCAGTAACTGAGAAACCTTTCACAGTAACATCACCCATATACGAGGGGTTTGAAGACAATACTATGAAGAGACTTGAAAAACTAGCAAAAGAATTTAATGAAGAATATCAGTACTATGTATTGGGCAGGGATGGGCTTGAGACACATGAGCATGTTACATCACAGCTTATACAGTATCTGAAAAGCAAGAATATTATCTAGACCTTGGTGTCAGGAATGCCTTATTCCTTAGTGGTTACACTGAGAAGCCATGGAATCATTGCACTCCGAGTATCTCCTCAAAGCAAGATGAGAATCTCTTTTAAACATCCACCACCTACCTCTCTTATCGGTGCCCTAGCTTATCCACTCTTTAACGAAAATAGAAGAGAAGTCATAATTAATGAGAATGGTGGGGCAAAATCAATAGGTGATGAACTTAGAAAAACGCTGATAAGTGTTGCGATCAGCAGTAGAGGAGGAGTAATGTATGGTCCACTATTCAAAATAAATAGACTTTACCATCATGTTGCTGAATCTGCAGTAACGTCTCTTCCAGTAACCGTTACTTATGCAGAATATGATTCACCCCTCAGAGTAGCATACATATTCGATGATGAAAAACTAAAAAATTATACAATAAATGAACTCAAGAGAGCTGCTTGGGGGATAACAAGGCTGGGGTCAAGAGAGAGTATTGTAAACGTTGAAGATGTAAAAACTTCGAGTGTAGAGATATCAGATGCAAAAGTTGTGAAGACATCATTTAGCTATTCTCTTGAGAAGGTAAAAAATGTTAGAGGTAGATATGACGTAGAATTAGTAATTGATTGGAAGACTACTGAGCTTGGCGATTACTCTAGAGCTAGTAGAATAAGAGTAGCGTACCCTCTCGAGGATAACGTAGTTGAAGGTGACTTGAAGGTAGCGGTTCTTAATGGAGAAGCTGTGATAGTATGAATGCTACCAGGATGCTTGATAAACTCCCCTTCACTGGCTTAATAAGAGAAATAATTACGGTAGGCTTACTTGAACTAGCTAAATCCAATATCTTTGAATCTGAGAAGTCAGAGCTGAACGAAAGAGTAGCAGAGTTGATGGAGAGAATGTCAAACCAAGTTGAAGAATACTTTTCTGAAATATCCTCTAGTAAAATTGTCCTTAACGATAGAAGTGCCTACTTTATAAAAACTAAGAGGCTTATAAAATGGTATGGAGAAGGAAGAATTCCTGAAGATTACATAAGATTAATGATATATGTATTGAGGGGGACATCTAATCTACTAAAGAGAAAGAAGATAGATTTTATGGATAGCCTAGAAAAAGTTCAAGTTGGCAGGGAAGTTATATTAGGTGAGAAATTCAATAATTCACTTGCAATTGTTCCAGCAGTCATTAAACAGGCTGAGTTCTATGAGTTTCAACATGAGTTTCTAAGGCCAACCGCAGGAGAAAAACCAGAGATATTGTTGGATCCTGTGTGGTTTGCATTGATGGCTATAGGCTTCTTAAGATGTTTCGCAGGATACTATGGTGGAAGATACTACTTTATCACAAAAGAAGACATAGAGGCAATCTTAGACATTCCTGAAAAAGCCAGAATGATACACGATGCCATAATATATCTAGCAGTTACACATACAAAGATGAAGCCTATCCCATACTGTGAAGAGCTCTATGAGCTTAAGTTAAGCTACGGTCTAGCCTCATCAGAAACAGTAATTCCCATCGAAGTATATCCTATGAAAATCTACGAGATATCGCTTGTTGGAAATGCTTATACATGTACTCGGACGATGTTATTAGATCTTACAGAAAGCACAAATTATCTCAAAGCTTACATCAACTTCCTTCATAGCATGCCGCAGATATCCTTTGGGATAGAGACAAAAGATTCGAATTACGAAAACCCAATCCACGCTCTATTAGATTTGGCAGAACGAGAGATCCAGAAGCCTGTCCAGGGGGATAACAGCATGCTATTGTTAACATTCGTTAAAGACCTCTATAGAGCAATACATACTGGAAGACCAAGCTTAATAGAAGAAACATTACTAAGACTTCTAAGGATATCTCATTCAATATTAACTAGTAAAGGAAAAGTTAACCTTTTGTTAAAGAATACTGTTAATGTTTTCATGTATGAACCTCATCTTTCAGCAGTTATCCATGCTGGAAGAAGGTAAGAGGGTGGTCGAAGAACAAAATTGGTTGACCTTGTTTCAGTGTATAATCAGGTAAGATCTAGGCTTAATGGCGATGAACGACCTCTAATCAATAACGTGTTAGAGGATATTCACGAAGCTGAGAAACCATTTCTCTATATTGTTAAAGCACCTACAGGATATGGCAAGACTGCGATAAGCATATCATGCGCAATATACTCAGTCTTCGATTCATCATTTTTCCCTAAAGTTGTACACATACTTCCAATGAGGTCAATCGTTGAAGATATACATTTTAGAGCTTCAATGATTCTAGATGAAGCTGTAAAGTCAAAAATGATGGATGTAAAAGAGGAAACAATAGAAGTATTTCATTTATTCCCACTAAATGTTACTACTATTGATACTTTCACATGGGATATGATGAAACTTAACACAAAGAAGATTACATCAATCAGGAGAGAGGAGGAATTCGGCTACGACTACCTTACTCAGGGATCACTATTAGATTCACTACTGTTTTTCGATGAAGCACACTATGTTCTTGAAGATGAAAATATGAAGGCTGTTTTCGCAGTAATATTAGAACTAATATTAAAGTATAAGACTTCTCTAATTATCTCTACAGCTACAATATCCAAAGGTTACGAAGAATACTTCTCAAACATTGCAAGAGCATACGGATACGATTTTAAGATTTTCCAACCCAACTCTTCAGATCCATTCATAATGAAAGAAAGTAAGAAAAACTTCAATATACAGTTAGTTGATAATGGAATAGACATAGTTGAAAATGTTAGTAGGTTTGTAAACTTAGACAAGGTAAACTTAGTTGTGGCTAACTCTCCACTTACTGCCATTAAGATTTATGATATATTGAAAGCCTCCAGCGAGGTTGAATTGTACTTACTACATGGCAACATGAAGAAAACACATAGAGAGAAGGTTCTTGAAAGTGTAAGGAGGATGTCTAAGAATAAAAACCCAAGTATAATCGTAACAACTCAAGTTATAGAGGCAGGAGTAGATATATCATCAGACGTCTTAATCACCGAGATATCCGTAGTACAGTCACTTTTGCAGAGGATGGGTAGAGTAGCAAGATACGACGAAGACTCTGCCAGCATATATATCTTAAAAAGCTCGGGGAAGCCATATCCAGCAGATAAGATTAAGAAGACTTGGGAGCAACTCAGCAAGAATATACAATCTATACATCCAAGGATCCCGTCTACATATTATGATTTGCTGAACGAAGTCCATGGGAGATACCAGCAAGAAGCTGACCTAATATATTCACCATATTACATTTCATTAAAACCTCTATCAAGAAAACTACTCTATCTATATACTAGGAGCCCAGAGATCCTCAGTCAAATTGAATACATCTTAAAACACAGACCTTTCTTAAGGGAATTCACTATCCCCGTGAAAGTGGATGATGAATTTATTCTATTTTCACCCAAGGAAGTGGAGAAGATGTTTCAAGAAGGCTCGGTCGAGGTTAAAGTTGATGGAGAAACTATAAGTTCATCTCCAGACTTCTATGAACTAGCTAAAGAATTCGCTCTAGGAAAGAAGGCTATTGAAGTAGTTTATACGAGAAGATATGATTGTATTCGTGGTGTAATTTCATGAAACATGTTTGTGCCGCTTATTTTCCTAAATCTCCAGATGAATCTGGACAGAGTATAGATGGTCATATACGTGAAGGTGTTAATTTCATAGAGAAGATATTCTTAGACAGAGGGTTTGATAATTATCTTGTTAGGTTGGCTCGTTTTCTCAAGGTTGAAATCTCAAATAAAGAGAGTAGAAATGCTCTTTATGCTTCATACATATTCCATGACTTAGGGAAAATATCTAGAAACTATCAAGAAAGTAAAACTAGCTTTGGAGGTCATGAGATTATCTCAGCATACTGGATATCTCTACATGGTAATCAACTCGGTCTAGGAGAGATGTTATACCCTGTTATATTTTCTATATATCTACATCATCATGACATACGAAGAAATATTTTTAAAGATATCATGAGGGCAGAACTATGCATGGAATGTCTTAAACTCATCCTAGACATATATAAGGAGAAGACCTCTATAGAGTTGACAGACTATAAGACAGAACTTGAAGGGAAGATCCATTCCCAGCTTAGAAACAAGTTTAATCGAGTTGTATCTATTGACCGTGAATTCAAGTATTTTAGATTGTCGTATCCTCTACTGCAAGTAGTCCATGGAGCAGATAATTACTCAGCTTCTAGGAGGGGAGGGGGACGATCGATATTATCAATAGAGGTTCAAAAAGTCTATAAAGCATTTGGATTCTTGAGAGAGAATTTTGGAATAACTGATTGACAACAGGTAAATTTATTAGAGTGGCTGAGTAACATAACTTGACTCTCTTGAGTAACATATATAAACTTAGTCATAACGAGGTAAACATGTATCTCATCGTTAGTCATGATGAGGTATGTTTGATAGATGCTTCAACTCCAGTCGACATGTTAATAAGGACTATAAGTAACATTCAAGAAAACCTTAACCTTAAATACATTTTATTAACTCATGGTCATTTTAATCATGTTAGGTATCTTGTTGGGATTAAATCGAAGCTAGGCGGAGAAGTCTATATTCACAATGATGATCAATCATTACTAAGAGAATTAGATGCAGAGCTTAAAGACGTCTTTCTACTTAGAGGTTTTGACAAATTCAAGATAGGAAGCATAGAGATTATTGCATATCATACTCCAGGGCATACAGAAGGTTCTGTATGTTTCTATTCTAGACACTTGAATGCTCTTTTTAGTGGAGATACATTGCTGAAGGGTAGTTTCGGAAGAATTTGGGGACCGCACTCTATGGGTAAGATGCTTAGGAGTCTTAAAACAATATCTAGAATACTTCCTCCTGAGACTATTGTTTATCCAGGTCATGGTTCTGAGACTAGGCTAAAAGATGAAGGGTGGCTTGATGGATTAGATATGCTTTCATAGATCTATTAATGTTTTGCATCTTTTGTTATTATGTATCCTCCAAATACTAAAGCCCATAGAAGTACTGGGTAGACGATCATCCTTTCCATCCCTCCATGTCCCAGTCCTAGATAGTTTTCAGATGCAAATAATCCTAATGCAACCAGGGATGCTATACCCATTATTATAGATATAAATGAGATGGGTTTAGATGTAAATCTATATGCTGCTATAGCGGTTACTCCTGCAAAGATAAATGTTATCGCAGACATTATTGTATGTAGATTGTATGGGCTTCCTTCTGGAAAAACTCCTACGCCTGTAGCTCCGAATCCAGTTAAGAATAAGACTATAGAGAGTAATCTACTCTTGAATACTTGATGGAGAAGCCATGAAGAGATGATTATAACTATGCCTAGAAATATTATTGAGCTATTAAAGATTGGAGCTGTTAAGCCGACTCCAAGGTCGCTAATATAGTTGTAGGCTACACTGTAGTTAGGATAGAGTGCCTCACATACTACCATTAATATCGTAAACTGGATTACACCTACCATGATCAATAAACCTGATATCAGACTATAACGAGTCACGGTATATCTATGTTTTAACTCTTTTTAATCTTTTCCCAAAAAATAGAAGATGTAGAAGGTTATTAACGGTATAAACCACCACATATACAGTAGTACTATCTACTTGGGAGGTGGCCACACTCTATCAAAGTATATATTCTTAGATGATACATTCAGAGGGATAGCGAAAGCATAGTCTGCATCTATGAGTTTAAGTTCTTGTGCTGCTACACCTGCGCTAAACATAACTCTACTATCTATGTTGTGTATGGATGCTGTCTTCACTGCTGAGCCTATCGCTATTCCTAGGTTAACTATACTATGTAAAGTATCTGCATCTATCTTCCAAAATGAAGGAGTCTTTAGATTTATCGTAGCCATCCTACATCCTATCAATACTACTGCTTTACTACTTCTTATGTTCTGAGCGTCTCTCATAAAGAAATTCCCATAATGCTCTGAGAGCACTTCCATCTTCTTTGCAAGTAGCTCTAATTCATCATCTCTATCGAGTATTCTCACTACAATATTTTCTACACCTCTAGCTTTTGGAGCTGTTAAAGCAGAGACAGCCATAAGCTTAGCAGCTTCTATTATAGTCTCCTTTACAAGATCTTTATCTTCAATCATTTCCACAACACCTTACTCAAAGATATCTACATTAAGTAATTTCATTTGAACTTATCTCTAGCCAGAGATATAAGCTCCTTATACGTTCATTTAAATGCTGGCTTCAAGAATCATTCATATGTGAATTCTAGAAGCATGTTGACTGTTAAAGAGATGGTTGGTTTAGCTTCCTTCTCAGTTATCTCTGGTGTAATCTTCGCTGCTTTAAGCCATCTAGTAGCTCCAGTAGTAACATTAACCGCTGGCCATATCGGTGTGGGAATGATATATGGTATATGGTTTATTGGTGGGACCCTTCCAGCATATGTAATCAGGAAGAAAGGTATAGCATTTCTCGGTGAAACAATAAGCTCAATAGTAGAACTACTTCTCATAAGCCCCTACTCTATACTACTATACTACTATGGACCAGCACAAGGTTTAATGAGTGAGATAGCTTTCAGGATTGGAAGATATAGATCATGGGGTTGGAGAACAATGATACTTGCTGGAACGCTACCTGTAATAGCTGCATATCCATTCGATTGTCTAGTCAGCCCATTCTATCCAGCTTGTAGAGACCCAGGCTATCCACTACATCTACACTTCATCATAATTGTAGCAATGCTTGTAAGTGGCGCAGTCTTCGCTGGAATGATAGTTAAGCTAGTTGTAGATAGGCTTGTTAGTGCAGGGGCTTTAAGGGGTTGGCCAGTTGCTCAGGCTAGAATCAATGAAAGCTAAGAGAGGCATTTGGAAGAGCCCTGAGATAAATCTAACATTAAGAGAAGGTGAGATAGCAGCGATTATTGGACCATGCGGCTCAGGTAAAACTAGCATAATGCTATCAATGATTGGCTTTCTACCTTATGAGGGAACGATGATGTACGATGGAGTTGAAGTATCTCTAATAGATAAAACATATCTTAGGTCTAAGATTGCATATGTTCCAGATGAACCTGAATCCTATATACTCAATAATAGAGTATTCGATGAAGTAGCTTTTGGACCCGAGAACCTAGGGTGGAAACCCAAGAAAGTAATTGAATCAACGATTAAAGCCCTAGAGATGACCAACATGCTAAACCTTTACGATAGAGAAGTTTCAACACTTAGTGGAGGCCAGAGGCAGAGGTTAGCCATCGCTGATGCATTGAGTATCTCACCTAAGATACTTTTACTCGATAATCCATTCTCGAACATAGATTGGGAGGCTAGGAAAACAATATCGAAAACATTAGAAGAACTCTGTGATCATGGTCTCTCAATAATCTTAACTGGTTATTCAATGGAAGAACTATATCTTAAACCAGATAGAACGCTATTCATAGGAGAAGTTGGTAAACCCTACGAGAAGAAAGCATCTTATACTAATCCTCTAGCTTCTGAAAGATTTGTAGAAGTTAAGGATTTATGGTTTAACTACGATAGAAGAAATATTGTTTTGAAAGGCGTCTCCTTCACTATACGTAGGAATGAGATCATCTCGATAATTGGGAAAAATGGTGTAGGTAAAACTACTCTTCTAAAGATTCTAGCTGGAATCTATAAGCCGAGTAAGGGAGTGGTCTTGGTTAATAGTAGAAAACCTAACCCGCATCTCTCAGTATATGTTAGCCAGAACCCCTCAGCCTTCTTAACAGAGGCAACACCAAGGGAGGAACTAGCTAGATCTAGAAGTATAGATACAGTAAATCTTTTAGAGAAGATCGGTTTATCCTACTTACTGGATAGGCCAATACATAACTTAAGTTTAGGCGAGAAACGTATAATCTCTATCTTATCTGGATTATGTAGAGGGAGATTGTTGTTATGTCTAGATGAACCTACATCAGGGCTAGATTATATGCTGGGGCATAGACTAGGCGAGATCATGAAGGCTGCAGTCTCCAACAATGTAACATTGATAATTGCTACACATGATATCTCTTTCGCAGAAGCATATTCTGATAGGATACTATTGTTAGAGAGGGGTATAATCTATGAAGACTGGAGAAGAATCTTTCAATGATTACAGCTACAGCATATATTCAGAGCCTGCTTCAAAAATTAACCCATTAATCGCAAACATATTCTTACTAGTATTAGTCAGCATCGCAACGATCGAATATGAAGTATACATTCTCTCTATAACACTCTTCTTATCAATACTTGTATCATGTATCGTTTCTAGAAAACCTATCCAGATCTTAAAGATTATGCTTATCTTTACACCATTTGGTTTAGGTCTAGGTATTTTTTACAGCATCATTGGGAACAAGGAAATCTTACCAGCCCTCCTCACAATAATCCTTAGAGTTGAAATATTAACTACTGGTTCAACAATACTTTATTATGGAATTGATCCATGGGAGCTGCCACAGATCTTAATAAATAAACTTAAGATTCCCCCTCACGTTTCCTATACGATTGCTATCGCTTTCATAATGTATCAACGGCTAATCAAAGATTTAAAAGAGATAATAGACTCTCTAAGGTCTAAAAATATCATACGTAATCAATTAGATTACATAATTAGAGTCCATATAATGCTGTATGTACTGATCTACCATGCTATACGTAGAACTGAAGAAATGGAGGTGGCTCTTGAAGCTAGAAATTTTAATCCACTAACGAGGAGAGCAAGGAAGAATCTAAGAATAAGATCTTGGGAGATCTTGCTGATTACTCTAACCATCATAATAGTTATAGTATTGAAGGTATTTGTAAGATGATAAAATTGATATAATCTTTGATATTAAAGTTATGTTGGGAATGGACTCTTACATACTTATCGGGTTATTGTTTACAGTACCAGCATTAATAGTTGCCACTATATGGATTGTAGGCGAAATCAGATCTAGAAAAAATCCACAAGTCGAGTTCAGGATCGAGAGATATGTTGTCTCTCCTAAATATGTTTTCCCATCTTCTTCTCCTGTCATTTTAGTAGGTTACTACAATAGGCTCGAGAATACGATAATGTTATCAATTTCAAGCATAGTATCAATGGTGTGGAGAAAGATTAAGAAAGAAGAGTTTACGAACCTTGTGATTCTTGAACAAAGATTCATTGATGAGTTTGTTAATGAATTAGATACTGTATTGATTCATGAATTTACGGAATGGGCTGTACATCAGCTTACATTAAAGAGGATTTTAACACATAGTTTATGGAATCAGTTTGTAAGGCAGCTCAATAAATAATTGAATATATCTAACTCTTAAACCAATTTATTCAATAAAGATTGTAGTTTACTTAATAGATACTATGATTATCCTTTATGTTAATTCTTTCTCCTGCTGAGCTGTCTTCTTCATCTCTATCTTTGCTAGTGTCGTTAGGTATCCTGCAACTTTGTTTCTAATCTTCTTAGAAGCTCTACCTGTTAATAACTGTCCAACAAGAATTTTATTTTTTTCAAAATCTGTAGTTATCTGATCTCCTAGTACCTTCAATATCTCTTTTGCTAAAACCTTAACCTTCCTTATTCTAACTTTACCCATCTCCTAGGCACTTAAAATCTATCTTTAAGAAGGATAATAAAAACATTCTTTAAAATTTATGTATTGTTTTCAGATTAATGTTTCGATCCTCTCGAAGATGTCTCTATAACTTAGCACGCCTATTACATGTCCAGTATAGTCTATTACTGGAAGATGTCTTATCTTATGAGTTATCATGATATTCTTAGCTTCATTGACGCTTGCATCTTCTCTAACAGTAATCGGGTTTCTAGACATATATTCTTTAACATGGTGAGAAGGGTCAACCTTCTCCTTAAACAATCTCAGGAAATCTCTCTCAGTAATTATTCCTATGCATCTTCCATTATTATCAATTATAATAGCGCTACCTACATCTTTCTCTAACATCTTGGAGACAGCATCTTCCAGCGTAGAATCCTCTCTTAATATTAAGACCTTCCTACTCATTATATCCGAAACACGTACCGACGTTAAACCACACATAATTGATACCCCTCAGTAAATTTATATTTCTTTATGTAAAAACTTTTTCTCATAAACAAATTTTATTAGAAGATTCCAGTTTACTATTTATGAGATGATGACAGGCTCCGAAGATCTCTATGACGTTACAATAATAGGGGCAGGCCCAGTTGGACTTTTTGCAGCATTTTACGCTGCAGGAATGCGGGGTCTAAAAACGAAAATAATTGAGGCATTGGATATAGTCGGAGGTCAATTGGTTACATTATACCCTGATAAATACATCTATGATGTTGCTGGTTTCCCTAAAATACTTGCAAAAGACTTAGTTAGAAATCTAGAAAGTCAAGCCATGGCTTATCAGCCTACACTCGTGTTAGGCGAATCTGTAGAAGAACTTTTCTATATTGATAATAAGATTATACGATTAAAGACTAACAAAGGAGTCCATTATACAAAGACAGTTATAGTATGTGCAGGAAGAGGAGCAATAAAACCGAAGAAACTTGATAATCCATCTGTTAATAGATTTGAGGGTAGAGGAGTATTCTATCAAGTTACTGATAAATGGCAGTTCCGTGGAAAACGTATAATGATCGTTGGAGGCGGTGACTCAGCTCTCGATTGGTCTTTAGAATTGAAAGATATAGCTTCTGAAGTTATACTTATTCATAGGAGAACAGAGTTTAGAGCTCATGAAAGAACCGTGGTAGAAGTCTTTCATTCACCTGTAAAAGTTATGGTCCCTTACGAGGTAAAGGAAGCTTCAGGATTAAGCAAACTCGAGAAGGTTACTATCTTCAATAATAAGACTGGTGAGGAAGCTACTTTCGACGTTGATGCACTTATACTACAGTTAGGTTACGAAGTAGATGTCTCAATCTTTAAGAAATGGGGACTAGAAATAGTTGATAATCATATCAAGGTTAACGGTAAGATGGAGACAAATCTTCCAGGAGTATATGCTGCAGGAGATATTGCTTACCAGGCTGATTCTGTAAAACTGAATTTAATAGTAGTAGGATTTGCACAAGCAGCTATAGCTGTCAATATGGCTAAGAAGTATATCGACCCATCTTCAAGCATCTTTCCAGGCCATAGTTCAGAGAAGCGATTAATTTAGTCTGCCCCCCGCACCAATGTCTAGAATAGTTGTTGAACTAAAAGAGTAATATTTTTAATTTATGATGTACAAAAGGTAATTAATGGGAATAAATTTATATATAAAAATAGGGTCAAATTTTATATATTAAGGCTCCCCCTATCAAGAAGGGTCCCTATGCTCCAAGCGAGAAGTTCTATTAGAAAAAAGATTCATGTAAGTGGAAATGAATATTATTACATTCATATACCTTCAAAACTTGCACATGATAGTCAATTCCCATTTAAGGATGGAGACGAGTTAAGAATAGCCGTTGATGTTTCTAGGAATAGGATGATCATTCAGAAGATAGCTAACAAAAGGAAGCAGAAAAATAAGAAGTAAAATTTCAATCTCAACTATATTGTAGACCCAGTTACGTGAGGTCTTAAAGCTACTTGAACTTCTTTCTTTCTCATACGTTTAAAAATTCCTGCTGAGGTTATCATCTTCTTTAAGAGCTGGATAGATTTCGCAGGATCTATCCCTTTAGGGCAGACACTGCTACATGCTGCTGCAAAGTGACATCTCCAGCATCCATGCTCTGAATCTATTACAGAGAGTCTGTACTGAAGTCCTGTATCTCTCGAGTCCGCTGAGATTCTGTATGCTTTATTCAATATCATCGGCGTAAGGAATAGGTTGTCAGTTGAATAGGTTGGACAAGCTGAAGAACATAAACCACATTCTATACAATCTGCAAACTGTAAGTATTCCAACAATTCTTCAGGATTCTGTAGATACATACCTGTAGGACTCCTCATCTCCTCATGGTCATCTCTAATTATGTAGGGTTTAATCATTTTTTCTTTCATGAATAAGTCAGAGAAATCTGTTACGAGGTCTCGGATTATTGGGTAATTATTGAGAGGTTCGACTACTACTACTTTAGAATTTAGTTCTAGAACTCTTGTAAAGCATGCAAGCCTCTGTTTACCATTAATCATCATGCCACATGAACCACATACAGCTTGTCTACATGAATATCTAACCGCTAGAGATGGATCTTTTTCTTCTTTTATCCTTAAGAGCGCGTCTAAAACTGTTAAGCTTCTATCTACTTCTAGCTCATAGATTTTCCATTTTGGTGAGGCGTCTACGGCTGGATTAAATCGAAATACTTTAAATCCGATCTTTCTGATCTCACTCTTCTCCATTGGTCTCACCATCCCCCAAATAATACTAGTAGAAAGTAGAATCCAGAGACAAAGAATATTACTCCAACTATTACTAGGATTGTTGAAATAACTTTTCCACTACTTGATCCTGGAAATAACTCTACCAATACTACTCTTAGACCATTCATAGCATGATATAGTACTGCCCCTAAGAATATGCCGAGGCTTATAGGGTACCATAGAGTAGATTTAATCCATAGAAATCTTTCTAGATTGTTGGCTATCAAGTGAATGGCCCCAGTCACTAGGATGAGAAAGCCTGTAACATAATGTAGTAGCATCTTAGTTGATTCCTTCACATCTACCACCCCAATAAATCGAATGCAACCATTATCCAGAAGTATAGTATAATGATGAAAGCTATTAGAACCAGATATACTGCGAGCCTCTGGCCCCCACTTAACGAGGTCATCTTGTATGGATATACAGCTCTCTTAGGCTTGCCTACAATGAATCCGTACTCTGCAAGTACTAGTCTTATACCATTAAACGTATGGAAGACAACTATTATTCCGAGCATAACTAAGACTGCTTTACCAATTAATCCTGGCGGCTCCCATAGTTCTCCAGTGACAGCATAGACTAATCCTACGTTCAGTATATGTGAGAGAAGGAAGATTATTATTCCAACACCTGATATCCTCTGTGCAACATACATTAACTTCTCTATTGAGTAGCCTCTGAGCTTCAACCATCCAAGAATCCCTTGCTTATTTTCTCTTCTACTCAATTCTCCTCCCCCCTTAGTATTTTCTTTCTTTCGGCTCCCATTTAGTAATCTTTACTGGCATGTACTCTAGTCGAGGGCCTTCAGGAGTTTTCATTGCAAGAGTGTGTTTCAGCCAGTTAACATCATCTCTCTTTGGATAATCGAAACGATAGTGAGCTCCTCTACTCTCAGTCCTTGCAAGAGCTGAAACGAAAACTACTTCTGCTACTTCAAGCATAGCATCAAGCTCTAATACGTTTATAAGATTCTGATTAAATTCTCTACTTTTATCATTCACATTTCCTGTTCCGAATCTTTTTCTAAGTTCTCTAATCTTTCTCAGCCCTTCCTCTAAACCTTTACCATCTCTGAAAACGTATGCATGCTGAGTCATAGCATTCTGCATCTCTCTTCTAATCAAGTATGGATCATCACCAAACCCACCTTTTAATATTTCATCAAATATTCTTTTCTCCTCTTTCTCTACTTGGATATAGGGTATATCATTTCTACTAGTTTTCTTTAACACGTATTCTGCTGCATTTTTACCTGTTATGTATCCGTATACTAGACAGTCTGTTGTTGAGTTGCATCCAAGCCTATTCGCTCCATGTATGCTTACACAGTTTACTTCTCCAGCAGCCCATAAACCTTTAACAGGTGTTTGACCATTTATATCTACATGGACTCCACCCATAGTGTAGTGAGCTACAGGTCTCACTGGAACTGGCTCATCTACAGGGTTTATTCCAGCAAATTTCATAGCTATCATTTTTATTTCTGTCAGTTTCTCATCTATGATGTTTTCACCTAGATGGGTCAAGTCTAAGTGTACGTAATCTAGACCGTTCGGTTCCTTGAAGCCTCTACCTTCAATGATCTCTCTCATCATAGCTCTTGAAACTATGTCTCTTGGCGCAAGCTCCATTTTCTCTGGCGCATATCTAGACATGAACCTTTCTCCCTGCGTATTTCTCAAGTATCCACCTTCACCTCTAGCAGCTTCTGAGATGAGTATCCCTGAAGGAACTAAACCCGTTGGATGGAACTGGATAAACTCCATATCCTTTAACGGTATACCTACTCTATACGCCATAGACATGCCTTCAGCCGTAGCTGAGTGCCCATAGGTTGTGAAAGAATACAGTCTACCAGCTCCACCTGTAGCTAATATTCCAGCTTTTGCTTCAAAGATGTAAAGCTCTCCACTTTTCATTTCTAAGGCTGTGAATCCTCTAAATTCATTGTCTTCAACAAGTATTGAGGATGCAAACCATTCATGATAGAATGTTATATTATCATATTTTAAGCAGGTATTGTATAGTGTCTGCATTGCATGAAGACCAGTCTTATCAGATGCATAACATGCTCTATCGAAACTATGACCTCCGAATGGTCTTTGATCGATCCTACCGTCAGGTCTCCTACTCCAAGGCATTCCCCAATGCTCAAGCCTAAGAATCTCTAATGGAGCAAGCCGAATGAATAGCTCTACGGCGTCTTGGTCAGCTAGATAGTCTGAACCCTTAACAGTATCAAACGCATGGAGGTCGAAGCTATCACCTTCATCGGGATATAAGACTGCTCCAGTACCTCCAGCGTAAGCAACTGAGTGACTCCTCATAGCATGTACCTTGCTTATAACAGAAACTTGAATCTTAGAGTCGATGCTTGCAGCCTCTATCGCAGCTCTGAGACCAGCAAGTCCAGAACCAATAATAGCGATATCCGTATTTATCTTATCTACCAAATATGCTCACATGGGTATTTATTCTATTCCTGCATATAACTATTTTCTTTTAGATTCATTTTAAGTTACTTTACTACGAATCTTCATATATTTTATAGGCTTATTCAAGTTCAATGTTCTTCTAATTTTCGCAATCAATCTTCTTGGACTCCTAATATTGTAGAGATGTGATCTACATCTACAATCTGATGATCCAAAGTTGTTAATGCTTATCAAATCATTTTCTTGTAGAAGCTTAGCTATTCTACATTCATAATTCTTCGATAGAGGTAATATTACTGCATAGAGAGGTTCTACATTATTTGAAGATGTTAGGTAATCGATATGCCATCTTAAAGTCTTCCTCTTCTTAAGATGTCTCCTGATCCTTGCTTCTACAGCATTTTGAGCAGAGCCCACATATACGTACACCCCAGCTGGAAAATTGATTAAACCTAATGACCCGACTCTAATCTTAATATCCCTAGATACCTTCAAGAATAGAAGATACACTCCCTTCAATGGTAGGTAATTGAAGCGGAAACCTTATAATCTTTCACCACCATCTTCATAGAAAGTATATATGTGATTAAGTTAAGCTAATCTAGAAATAGAAATGCTCAGTACGAAAGATATAGAAGAATATTTAAGAAGAAATAAGATAAGAGGCGAGATTGTTTATCTTAAGCCTGGTGAGGCGAAGACATCTATCAGTGCTGCGAGAGCTATGAAATGTAGCCTTGGACAGATTGCTAAGAATATACTCTTAGTTGGAGAGAGAAGTAAAGTCTTGGTTATAACTTCAGGTGATAAGAGAGTTGATTTAATGAAGATCTCAGGGATCTTTGGAGAAAAATTTAGGCTTGCAACCCCATCTGAAGTTATAGAGGAGACTGGGTATAGTGTTGGAGGAGTCCCCCCATTCTGTCATAAGAAAGAAATAAGAATAATAATCGATAATTCAATTAAGAGATTTAATTTTGTTTATACTTCTGGAGGATCTGAAGATACATTGATGAAGATAGACGTAGATGAGTTAATAAGAGCATGTAATGGAGAACTATTAGACGTATCAGACTAGAGTATAAATAATTTACTTAAGCTGAGGATGCAGGACTTCGTTAGCTTAAAACTTAGAACATAGTAAACAGGATAAAGATTTAACTTAGAGCAAGCAAGATATACTTCACGAGGATAATGGAAGAAATATCGGGGAAGCCGGCTCGTTTATTCCGTATCCTTGAAGATGGAAGATTGATGTGTACTGCATGTGCACGTTACTGTAGGCTTAAGAATGGTCAGATAGGATTCTGCGGAATAAGGAGGAACGTAGATGGAACATTATACCTGCTTGTTTACGGTAAAGTGATCTCAGCACATGTAGACCCTATAGAGAAGAAGCCTGTAACCCATTATGCTCCAGGGACGAAGATATTCTCGATAGCTACAACTGGATGTTCATGGATGTGTCAATACTGTCTAAACTTCGACATCAGCCAGAGGAGGAAAGTTGAAGGCGTAGATACAACACCTGAGAAAATCGTTAAAATGGCTAAAAAATATGGTAGCCATGGTATAGCATACACGTATAATGAGCCATCAATCTACATGGAGTTTGCACATGATATTGGTGTAATAGCTAGAAGAGAGGGGTTGATAAATGTCTTCGTCACGAACGGGTATTGGCCTGATGGTGTTGAAGAAGCAAAAGATTTTCTTGATGCAGCAACAGTAGATTTCAAAGGCAATGGTGAAGTAGAGTTTTTAAGAAAATACGTAGGAGTACCAGACCCCGAGCCTATCTTCCAGACTCTACTTGAACTCAAGAATAAATCAAAAGTCCACATAGAGATTACAGACTTAGTTGTACCTAAGATTGGAGATAGCCTTGAAGCGGCAAATAAATTAGTAAAATGGGTATATGACAATCTAGGACCAGATACACCTATACATTTTCTTAGATTTCACCCCGATTACAGACTGCTACATCTACCATTAACTCCTGTTGAGACTTTAGAGAAACATTATGAATTAGCTAGGAAAGCTGGATTAAAGTATGTTTACATAGGTAATGTTCCAGGTCATCCATATGAGAATACATATTGCCCAGAATGTGGAAAGATAGTCGTGGAGAGGAGAGGATTCGATATACTGGGATGGCATCTAGATGGGGAAAACAAGTGCAGATTCTGTGGATACAAGATAGCAATACATGGATCCCCACCACCAGATTATAGAACATCTAGATTCATACCCGTTTTCTTTAAATAATGTCACCGACAAAGAAAAGATCTAATAGACTGTTAAAATCAACTACATATTCTCTAGGTATTCAATCTATCTTTAGGCCCCAAGTTAAACTACTAGATGGATAACCTAGCAGGTTTAGATTAGCTGCATTGACGTTTTTTAAGTGTCTTCTAGCTGCATCTAGACATTTATGAAGTTGTTTCTCAGGTGTTACTGGTAGATCTCTCATCATGAAGTCTGGATGGAAGATTAATAGAGAATATGGAATCTCAGGGTCAAGACTTGAGATAAATTCTGCTATCATTTCAACTTCTCTCTCATCAACATAATATGGTACTAGAAGGGTTGTAGCTGTAAGTATAGGTACGTCTCTCCTCTCATTATAGAATTCTCTATAGATCAGCTCGAAATTTTTTAAAGTCTGTACGTTATCTCTACCTGTTAAAGCTTCATGGATTGAAGATGTATATGCTTTCAAATCAAACTTTATGTTTCCACCTGTCTCAAGAGCTATCTCCCCAACTCTCTTAACTAGCGATGGATTCCCACTACCATTCCACTCAAAACATATTCTTAGAATTCTGTTTGATGGTTTTTCTTCAGTTATCCTCCTAGAAGATTCAATTGCAAATGGAAGCTGAGGTTCAGGAGAACCACCGAACCAGCACCAACAAGTAATCCTACTATTTTTCAATGTTATGTTTACAAGCTCATCTACAGTTGTCTTCTCAGCATTCTCTAAAAACTTATGATTCCAATTCTGACAGAATAAACAATTAAAACTACAACCATAGAAGAATAATGCAAGATTGTAATAACCTATCTCAGAATTGTTTCTTACCGCATACCTGGGATAACCGCATCCAGTCCCAGCAGGGCAAAACCAAGATGAGCAGCAGTTTGTCACATGAGGGTCAAGGTAGTAGTGAAGTAGAGCTGACTTATTATCAGCAATTTGTAAGAGTTTACCAGATTTATTCATCCTTAGACCGCAGTATCCTTTTTCTCCTTCACCCATTATACAATTGTTTGCACATAACTTACATGGGATACCTCTAGTCGTCCTAGGAGGGTTAGATGGTAAACCATACTTTAACCTAATTTCACTATGCCTCCAATTAACATATTCAAGAGATTCAGCAGGTCTATTCCTTAAGCAATCTACACATACGCCTACAGATTCAGAAATAAACCTAGACTTTGCTCTACATACCATGCATTCTTTCTCTGCTAACAATTTAGAGCTCCAACTAAAGAACATCTCTAGCCCATATAGATATTGAGAAAAGCTGTATATATTTACATAGTTTTAAATAGAAATATTTATGAAAATGCAGACTGCATGGAACCACATGAATATGGAAGTTACATTAGAAGAGTTTCTAGAAGCATGGAAAGAACATGAGATAAAAGAAGCAAGAAAAGGATTCCAATCCCACTTAGCTGCTTATATTATAGTTAACACCTTCCTCATATTCGTTAATCTATGGGTTTCATCTGGAACTATCTGGTTCATATGGCCTCTAGCAGGATGGGCTATAGGGTTAGCCTTCCATGGATTCTTTAGTAGACCTAGTCAAGTAATAGATGATATAGAGAAGAAACAATCATACATTTTACGGATAGCCTCAAAGAGAAAGACCACTACTTGAAGACGAATGTCCAAAAATACTAATATTTAATAATAATAAGTTTGATCTAGAATGGAAAGAATATACGAGCGCCCGTAAACTCAAAAGTGAGCCTTTAAACTTAATGTCAAGGACCATGGTCTTGAATCTATAATATTGGATAATGTAGATAACGATATGTACAGACAGACAATTTTACCTTCTTATCCTTCTAGGATATCATTAGTAAATCTATCATAACTGTATCAGTCGTATTTTAGCTGTCTTCGAAAAATGTCTAGTATCAAGATTGGATTTGTTAAGTAAAAGAAGCCTGGAAAATAATTTAAGGAATCAGTTATCCTATAGCCCATATTCTTCATGTATTGCTTTTACTGCTTCATTTCCATCTTCTTCTTTTACTACGAAGGAGATGTTTAATTCAGATGAACCTTGTGCGATCATCCGAATGTTTACCCCTCTCTTTGCTACAGCTCCAAAAACTTTACTTGCTACTCCAGGCGTCCCCCTCATACCTTCTCCAATTACTGCGATAACATTTACATCATCTTCAGACTCTATATCTTCAACTAAGCCCGTTCCTAGAAGAGCTGTTTCAAGCCTATTTAAAGCTCTAGTTAATGCATCCCTCTTAATAACTATGGATACGCTAGATTCTGAAACACTCTGAGAGATCATCATGACGTTTATGTTCTCTCTGGCTAGTGTTTCAAGTATCTTGGCCACTGTCCCTGGTTTACCAACCATGCTTGCACCTCTAACACTGATCATAGCAGCATCCTTGACTAGGAGAACAGCCTTGACAATCATATCACTCTTCTCAGGTTTTGCAACTATTAATGTTCCTGAATGAGATGGATTAAATGTATTCTTTATTCTAACCTTGATATTTGACTTCATAGCTGGTTCAAGTGCTCTTGGATGAAGACCTTTAGCCCCGAATATCGCCATTTCTATTGCTTCATTAAATGACAATGTTGATAGGACTCGAGCATTCTTAACTATTTTAGGGTCAGCTGTCATTAATCCATCTACATCACTCCAAAGCCATACCTCATCTACATCAAGACAATATCCAAGTATTGTTGCAGTATAATCGCTTCCTCCTCTACCTAGAGTTGTTATAACACCTTCTTCATTAACTGCGATGTATCCTGTTATTATAGGGGTTACCCCTCTATCCAGTAGTGAGCCGATTCTTCTTCTAACTTCGAGCTTAGTGATCTCCATGAGTGGGTTAGCTTCACCGAAATTTGAGTCCGTTACTATCCCAGCATCTCCACCATCTAAGTATTTACAGTTAACATTTAGTTCCGTTAAAGCTCCCCACATTATCCTCGTTGATAATCTTTCTCCAAATGAGACTACGTAATCTCTAGATCTCGGGGTAGCTTCTCTAAGATACAATATGCTGAGAACTGCTCTTCTTAGATCTTCTGTTAATTCTTTAATAATACTTTTAACATCTATTTTAACTGCTTCATCGATTAGAGCATCATCTATTGCTCTAAAATGTTTTTCAGACAAGTTATTCAGGGTAATCTCAACATCTCTTACTCTACCCCTTGAAGCCTTATCAACTAGCGTAAATAATGTATCTGTTACTCCAGCCATAGCCGAACATACTACGATAATCTCATTATTTTCTACATATTCTTTTACAAGTCTTGCAGCATTCTTTATTCTCTCCCCATCTCCAAGAGAAGTGCCTCCAAACTTCATTACGTACCTCATTTAAAGCTTCACCTCTACTAACTTTTTCTTAATTTCTATTAAATCTCTTAGGATTGCAGTAGCAGTCTCTCTTCCTCCTGCACCTCTTCCAAGGATTACATGTATGCCAGAGTTCATAGTTGTGAAGGAGACAGCATTCAGTGAGTATCTTATGGCTAAGGGGTCTTCCTTCTTAATTCTAGTAGGTTTAACTTCTAATCCACCATCTACTCTACCTATCAATCTATATGTTTCTCCAGATTGAATGGCTTCATCTATTTCCTTCTTTCTTAGTTCTTCTATTCCTTTTATATTGACATCGTTTATAGTTACCTTGATTCCCAATACTTCATTTGCAAGTATAACTAGCTTGGCAGCAGTATCAAATCCTTTGATATCTAAGCTTGGATCTTTCTCAGCATAACCTTTCTCCTGAGCTTCACGTAACGCTGTGTCGAATTCTAGACCATCTTCCATCCGAGATATGATATAATTTGTTGTTCCATTTAACACCCCTTGTACCTTGATTATCTTATCTCCCCTAGCACATTGTCTTGCAAACTCTATTACTGGTAACCCTCCTCCTACCGAGCCGCTAAATCTAAAGATAACATCTTTATGTTGTGCAAGCTCTTTGAATGCTGGGAGTGCTAATGCTAATGGACCTTTATTAACTGTGACAACATGGATCCTTAATGTTAAAGCTTTCCTAATATATGTATAGCTTGGCTCACCGTCTCTCAGATTTGTCGGAGTTGCATCTACTAGAACATCTACATCTAACTCATCCAGCAAGTCTAATACGTTTAAACCAAGCCTACCATAATCACTATGAGATGAGACTGAACCACTTTTCTTCTTTGTTTTTATCATTTCTTCAAGGTTGAGACCTTTCTCATCTACTGCAGCGCCTCCACTATCAGCTATCCCTATGATACGTATGTTTAATCCTTCTTCCCTCCTTAGTTCTTCAGAACGTTCTATCAATATTTCAGCAAGACTTCTACCTACTACTCCGAATCCTGCTAAGAGTATCCTCAGCTTTCATCACCTCTATATATAAGTGGATTTCTGCTCGAGGATCTTTGAAGAGCAAGATTAGAACTCGGTTTGGTAACCCCCTCTCATTACACCTTCGAGATTCCTCATTTAGATTCGATTATTTAAGTATTTCCATAAGATAACATTATTTTACTAGGAATGATAAGATACTTTAAAGAATGATTGAAAACATACTCTTAGGGTTTCTCTCAGGGTTAATCCAAGGTGTTACCGAGTGGCTTCCAATTAGCAGTAAGACGATGCTATTCTTTATATTCCATTTATGGAGCCTATCTCCATCAGATTCATATATGTTAAGTTTACTGCTTAATGGTTCAACTGCAATAGCGGCATCTATCTACTTTAGAAGAGAATTGCTAAAAATGCTAAGCTTAACTACCAACATAGATGATGCAAGCCTTAGACTACTCATATTTTTAATAATTTCTACACTTGTTACAGGCATTCTTGGAATATTTCTCTCCATGCTCTCAATTGATCTACTCAGTAAATTAAATTCAAGTGATGCATTAATTTTCATAGGATCAATGTTGTTTGTAACAGCTTTCCTGAATTGGTGGAGGATAAAAATAAAATCTATGAAAAAGAGTATAAATGATGTAAATATTCCAGATGCATTGATAGCTGGATTAGCTCAATCTTTCTCTATTCTTCCAGGAATTAGTAGAAGCGGCGTAACTATGCTAGCTCTCATTCTTAGAGGATATGATGTCAAGGACTCGCTAATCATCTCATTCTTAATGAGTATACCAGCAACATTAGGGGGAAGCATATATGCATACATAGTATCTCCAGAAGTCTTTGAAGTTTTAGGATTAGCTGAAATCTTCTTCTCAATTACTATAGTTGTTACTGTCTCCTTAGCTATGATAAACCTATTACTAAGATTATCTCAAAAATTCAAATCACACTTATTCTTGTTAGGGCTATCTATTATAACTATTCTCTCAGGATCTTTCTTCCGCTAACTCTATTAAACTTCTAAGTATTTTTGCATGCTTTCTTTCATCTGCTTCTACGGATTCAACTAGAACTTTGAGAAGTTTATGTGGAAGATACGATTTCACTTCATCTAAACTATGAATATGAGCAATTTCTTCTTTCTCTAGTAATGATTGCAAGATATTCTTTTTAGGTACTTCTATCTTCATTTCGTCACCTCTCTCAAGTATAGAAATAGTAGTCATCAATACATCTGCATGTTTAATACTATCACTTGCAATCTGTCTAAAAATCATTCTTGTAATTTCATTATCTAACTTAGAAGCGGTCTCCATAAACTTCTCAGCAGCTTCATGTTCTGCCTGCGCTCTTTCCCGGAGTGTTAGTATAAGCTTGTTCTTAGCTTGGTCTAAACTATATTTTATCTCTCCTTTCTTTTTCTCTTCAATAATGGATGAAAGAGCTAATGCAAGATCGTATATCTCTGCTTCTGAGACTCTTCCACCTTTAGAGATAATCTTCTCTACTACCTCGTTAATAAGTTTACTAGCTCTCGGCTCTTCAAGAAGCTTCAACAACCTTCCTCTCCTACCACTCATATAATGTGTTACAGCTGCTGGACTAACATTAAGTATTTGAGAAGCTCTTCTTCTACTATAACTATATTTCTCTACGAGTATCTTTATCATCTTCGCCCTAATTGCAGGTACTAGTTGCTCAGAACGTACAGACATCTATTATACTATAATTGCTTTACGAAGTTAAAAAGTTGTTTTTAGCATGTGTTTACAGTGTATATCATAGCTTTTTACACAGCAAATTCTTAAATATCAATTTTTAAAGATATAAGCTTGGTAGAAAGATCAATGGACTACGATGCTGGAAGTAAACCGCTTAATGTTTATCCCCTTTCTATAATCGAAGAAGGAAAAACGGTTAAGATAGTTAAAATAGTTGGTGGAAGAGGATTAGTTAGAAGATTATATGAGATTGGACTTTTACCTGGAGCTGAGATACAAGTTTTAAGAAATAGTAAACATGGACCAGTTATTATAAGGAATAGCCTTAGTGGTACCTTTTCTTTAGGTTTTGGAGTCGCTAAAAAGATAATGGTTGAGGTGATGCAATGACCTGTCATGAAAAAGCATCAAGTACTAAGATCAATATTAAACAACCATCAATCAAAGTAGGCATTATTGGAAATCCTAATGTTGGAAAGTCCGCTTTATTCAATAAAGTAACTAAAGGAAAAGCATGGGTCGGCAACTGGCCTGGTGTAACAGTCGAGAAGAAAGTCGGTAAGATCAATCTAGGAGAAGTTAACGTAGAAATAGTTGATCTACCTGGAATATATGGTTTAACTGCACATAGTCAAGATGAAGTTATTGCAAGAAAATTCTTACTTGAAGAAAAACCAGAGATAGTAATTCAGGTAGTTAATGCTGTGAACTTAGAGAGAAATCTCTATCTCACAATCCAGCTTCTCGAAATGGGCCTTAAACTGACCATAGCATTAAATATGGTTGATCTAGCAGAAAAAGAAGGAGTAGAGATAGATATTAATGGATTAATGAATGAGTTGAAAGTCCCAGTTATACCAGTTGTCGCTATTAAGGAAGTTGGGATAAATCAATTAACAAAAACAGTGATAGAGCAAATAGATAAACCAACTCCATCTTTCAAGCTAGATTACGGAGTAGAGATAGAAGAAGCTATAGAAAAAATTAGGAAAATCATAGATTCATCTATGAAGAAGCTTGACCTAAGGATTGATTCAAGATGGCTAGCAATCCGATTATTAGAAGAAGATAATGATATAGTAGAACGGCTTAAAAATCTTGGATTAGAATACATCATTAGAGAATCACGGCGTATCAGAGAGGAGTTGGAGGCTAGATTTAACAAAAGTATAGAAGTATTAATGATCGAGAAGAGATATCACTATATACTTTCTTTATCTAAGAAGTATATTAAAAGGAAAACTACTAAGGGGACTCTCACCACCTTCACTTACAAGCTTGATAAAGTCTTAACACATCCGATCATGGGTCTAATGATATTCATATCCACGCTATATTTACTGTTTAAACTATCATTCGATATCGCAACCCCTCTAACTGAATTGATCGAGACATTCTTTTCTAATAATGTTTATAATTTCTTCAAGACTTTATTTTTACCTGAAATAGTCTCATCTCTACTCTCTGATGCAGTTTTAAATGGTGTTGGCATCGTTTTAATATTTATCCCGAATCTTCTATTCTTATTTCTAGGTATATCATTTCTTGAAGATACTGGATACCTAGCTAGAGTTGCATTTTTATTTGATAAATGGATGAATAAAGTAGGCTTAAGTGGTCGAGCTGTAATTCCATTATTAATCGGTTTTGGATGTAATGTTCCTGCAATAATGTCAACTAGGACTCTTGGAACTGATAGAGATAGGGGATTAGCAGTCTCTATGATACCATTCATTTCATGTAGTGCTAGACTTCCCATATATCTACTATTTACTCTTGCATTCTTTAAGGAGAGCCAGATCATGGTAATCTTAAGTATGTATTTACTAGGTGTAGTAATTGCGATCTTCACAGCAATCCTATTCAATAAGTTGCTATTCAAACGTCAATCAGTCGGATATGTTATGGATATGCCTCCCTATCTTACCCCTTCAGCTATGAATATCTTGATTAAGAGTTGGGAGAGAGTAAAATCGTTTTTAATTAGAGCAGGAACTATAATTGTATCATTAATGGTTGTTATATGGGTTCTCAGCGTTACTGGTCCAGAAGGATATCTTGGGGCAGAAGCTTTAAGCAATCCAGAACTGTTATCACGCGGCTGGATAGCCTTTTTCAGTAAGCTTCTACAACCATTATTTGAACCATTTAATTGGGATTGGAGAATAATAGCATCATTAATATTTGGATTTATAGCTAAGGAAGTTGTTGTATCTTCATTAGCTGTTCTATATGGTGCAGGTGAGCAGGGTCTATCAACAGTTCTTTTAAGCTCTTTCACTCCACTTACTGCATACTCTCTTATGGCTTTTACTCTACTCTATACACCATGCATGGCAACGGCGGCAACTATAAAAACTGAGATAGGCTTAAGATACACTCTACTAATAGTATCTTATCAATTAATTATAGCATATACCGTAACATATGCAATTCTATTGATTGGAGGATCCCTAACATGAAGAGCGTGGCCGGCTACATACTACTTCTAGGTAAGGCATACATTGTGTCCTCGCTCATATATCTAATAGAATATATAGCTAAAATAGAGATAGGCATCTCTCAGCTAATTCCAGTTGATGCAGGGATGGCGTTCTACTTTATGACAGTAGGAGTTCTATATGATTATGCATACTTCAGATCTAGGGAAGGGGTATCTAAGGCCTCGCTCTTCATTGCTTTGATAATGTCGATAGCGATAATGCTGGTCCAAACCGTAAATTTCGTAATTAGCTCGACAGAGTTATTGCTTTCAAGTGCTCGAGTAGAAGCGATCTACAACATTATTAGAATAGAAACAATCTTAGGCCTACTATCTCTTCTACTCTTACTCAAGCTGAGGAAGACCATCTATGAGTGATCAGGATATCTTGTTAAGGATGTTAAAATTATTCAGTTCAAGATGTATAGACCTAGCCACGATAAAAGATAGACTTAATATGAATAAAGAAGAACTAGAAGTAGGCTTAACCATTCTTGAAACCCATGGTTATATTGAAAAAGTTGACCGTGGAGAGGATTGTAGAACATGTCTAATTTACAGTAATTGTAATAATATAAGCCTAAACCTATATAGAATAACAGAGAAAGGTCTAAAACTAATCATGAAGAAGACACAATCTAAGTAATAATTTAAATTTCTATAAACAAAATCATTAAGAAAGCTTTAAGACAGCAATTAGTTAAATCATGCTAGATATTAGAAACACTGTTCCTCAATATACTTTTATGATGTACTCGTGGCCGGAATTTCAAAACACGGACATCTATGGCTTGACGAACTCCAAGAGGCTGAGTTGTATTTTGTTCATTAATGAGGTCCACGGTATACTCGTATTTTTAATTGATCTCAGGGAATACGCCTAATATTCTGAAAATATGAAGCTTTAACATGAATTCAATGCCGATTCTGTGATGCTGAAATCCCTGAAGAAAAAAGTCTGTCCAAGATGTGGTAAATCACAAGTCTAGGTGGTCTTACATATGTAACAAAAATTTTGTAGCTTAAATCAATGATCTAAAATCTAATATGGTCTAGGAAAACTTACAAGATAAGTTTTAGTCCAAGTATATTTGCGGGGGGTGGGATTTGAACCCACGAACCCATCCGCCCCTAATAGATGGTCTACGGGAGCGGGTTTATCCTCTCTTAGGGAGTTTCTAGATCTTGAGCCCGCCGCCGTTAACCTGGCTTGGCTACCCCCGCATCTCTATAACGTGTATTATTTTGAGAACTTGTTTTTAGGATTTTAGAAGTGTTCCTACTTGTTCTCCTTTTAAGGCTTTTCTAAGGTTTTCAGGGTTTCTCCCATTTAGGTATATTGTTGTTATATGGCTTCTAGAGATAATCTTTAATCCCTGCAAGTCTGCTAGCTTGTATTCTCCAGCTTCATGAGAATATTCTATAAGCTTCTTTGTAAGCTCATTCACGGAGATTTCTCTTAATAGTTTCGCATCTGGATTCTTTTTAGGATCCTCAGTATATATTCCGTCTACATCTGTAGCTATTACAAGTTTTTCTGCATTTATTGTTTCTGCAACTAATGCTGAGACAGCGATAGTTGACTGCCCTGGCTGGAGACCACCCATAACAACTATTCTTCCACTTGTAGAGTATGCTCTAACTTGTTCAAGATTTTCAGGTATGACTGGATATGCTAATTCACCTAGAAGACTGGAAAGTATCATAGCGTTTATCCTAGTTATCTTTATTCCTATTTCATCACATAATCCCTCATTTAGACCAAGCTTACGTGCAGACTCAACGTATTTTCTAGCAGGTTTTCCTCCACCTACTACTATTACCCATCTTCCACCATCATATGTTTCTCTAAAAATGTTAGAGTATACCTTAAGCAGGTTAATGTTTAATTCATCACCATTGAAGATTACATGTCCACCGATTTTAAAAACTATATTCAAGTCTAACCATTTATAGACATAGGTTTGCTGGATTAAAGTATTATCGTGTCTATTTTAGGGTCCCTTCTCTGTTATTTCTCTAACTATTCCAGCTGCAACGGTGATTCCACTATCTCTTATAGCGAATCTACCAAGCTCTGGGAAGTTGGCATATGTCTCTAGAGCTACAGGAGTTAAGGGTCGAAGCTTTACTCTTGCAGCATCACCTGTCTTCAAAAAGCTTGGATTCTTCTCTACAACTTGACCGGTCCTTGGATCTATCTTTTCGATAAGCTCAACGAATTTTACTGCTGTCTGAGCTGTATGTATATGCATTACAGGTGTGTACCCTGCGGCTATAGCTGTTGGATGATAGATTATAATCATCTGTGCTATAAACTCTTTGGCTACAGCGCATGGATTATCTGGATGGCTTGTAACCATACCTCTACTTATCTGAGCCTTGTCTACTCCTTTTAATGCAAATCCTATATTGTCTCCTGGAATTGCTTGTTGTAGAGGTTGATGATGCATCTCGATAGATTTCACTTCACCTTTGACTCCTGCAGGCATGATGATTACATTATCCCCTGGCCTAAGCACACCTGTCTCGACACGCCCAACAGGCACTGTCCCAACACCTCTTATTGAGTAGACTGCTTGAATAGGTAGACGTAGAGGTTTATCAATTGGTTTCGGAGGTTCTTGGAATGCGTCTAATGCTTCAAGTAATGTTTGACCGTCATACCATTTCATCTTATCGCTTCTCTCAATTAGATTGTCACCAACCCATCCTGAGACAGGTATGAAGCTTATCTTAGAGACATCGAATCCAATTCTCTTCAACAAGTCTGTGACACCTTGCTTAACTTCATCATAACGCTCCTTGGAATAGTTTACCGTAGGATCATCCATCTTATTTATCAATACTACTAGCTGCTTTATCCCAAGCATGAATAGTAGGAAAGCATGCTCCCTCGTCTGACCTCCAGGAGATATCCCTACTTCATATTCACCTTTTTTGGCTGAGACTACCAGTATAGCGCAGTCTGCTTGGCTAGCTCCTGTAATCATGTTCTTCACGAAGTCTCTATGACCTGGAGCATCAATCAACGTGAAATAGAACTTCTTTGTCTCAAAGCTCTGGAATGCGAGGTCTATCGTTAGCCCACGTTCTCTCTCCTCCTTAATCCTATCGAGGATCCAAGCATACTTGAAGGTTTCTTTTCCAAGCCTTCGAGCTTCCTCCTCATACTGTTGAATTATACGCTGGTCTACAACTCCAAGCTTTGTTAGGAAGTGACCCATAGTCGTTGATTTACCATGGTCGACGTGACCTACTACTATGAGGTTTAAGTGCGGTTTGGACGACATTACGAAGCACCTCTTACCTATCTTTCAAGAACACTAAGATACTTGGGATTATATAAATTTACAATAAACAAGAGGGATGGAGAGAAAGAGATATTGAGGTATTCTAATCTTCTCTTGAGATTTAATCGCTCATTATTTAAACTTAATGTAAACTTACCGCTGAATGCCTTTTTGCAGGATGGTTGACTTGTATAAGGTATCTTGTGGATACGTTTTAGCGGGAGGCGTAGGCCATTCTCTCTAATTCAACCTTCTTTCTTATAGCGTAGCTTTTACTATCGTTCTCTGCAGCCATGATTATTTCATCTGCTAAAGCTTCTTCAACTTTTTTCTTACTTCTAAATGCTGCTTCTCTAGCTGCTTGAGCAATATATCTTAAAGCTAAATCTAGCCTCCTCTGTGGAGATATATCGACAGCTTTGAGATATAGTATTCCTCCATAGATTAGCTTTGTAACATCTTCTCGAGGTGCAGCATTTTCAAGAGCTCTTACCAAAACTTCTATTGGATTTCTACCTGTTCTTAGATGGATTATCTCAAATGCATTTCTAACAATCTTTAATCCTTTAGTCTTCTTTCCACCATTTCTCCCAGGTCTCATAAACATGTTTGCAAGTCTTTCAACAATATTTACTTCTGCTTTCCCAAATCTTCTATGCTCATGCCTTCCACCCGAATGAGGTATTTGAGTGGGCTTTAAGTTGATATACCTTTTTAACCCCGAGTCTTTCACCTCAATGCCTTCAATACTCCATTTACCGAATATCTTGAACTTCTCAATCAATTCTTCAGACATCTATCATCACTATTCATTCTAAATAGCTTATTTTTAAAGTATTCATGAAACGTATTTATCTTGAGGGAATCTCAGCCGAAGGCTATGGTCTTGAAGAGTACTCCATTCTTTAATGCGTCTACTTCTACTGCCTGCGCTATCCCAGAGGTCTGTATCTTTAAACCTAAAACTTGCTCTATCTGGAATATTCCAGCTTCATTCTCCATGTCTACAACTATCTTTACAGGTCTAGCTTTATCATTGTTCGGAATTATCTCAACCTTTTTTATAGCTAGTGCTGAGAGAGCATGTATATCTGATTTACCATGTTTGTATGGTATTCTAGCTCTTCCACCAGCCATATCTGTTCCATCTGCTATCTTTGACACTCCAGCCTCAAGGCTCAAAGCCTTCTCCTTTTCATCATGTGCTAAGATACAGTGGAGTATCTCTGGAGTCAGCTTGTATGGTTTTACATCATCTCTATAGACTTTCTTAAGCAATCTTGGTAGGAAGCGTGATGCTAAAGCTACTCCAGTAATATGATGTAGACTTCTATGGATAGAGTTACCAATGTCATGTAGGTATGCACCCATCATTGCTACAAGCCTTGAATCAACTTCATCTCCAACATTATCTCTAACGATAGAAGGAGTATATCCATTCTCTAAGAGTATATCTATAATCTCTAATGCCGACCCTGAGACTATTCTTGAATGCACAGGGCCATGGTCATTATACATGAGCCTCTGTACAGCTGTAACATTAGCCATTACTAGGTAAGATTGAACTTCTACACTTTCCTCTAATAATGTGAAAGCTTTCTCTAATACTGGGTAATCTTTTATCTTCTGCTTAACCAGACTAGGTGATACAAGCACCATAACTTACATTACTTAAACTTCGATAACTACTATAAATACGATTACAACCTTACCGCTCCGCTTACCATGAGGATCATGTTTTGCTTAGAAGATATTCTAACCATATAAGCTCGGTATGAGATTTATCCAACAATATACTACTAGCACTACACTCTTCATGTATTCATGAAAAACATGTTTACTGGCAGACTATCTTCTAGGTTTCTTTACTTTACCTAGAATGAGAAGTTTAAGAGGCACCCCGTTGACTAATTCTACTTTATACCGTACTCCTGGCAGGTCGCCCATAGATCTCCCAAGTGTTCCACCAATACCACATACGAGAACCTCGTCGTGTTCATCTATCACGTTTAATGCTCCATCTCCTGGGCAGAAGGCCGTAACCACTTTACCGTTTTTTATAAGCTGTACTCTTACAGCTTTTCTTACAGCTGAGTTAGGCTGCCTAGATTCTATACCTACTTTCTGGATAACTATCCCTCTTGCCATCGGTGCTCCTTCAAGAGGATCTACTTTCCTTTTTAGTTGGAGCATCCTTACACGGTATTCTCTCTGACTCCATCTAAACTTCTTCCTATTCTGACTTAGTCTTCTTGCTGCATGCTCACCGTTACCCATTCCAAGAAACTCTTAGCAACCAGTATTTGATAAACCTTTATCTATTTATTAAAGATCTGAAAAGAGGAGTCTATGCTTATTATCTATACTTAGCTTCAGGTTGATGGAAGCATTAAAATATTGTTGTCTACAGTATTGTTGTAGGTGTTGCTGTTGAGCGAGTTTGAAGATTGGATTTGGATCCTAGTAATCGCTGTAACTATTGTATTAGTTATTCCATTCTTTATGTGGGTAGCCTGGGGTGGGATGATGAGGATGATGATGCCTGCATGGAATATTGGATGGTTTATTCCGCTAATCTACTTAGTCTTAACAGTAACAACTCTCATAATAGCGATCTTCGGAGTATACTATCTAGTAAAAAGATTATCTGAGACAACATCTACTAAAGTCCAAAGGATTGATAAGTCTCTAGAGATATTAAGGGAGAGATATGCTAGAGGAGAGATTACTAGAGAAGAATACTTTAAGATGAAGAGAGACCTAGAAACAGGGTTAACAGAGGTATAAAGCATCTTAGCTGGAATCCTAAGTATACGTTAAACATTATACTTAAAGCTCCTACTCAGCTGTTAATAAATATTAAAAAAGTTAATATCTATTTTTAAGAAATATCATTATCGTGGTCTAGATTGGAGAAGTATAAGTTTCCCAGTGAGGGGTGGATTAAAGCGTATAAGGAAGAATTGAATAAGAATAAAGTCTATGAAGAGTCTGCTAAAGATTGGGAAGGCGATTTCTTATTCATTATATCTCCAGGTGAGGGGATAGAGAAAGAGATTGTCTTCTACGTAGATTTATGGCATGGTAAATGTAGGGATGCATATATGCTTCCAAGTAGAGAAGCTAAGAAGACAGCTTTTGTGTTTGAGGGGCCATACTCTAATTGGAAGAAGCTCATTATGGGTCAGCTTGACCCTATCCATGCAATAATGATGCGTAAGTTTAAGCTTGAAGGAGATATGGGTAAAGTTCTAAGATATACCAAAGCAGCATCAGAGCTCGTTAAGACAGCATCTAGAATCCCTACAGAATTCATACTATAGAGTAAGAGTCTCACAACCATACTTTGGGGGGAGCATGTGGGAGATAACTCTACCTAGAACAATAGTTATAGGTGAAGAAGCATTGGAATACTTAAAAACGATAGAAGGTAGGAGAGCACTCATAGTCACTGATCGAGTAATAGAAAGCTTAAACTTCGTAAGTAGGGTTGAGAAACATCTTAGAGAAGCTAGGCTAGATGTAAAGATCTTTAATAAAGTTGAGGCTGAACCATCTACTGAGAGCGTTTTTAGATGTCTTGAAGCTGTAAGAGAATATCAACCAGATTGGATAATAGCTATAGGAGGTGGAAGCACTATTGATACTGCGAAAGCTGTCTGGGTCCTATATGAACGCCCTGATGTAAAGATCGATGAGATAAATCCATTAACAAAACTTGGTTTAAGAAGTAAAGCTAAGATGATAGCTATCCCAACTACTAGTGGATCAGGCTCTGAAGCCACATGGGCTATAGTAATTACAGATACCAAGGAGAAGAGGAAGATGGAGCTAGCTTCTAGAGAAGTAGTCTCAGATATCGTTATACTTGATCCAGAGCTCACTCTTTCTATGCCTCCAAGGTTAGCCGCAGATACAGGAATAGATGCATTAGCTAACGCGATTGAAGGATATATTTCACGTTGGAGAAACGATATATCGGATGTATTTGCAGTAGCAGCAGTGAAGATGATCTTCAACTACCTTCCAAGATCATTTAGAGACCCTGGAGATAGAGAAGCTAGAGAAAAGATGCATTATGCTGCGATGCTTGCTGGAGCTGCTTTCAGTAATTCTCAGATAGGTATAGCACATGCTATGGGGCATGCGATTGGAGCTGTGTTTAAGATTCCTCATGGTAGATCTGTCTCAGCGGTCTTAATAACATCGATAGAGTATAATCTTAGGGAGATTGAGGATAGACTTGTTGAGTTAGCTCAAGCAATCGGTATAAAAGAAGAGAGTAATGTGAAGATGGTTGAAAAATTTATTCAGAAAGTAGGAGATCTTCTTAGAGAAGTTGGTGAACCATTAACGATAAGAGAACTTGGAATAAGCAGAGAAGAATTCGATGATAGACTAGATGAGCTAGTTGATAAAGCTATGATGTCGACTGGGACTATAGCTAACCCTAGAATACCAACTAGAGAAGATTATATGAGGCTCTTCATGTATGCTTATGAAGGTAGAGAAGTAGACTTCTAGCTACACTATGAGACATATAAAAAATAATGGAGGTAATCAAGGTAGACATATCGTTTATCTATTGTTATTCTAAGCTTCTACTTCGACTCTAACTTCTTCAGGTATTTCACATCCTTCCAGCCAGATTGCAGCTAATGTCTTAAAGTCTGGAGGTATAGATTCTCTATCAACTATTACATCTATGACTGCGGGTAGCCCTGATTCTACAGCTCTCTTCAATGCAGGCTTAATCTCTCTAGGCTCTATTACTCTCTCACCATAACAATTCATTGCTTGTGCTATCTTATCGTATCTAATGTCTGTGAAGTCTACGCCGATATGTCTCCTAGAGTAGAACAATGTTTGACCAGATCTAATCATCCCCCATGCACGGTCATTCATCACGATGAAGATTACCTGCATCTTTAATCTGCTGACTGTTTCAAGTTCTTGAATATTGAGACCGAATGCTCCATCACCTGTTATACAGTAAACTTGTCGGTCTGGATATACAAGTTTAGCAGCTATTGAGTATGGTATACCTGTACCTAGATGTCCCGAGTCTCCACTTGCACAATTTAGATAAGTGCCTGGTTCATAGACTCTATGTAGATAGAAGCACCAGAGTGATGTATTTCCTCCATCTATTATTGCAATAGCATCCCGTGGGAAGAATTCTCTAACTTCTCTTACCACTCTAAGTGGATGTATCGGCACAGTATTAAGTCTAGATAATTCTTCAAATCCTTCCAGCCAAGCCTTCTCAATATTCTTGTAGTCTTGAAGATACTTGTTTTCTCTTCTAGCTGGAGTATATTTCTTTAATGCTTCAAGAAGATTTCTAAGAGTAGATTTAGCATCTCCAACTATTCCAATATCGACTGGACGATTAAGACCGATAGCTTCTCCAGAGATGTCTATATGGATAATCTTCTGTTTATTCAGCTCACCCCATCCTGGTGGTCTACCCCACATATCCAGTGCTCCAAGCCTACATCCAACCACTAGAACTACGTCTGCTTCTATCTGTGCAACTATACCTCCATTACCTGGGCATGCAGATATAAGACAGAGTGGATGATCTTCTGGAATAGATCCTCTACTACTTACTGAAGTGGTTATAGGTGCTTGTAGATATTCTGCAAGCTGGATAACTTCCTGAGTAGCTCCTGAACGTAGTACTCCTCCACCAACATGTATTAATGGTCTTTCAGCTTCAGCTAACATTCTTGCAGCATGGTCTATTGATGTAAGATCACCTAGAGGATGGGTTAAAGGTCTATAACTTGATGGAGAGGTAAACTCAACTTCATCTTCTTCACCAGTCTGATAAAGTGTATCTGATGGAATATCTAGATGGACTGGTCCAGGTCTACCTGTTAAAGCCATTCTGAAAGCCCAATATACTAGCTCCGGAATACGTTTCCAATTATTTATGACAGCGTTCCATTTAGTAACTGGTTTGAAGAGTGTGATCTGGTCTAAGGCTTGCTGAGAACCACGGTCAGGATAGGATTGCCAAGTCTGATTCTGAGCAGTAATAACTATAACTGGTATGCCATCTGCATAAGCTGGATAAACTCCAGATACGAGGTTTACAGCTCCTGGGCCTACTGTACCAATACAGACTCCAGGTTTACCTGTAAGCCGTGCCCACGCATCTGCGGCATGAGCTGCAGCTGCTTCATGACGCATCGTAATAAACTCTATTCTCTCATCTTTGTATATCGCATCTAGGAATGGATATAGTTGATCTCCTGGCACCCCGAATACATATCTTATATTTTCTTGTATTAGGCATCGTTTTAAGACTTCTCCACCTGTTATTCGAGACATAAGTCTACGCTAAGAAGTATATCCATGAATAGTTATAAGATTTCTATGTATGAGTATTGGGGAGTGTTTTAAGGAGAGACGGGTTGGCTGAGAAGATGTCTATTGATGTTATACTGTTATCTTTACGGCTATTTCTCTTAATCTTGCTTGAGCTGCCGCCAGTCTAGCAATTGGCACACGGTATGGTGAGCAGCTTACATAGTCTAATCCTGCTTCTTCAAAGAATCTTATACTATCAGGGTCTCCTCCATGTTCTCCACAGATTCCTACTTCTAGTTTAGAATTAGCTTCTTTTCCTTCTTTTGTCCCTATCTTTACTAGCCTCCCTACTCCTGCTTCATCTATCCTCTCAAATGGGTTGTTTGGTAGAATCTTCTTACCAAGGTATAGGGCCATGAACTTAGCTTCTGCATCATCTCTACTGAAACCGAAAGTCATCTGTGTTAAGTCATTTGTTCCGAAGCTAAAGAAGTCTGCAACCTTCGCTATCTCTGAAGCCGTTAGAGCTGCTCTAGGAGTCTCAATCATTGTTCCTATATGGAGTTTTATCCTATCTCCATATTCTTGGAAGACTTTCTCTGCTTCAGCTTCTACTATCTCTCTTAGAATACGTAGCTCGTTTGCTTCACTTACTAAAGGTATCATTATCTCTGGGTGAGCTGCTATACCTTATCTCTTCAATTCTAGAGCTGCTTCAATTATTGCTCTAGTCTGAATACGGTAGATCTCTGGATAGCTTATCCCAAGCCTACATCCTCTATGACCTATCATCGGATTATGTTCTGCAAGCTGTAAAGCTCTCTTCAATATACGTTCTTTCTCTTGTAGAAGCCTCGATGCCTTCTTATATCCTTTCTTACGGCTCTTAACTTTAACCCTTAACTCTGTAACCTCCTGTATTAGTTCTTCTATTCTCGGTAGGAATTCATGTAATGGTAGGTCAAGTAATCTAACTGTAACAGGATATCCAGCCATCTCTCTAAAGATCTCTTTAAAGTCTGACTTGAACATTGGAAGAAGCTTCTTTACAGCATTCCATCTTTCTTCTTCAGTCTCAGAGAATATCAATTCAAGTACAATTGGAAGTCTATCAGGTGCATTAAACATTCTCTCAGTCCTAGCAAGACCTATTCCTTTAGCTCCAAACTCTCTAGCTTTACGTGCTGCGATGGGGGTTTCAGCGTTAGCTCTAACTTCAAGCCTTCTAATCTCATCAGCCCAGCTAAGTAGAATCTGTAGTTCACCACTTAACTCAGGCTCGATAGTTGGTATAGCTCCTAGATAAACATGTCCAGTTGTTCCATCTATAGTTATTGTATCGAACTTCTTAACTTGTACTCCATCAACCGTAAAGATCTCCTTATCTAGGTCGATCTTGAGCATCTCTGCTCCTACTACGGCTGGTTTACCCATTCCACGAGCAACTACTGCTGCATGGCTTGTCATCCCGCCTCTACTAGTCAAGATTCCTTTTGCAGCAATCATCCCATGTATATCTTCAGGCTTAGTCTCAGGTCTAACAAGTATCACTTTCTCACCTTTATCTCCAAGCTCAGCTGCTTCATCTGCAGTGAATACTACTTTTCCCGTAGCTGCTCCAGGAGATGCATTCAATCCTCTAGCTATAGGTTTAGCTTTAATGTTTGGGTCTATTCTAGGATGTAGTAACTGGTTTAGATCATTTGGGTCTATTCTACTTATTGCTTCTTCTTTTGAGATTAATCCCTCATTCACCATATCTACAGCTATCTTAACAGCTGCTTGAGCTGTTCTCTTACCATTCCTAGTCTGGAGAAGATATAGTTTACCTTCCTGTATAGTGAATTCGAAGTCCTGCATATCTCTAAAATGTTTTTCAAGAATTTCAGATACTCTTAGAAGCTCTCCATAAACTTGTGGTAGCTCATTCTTTAGTTCTTCTAATGGTTTAGGTGTTCTAATCCCTGCAACAACATCTTCTCCTTGAGCATTCAACAAGTATTCTCCATAGAGTTTCTTCTCCCCTGTAGATGGGTTTCTAGTAAATCCGACGCCTGTGCCTGAATCGGGTCCTAGATTTCCGAAAACCATCATCTGAATGTTTACAGCAGTATAAAGGTTCTCAGGAATATTGTATGTCTTCCTATAGACTATTGCTCTAGGATTATTCCATGATTTGAAGACTGCTTCTATAGCCATTTTTAGCTGCTCCCATGGATCTTGTGGGAACTCTCTACCACTCTCATGTCTAATTAATTCCTTAAATTCTTCAATGATCTTCCTCCATTCTTCTGCAGGTATCTCTACATCATGTTTTACTCCAAGCTTCTTCTTATGCTCTTCAATTATCTTATCGAATTTCTCATCTTTAATACCTAGAACTATCTTACCGAACATCTGGATTAGTCTACGATAAGAATCATATGAGAATCTCTCATCTCTAGTTTCTTCAGCAAGACTCTTAACGATCTCATCATTTAATCCTAGGTTTAAGATTGTATCCATCATACCAGGCATAGAATATGGTGCTCCTGAACGGACAGATACCAATAAAGGCTTCTCAGCAGAGCCAAATCTTCTCCCAACTCTTTCTTCTATAACTCTAAGTTTCGCTCTTACTTCTTCTAATATACCGTCTGGAAATCTACCGCTAGAATAGTATTCTCTACAAACATATGTTGGTATATTTATTCCAGGTGGTACAGGCAGCCCTATTCTAGTCATCTCAACTAATCCATAGCCCTTACCGCCGAGCTCAAACTTTGTTAAGCCTATGGCTTCCTCGAATAATAAGACTCTAGGTCTATTCTCAGACATATTCAAAAATCCTCCTACCATTGTCTATCACACTTCATATTTAATCTTTCCCTAATTATTCAAGAATAAAATTAATATAACACGATATATTAATCCATAGGAGCAAACTTAAGAACCTAAATATAAGACTATCTCTCTGATTTCTTGTTTAAGCTATACTAGGCTAGGTTATGATTACATGATCTATCTGATGATGTCTCTTAGCGATTAGCCGTATGAGCTCTATGGTTTTACCATTTTTACCTATTGCTATTCCTTTATCTTTCGGGTCAACTGTTACTACAGCTATCTTCTTTCCATCTGTCCTCTCGGTAACCCGAATAGGCTCAATTGTTTTAGCTGGAAGTAGTGCATTCTCAATAAACTTTGATGGGTCTGGAGCATACTCTATAACTTTTATCTTCTTCTTTACCATCCTAGAGAATTGTTGAATCTTTACACCCTTCTTCGATAATACTTTCTTAAGTTCTCCATTGTCTACTATGAAGACTATCATATCTGGTGAATCTATGCAGTCGATAACAGATGCACCTGTAGCTGCTTCAAATAGAGACATATACTTAATCTCCTTATCAGTTAATCTTACTCCTTCACTCAAGACTATGCAACCTCAACGCAATCTCCAAATTAGTTATCCATTAACTATTATAAAAGCTTAAATTAAATTTCAACATAGTTGAGGCTTTTTAGCAAAAATAACAACTTTAACTTACAACTAGATCGTATTCTAATCGAACTCGGAGTCAACCCTAAAAACGTAGCAATATCCTCGTTAAATATAAGAATAGAAATTGAACTAATTATTTTATGGCTAAGATAATAGATGGAAGGTTGGGATAAGATATGAAGATTGCTGCACCTAATCCAATTTCATGCGGTATATTCCTATCATATAGATGTAACTCTGAATGTAGGCACTGTATGTATGCATGTTCACCTAGATGGAGTAGTGACTGGGTCTCGATAAACGATCTTAAAACCATACTCTCCCAGCTTTCAGATAAGATTCTACCATCGCCTTATGGAGCCTCTCGAGTTGGAGTTAATTATGGGCTACACTTTACAGGAGGTGAACCATTTCTAAACTATCCATTACTCCTACAAGCCGTCAAGATGGCTAAAGACTACGGCATCCCATCAATCTTTGTTGAAACAAATTCTTACTGGTGTGTAGATCCCGAGGAAACAATAGAGAAGTTGAGAGAGCTTAAAGATTCTGGACTTGACGGTATCCTAGTAAGTGTTAATCCATTCATAGTAGAGTATGTACCATTTGAGAGAATAGAGAATAACATTTCTTCAAGTCTTAAAGTCTTCGGATACAATACATTGATATACCAATACGAGTTCTATAGACAATTAAAAGAAAAGAATCTTAAAGGACTGCTGAAGTTTGAAGATTATATTAAAGCCTATGGATTAAGAGGGCTGGAATGGGTTGAGCTTATACCTATGGGTAGGACATGCTACAGGCTTAGAGAGATCTTCTCTAAATATCCTGCAAGAATATTCTTTAAAGAAAACTGTAGAGAAAACCTACTTAGAGAATGGCATACACATATCGATAACTATGGAAACTATATGACAGGATACTGTGGAGGAATATCTCTTGGAGATGCTGGAAAACTCAACCAACTCTTAGATGAAGGAATAGAATTAGATGATAAACCAATACTAAACATATTGATAAATGAGAATCTAGGAGAACTATACCAATTAGCTGTAAGGGAATTCAATTATAAAGAGCGAGAAGATGGATACATATCTAAATGCGACCTATGCCTAGATATTAGAAGATGTATAGCTTTACAAACAAAGGAATACCTAGAACTCTCACCGAGACAGTATTATACCCACTTATTCTAGTAACGTAAATCCATCATCTCCTTTTAACTTAAAATTACTGTCGGCTTGATAATACTGTTTGTGTATTATAGTTGGCGACTAATTTCTTCAGCTCAGCACTTAAAGTTTTTTAAACTTATAAATATGAATTAAAGAATCAAGTAAAAGTTGACAGAATTGACTTAAGAACCGAAACCTTTTAAAAATAGTAAACAGTATCGTTGAATGAGGGAGATAAATAGAAGATGAAGCCTATTCTAGAAGAAATCCATGTAGAAAACTTTAAGAGCTTCAAGAATACAACTATTAGATTGAATAAGTTTAATGTTATAGTTGGACCAAATGCATCAGGTAAGAGTAACCTTGTAGACTTGTTTAGATTCTTGAAGAAAGCCCTAGGAGAACAACTTGATCCATATGCCCCATATCTAGAATGGTGGAGCTACAAAAACATCGTATGGGGTGGGAAAGAAGAGCTTCCAATAAAGATAACACTAAAATTTGATGTAGGAGGATATAAGATAATTTACTATTTAGCATTTGCCAAAGAGGATGTAATTAGAGTACTAGAAGAAAGATTAGAGATACCAGAATATACAAAGATAGAGAGAAAAGGAAATTTAATAACAATTATAAATAACCCAAAAATAATTCAAAAAATTAAAGAAAAATTCTTCAAACAAGTTTCTTCCATGATAAAAGGCGTTATGCCTCGATCCATGAAGAACGAACGAAACATCCACAATATATTAGATAGCCTAGAGACGCCTCAGAAACTCATAACTAAACGTACGATCGAAAAGCCTTTATTATTATCCTTCCACCTATCCTACATCTTCTCAATTTCTGAAGAACTAGTGCCTGAAATACTGTTACCAATAATGGTAAGAGGTGTATTGGGAGAGAATCTAGAAATACTTTTATTCAAATTACTCACTCGGGCGAAAAAACCAAAAATGATCGGGGTGGTACTTCCATCTGCTGTTTCCAAAATGATTAAGGATCAATCATTACCATGGCTAGACATTCTCGATGTGAGACGTTGGTGTAGATCCATCATTAGTTTAAAGCCTATTAGCATAGATGTGGTTAAGACTCCACGTTACATGTATGAAGCCTCATCTGGAAGATTAAGTGATAATGCTGAGAATTTTATCCTCATGCTAAATGACCTCTATCGTAAAAATGGAGGCATCCTTCCTGAAAGGTTAACTTTAGCTCTTAGAGAGTTTTTCCCCGGTATTCAGATAGGTTTCGACCAAACTAGAGATGGAAAAATCTTCTTAAAAGTTTACCAGTATGGTTACGAGCTTGACCCTCCATGTATCCCAGACGGATTGTATAAGATTTTGATAATTCTTACAGCAATAGAACTGAAACCCCCGTTATTAATCATAGATGAGGTTGAAAACTCTCTACATGCAAAAACATTGCAATACGTTATTGATGAATTAAAAAATAGTGAGTCTACCGTGATTATAACGACACATTCTCCAGTGGTAGTTGATATGGTTGATCCTCAGGACTTGCTCATGGTTGAGATGACCCCCGAAGGCTCTGTCTTCAGAAGAATTGGAGAACCAGAGGAAGCTAAAAGAAGATTGAGGGAGCTAGGTATAACTCATAGTGAAGCATGGTTAAATGGTCAGCTTGAAATATAGGAAAAATTAATGTTAGAGAATAGTGTTTGATGATTTAAGCCTATGCATGTCTTCATACTTTGCGAGGATTCCTATGGATCCATATTTTTCAAAAGATTTATCAAAAGATTGAAGAATGCAGGTTATCTCAAAATAAACTTAAACTTTGGCACAGACAGATTAGCGGGCATATGTAATCCCAAGATCGAGAGACAAATTAAAGCTAACTCCCACTGTAATAAAATTATACTGATAGCTGACGCCCACGGTAAATCCATAAATGAAATTGAGTCTCGCCTAAATCTACATATACCAGAAGAATTCTTTAACAAAGTCTTCAAAGTAGTATTTCCTTTGGAGGTAGAAGAATGGATATGCCTATCATTAAATATAACTCATCTGTACGATAAGCCTTCTAAAATCTTAAAGCATAGAATTGGATACGAAAAATACAAATTACAAAATTTCGCAGATAGTCTAGATTTATCCAGACTAGAAAAAGACCAAATTTTCACTCGGCTTCTACAAATATTAAATGACCCATGAATTCTCTATCAAGATATGCATTAGTTATTTCACTTATGTTGTCTTATCTTCTTACTCCAGTAGCATAATATCGGATAAGCATTTCATCTATCTCCCATCTTTATAGTTTGATAATGTAGATAGAGTAAAGAGTTTAACGAATAAAATAAAGTATCTGATTCCTTGTGCAGGGTCTCTACCGCTCACTCGTGACGGAATATAGCTGTTCTCTCCTCAAGATGTCTTAAAGAATCTATCAATCCTGTTCCTCATACCAGCCTTTGATACCTGAGCCATGAAACATATGGTATAAAACCTTAACTCTCTACTTTATTATTCCGCATAAGAACAGCTAGAAACGATGGCTACAATAGCCATGTGTAGAGGATTATGCCTCTCAGCCTTTAAACATGCTCCTTTACCCAGACAATATCAAATTATGTAATCAAAATGTTTATTTATGAAGTTTGGGTTGTAGTTGCCGAGACTATGTTTCAGAGTAGAGATCCATACCTAGAATTACGTAGTAGATATGTTATGAATGGAGTTGCATTGCATCATCCAGTAACTATCGAGAGAGGTGAAAACGCCATCCTCTACGATGTTAATGGTAGAAGATATATTGATTTTACCTGTGGTATAGGTGTAACCAGCCTTGGTCATGCAAACAAGGAGTTGATTAATGTTGCTGAGGAGCAGCTGAGAAAACTATGGCATGTCTGCGTCATGGTTATGAATTATAGACCATATGTTGAGCTTGCTGAGAAGCTGGCTAAGATATCTCCCGGAGGCTCGGAGAAGCAAGTCCTACTACAGAATAGTGGTTCAGAAGCTATCGAGAATGCTATAAAGATCGCTAGACAGGTGACTGGTAGAATCTACGTCATCGCATATGAAAACTCATTCCATGGTAGGGGGACATATGGTTATGCTTTAGCAGCTACTGGAAAATACAAGCCTTACAAGATAGGGATTGATCCCATAATACCTGGAGTCGAGCTTATACCTTATCCATACTGTTATAGATGCATATTCAAACAGGAGTATCCGGAGTGTAGTCTCGTATGCTTAGACTATCTTGAGAAGTGGTTTACATATAGTAGGGTTCCGCTGGAGAGAGTAGCTGCCTTGGTCATCGAGATGGTACAGGGCGAGGGTGGATTCATAGTTGCACCAATAGATTATGTAAGAGAGCTTAAGAAGCTTCTAGACAAATATGGTGTCCTACTCGTAGATGATGAGGTTCAATGTGGATGGAGTAGAACTGGCAAGATGTGGGCGATAGAACACTATGGTGTAGATCCAGACATATTAGTTACAGCGAAAGCAATAGCTAACGGTCTTCCATTATCAGCTGTAATAGGTAAGAAGAATTTAATGGAGAAGACCGTGCCAGGAAGCTTTGGTGGAACATATGGAGGGAATCCTGTATCATGTGCTGTAGCATCAAAAGTAGTAGATATAATGTTAAGAGATAGATTGCCAGATAGAGCTGCAGTCCTAGGAGAGACTATTAAGAAGAAGCTTAATGAGCTATATGATAAGTTTAAGCTGGTAGGTGATGTTAGAGGCTTAGGTGTAATGCAGGCCATAGAGCTTGTTAAAGATAGGAAGACCAAGGAGCCTGCGATCGATGAAGTAGTTAAAGTAGTAAATAAAGCAAGGGAGAAAGGCTTACTACTGCTTAGAGCAGGGCTATACCTAAATGTGATAAGACTGCATCCTCCATTAACCATAGAGGAAGAAAACCTAGAAAAAGGCTTAGAGATCCTTGAAGAATCAATAAAAGAAGTTGAAGCTGAATCATCATAGATAAGCATACCGCCTATCTAATATGACTCCAACCTTCTCTCCTAAACATGTTTTCAACACTCTCTACATGTATGGAAGTAACTAGATATCCTTAGATAGATCTATGAAGGCTTAGACCATGATAAGTTGAACTTTATAACTACTGGAAATTTTATGTGTAAACCATGTAAACAAGAATAGTGATGACTAATCATAGATTAAGAGAAGTTCATAGAATCTTAGGTTTAATGGAAAAATTTAAGTATGGTTGAGAATGTTTGAAATTGTAATGAGCTTGAAGTGGTTTAAAGAGAGTTATGGTAAGCTTTCGAATTATATTCAAGGTGAATATGTTGAGGCTGATAGTGATAGATACTTGCAGTCTTACGATCCTGGACTGGGTAGGGTTATCGCCGAGGTTCCTATCTCGTCTAGGAGCGACGTTGATAATGCTGTTTCATCCGCTCTTGATGCTTTTAAGAAATGGTCTCGGATCCCCATGCTTGAGAGGATAAGATATCTCGTGAGGCTGAGGATGCTTGTTGATGAGAATAGCGGGGAGCTGGCTTTGATGCTTTCTCAGAATGTTGGTAAGACTGTTAGAGAAGGGCGTGGAGAAATTCAGAGGACTATTGAGGCTATAGATTCTGCTCTAGGTATACCTCACCTATTCATGTCTGTGAGGAAGCTTGTAAATGTTGCTAGAGGTGAGCCTGAGATAGATATGGAGATGGTTAGAGAGCCTCTAGGAGTCTTCGCAGTAATATCTCCATTTAATTTCCCAATCATGATTCCCATGTGGTTTATACCTATGGCTATTACACTAGGAAACACGGTCATCGTTAAGCCGAGTGAGCTAGACCCAGTACCTATAACATACTTCATCAAACTGTTTAAAGATTCAGGTTATCCAGATGGGGTAGTCAACCTAGTTAATGGAGATGCATCTACAAGCCAGCATCTACTAGAACATAAAGACATCGTTGGAGTAGCATTCGTAGGGTCAAGCCCTGTAGCTGAGAAGATCTATTTAACAGCATGCTCCAAGAGCAAGAGAGCATTATGCCAGGCGGGAGCAAAGAACCCAATACTCCTCATGCCTGACGCAGTGCCTGAGCCATCAATAGAAAACATTGTTACAGGATTCTTCGATATGGCAGGTCAGAGATGCCTCGCACCTGGGCTACTGATTACTGTAGGAGAAGCATACGATAAGTTCGTAGAAATGATTACTAATAGAGTTAGAAGGATTAAGGTTGGATACCAGCTTCTAGAAACTACTGATACAGGACCTCTAGCATCCCTCAAGGGAAGACAGAAAGTTGTAGGAATGATCGAGAAAGCATTAGAGCAGGGTGCGAGAATACTGTTGGATGGACGGGGCGTCAAGGTTGATGAAAAATATGTGAGAGGATTCTATCTTGGACCAACCGTTCTCGATGAAGTATCTCCAGACATGGAGATAGCTAGAGAAGAAGTATTCGGACCAGTCATGCCTATAGTTAGAGCATCAAACTTCGATGAAGCATTAGATATAGCAAACGGTGGAGCATATGGGAATACTGGAACAATATATACATCGAGTGGAAAATATGCAAGAGAATTCGCTAAGAAAATGAATGCTGGAAACATAGCTGTAAATATGGCCGTAGCCCAGCCAAACCAGTTCTTCCCATTCCCAGGAAGAAAGAAAAGCTTCTACGGAGTACTACATGGACAGATAGATGCTCTAGACTTCTTCACAGATAGAAAAGTAATAATGCAGAGATGGTGGTGAAGGTTCTCAAAGAATAGACAGTCATAATCAACACATCTGGGCAGAACCTAGCTTTAACCTCGTATTCCAAACATACTTGCGTAAAAGACATGTTTAGAATCTTCTCATCCTTCAAGGTAGCCTCTCATCATGCCTTAACCTTTTCATCTTCTTTTACTATGTAGTTTTCATCAAGACTAATTAGCTAAACGATTACAACCCTCACCTAAACAATGATTGCCTAATTTAATCTAGGTTAAACTTCTAGAAGAAATTCTTTTAATACTTTTGCTACATCAATTATATCTTTTACCTCAATGTTCTCTTCTGAAGAATGAGCATACTTTATCTCTCCTGGACCATATATTATGGGGTCCATGCCTGCTTTATGGTATAATGCGTTAGCATCTGTTTCAGACTCGATTATTCTATGTTTTGGTTCTCTTCTCAAGACTCTTCTATGTATATCAGTTAATAAGTTTATGTATCTTGAGTTAGCTATGAATCCATCACATCCATGTACTATTTCAAGTTCTATATCTATAGTCTTCTTAATACTATGATCTTTTATTTCATTTCTCAAGAAATTAAGTATTTTTGAGTATGTAACTTTCGGATGAAAATGTATTAAGATGTCAGCTTTAACCATCCATGGAACGACCCAACCACTATATCCAGCTTCAATTCTACCTAGATTAAGTATAGGTGACATAGGATATTCACTGCTGATCGAAAATTCTAGATTAATTTTATCTTCTAACTTCTTATAGAAATTAAAGAAGTTGAGAATTGTATTTTCTGCTTCTCTGTATGCACCATGGCCGCTCTTACCATGGAATATTAGATTGAATTCTATGCATCCCGCATTTCCTACACAGATATCCATCGAGGTAGGTTCAAGGATTATGCAATCCTTAGCATCTACCCCTCTAATTAAGAGTTCTGATGCACCTCTCCCATACATTTCTTCATCTACAACGAATGCGAAAGTAACGTCAGGCTCATACCTAGCTCTAGACAATTCTTCTAAAACTAGAAGCATTGATGTTAACCCTCCCTTCATATCGCATGCTCCTCTACCATACACTCTTCCATTCATTACTATAGGCTTGTATGGTTCTTTCATATCTAGTGGTGGTATAGTGTCAAGGTGGCCGCATAAAAGTAGTTTATCTCCTCTTCCAAGTTTTACTACTACATTTTGTCCAGTTTTATAGACTTCATGTAAGATAGGATTAAACCCAAGTCCATCTAGATACTCGTAGATAAAATATGATAATTCTTCTTCTCTTCCAGAAGGGCTAGGTATAGATATAAGCTTCGATAAGAGATTAGAAGCTTTCTCATAACTGGAGGGTTCATCCAGCATCGATAATCCAGCTTAGAAAAGTTGCTAAAGAATAATATATATCTTAGTGATAGTGATGATTTTCTGTAGGGGAGGTAAGCTTTATGATTAAAGGAATGTCTAAGCTTTTGATAATAATAGTATTGGTGGTAGTTCTAGTTGTAGGTGGCGTGGCTGCATATTCACTGATGTATTTGGTGGCTCCTACACAGCCATCTACAACACCTCAGGTTACAGTAATGGGTAAACTCGTAGCTTTCGTATGGGAAGACTTCACAGTCCCAGAAGTATTTAACCCCCTAACTGAAAAATATCCTACGTTAACAATTGAAAACAGTATATTTACTTCTCAACCTGAGATGTTTGCAAAGCTTAGAGGAGGGTTCAGGGCAGATATTGTAAGCCCATGTATCGACTTTCTACCTAGACTTATTGAGCAGGATCTGCTCCAGCCTATCAACCCTGCCAAACTTAGTAACTGGAATTATTTGTTTAAGAGTGTACGAGAATATCCTGAAGTATGGAGGGATGGAAAACTATACATGGTTCCAACGGCTTTCGGTCTTCAAGCAGGAGTCACGTATAGAAAGGATAAAGTCCCATCTGTTGCTAAGTGGATTGATATATTTAACCCTACGTACAAGAATAGAGTATTGATATTGAATGATGCAAGAATAGGTATTGTAATGGCTGCATGGGCTCTTAACTATGAGGATCCATGGAATCTGACCAGTCAAGACCTCAAAAGAATTAAAGAATTCTATAGAGAACATAGAGATGTAATTCTCAAGTTCTATGAGAGTGATATAGAAGCGAGAGAGCTGCTAGCTTCTGGAGATGCATGGATTATTGCTGGAAGCGGTCCAGCTCAATCTTATTGGTTAAAATCTGAAGGAGTAGAAGCAGAGTTCACTCTCCCAGAAGGTAAAGGTATAGGCTGGCTATGCGGTTTAAGCATCTTGAAAACATCAGAAAATATCGAGGCTGCATATCTTTACATAGATTATTTCATCTCTGAAGATCCACAGTACTACTATGCTTATGAGTGGCTCTATGGTCCAAGTAATGAGCAGACTTTTAAGAAGCTTCCAGAAGAGAAGATTTTAGAAAGCGGAATAGTTGGACCTGAAAAATTAACTGAAGTCTTACCGTTGATCGATCCACCCAACCTTGATGAATGGCTTCAAGTCTGGGAAGAGATAATCGCGGGATAAGAATGAGCAAAAATGCGCTTGAATTATTAAACGTATACAAATATTATGGCAGCATTCTTGCTCTTGAGAATATAAATCTAAAGATTGAGAAGGGCGAGCTATTAACTATCTTAGGACCTAGTGGAAGCGGTAAGAGTACTCTACTAAAGATTATCGGCGGCTTTGAAGACCCTACAAGAGGAGAAGTATACATTGATGGTGAACTAATGAATGGCGTTCCACCTTATAAAAGACCTACAAGCATGATCTTCCAAGATCTAGCATTATTTCCACATCTAAATGTGTTTAACAATATCGCTTACGGTCTTAAAATTAGGAAAAAACCATTAAATGAAGTAAGAAGAAAAGTGAGAGAGATTGCAGAACTATTACATATTGAGGCGCTTCTAGATAGAAGAATAACTCAGCTAAGTGGAGGGCAGCAGCAGAGAGTAGCCTTAGCACGTTCTCTCGTAATTGAGCCTGAAATCCTCTTACTTGATGAACCTCTAGGCCCCCTCGATGTAAAACTTAGAAAAGAAATGCAGTTGGAATTACGTAGAATACAGAGGAAATTAAATTCTACGTGGGTATATGTTACCCACGACCATGAAGAAGCAATAGTTATGTCTGATAGAGTAGCTATCCTAAATTCTGGAAAGATAATTGATGTTGGAACAATCAAGGAGATATATGAAAGACCTAAGAATAGATTTGTTGCGGAGTTCCTAGGAGAAACGAACATAATTGAGTGCATAGTAGATTCTGTAGAGGATAATGTATTCACAGCATCCTGTGGAGATTTAAGGATAGAAGGGGAAACATCCATAAAACTAGAAAAAGGAGAAAAGATACAAGTACTGATCAGACCAGAGAAGATTAAGATCATCCATTCTCCTTCCCCTGACAACAAAAACACAGCATCAGGAAAGATAATAGAAATAATCTATAAAGGAGCTTACAGCGACTTAAAGATAGAAGTTGATGATTCTAAGATTTTTACTGTTAAGACTCTTGAACCCATCTATCACGTCGGTGAGAAGATATTCATGAGATGGGATAGAAAAGACGTGATAGTGATTAGTGGATGAATCTAAAGAAGATTATTAGTAGGAAGCTATCTATCACTCTTCTATACTCTCTACCAGCGTTGATCTATCTCGCTGTTTTCTTCTACGTTCCACTGATCACGATTATAATTTACAGTTTCTGGCATGGTGAGCCGCTATACCGTATAACTAGAGTATTCACATTAGAAAACTATGTAAGATTCTTCACAGAAGAATTATCTCAAAACGTATTCATATTGACTAACTTAATCTCAATTGCAACCTTCTCGGTGATATCGCTGGTAGCCTATCCTATAGCATATTTTCTCGCTAGGATGACTAGAGGGGACACTGGTCTAAAGATCATCTTATTGATACTGATCCCCCTAGAGATGAATTATTTAATCAGAATATTTGCATGGAGAAACATATTAGGAGAGAATGGACTATTGAATAATCTACTTATTACATTTGGATTAGTAGAGCAGCCTATAACTATCTTATTTCACAGCCTTTATGCTATAATCATCGTTGTTCTACATAATGCGTTACCCTATGCAATCATCCCACTCTATATAACTTTAAGAAGCATCCCCGAAAGCCTATATCAAGCCGCAATGGATCTAGGTTCAAACAAACTTAGCATATTCTTTAGAATAACCCTTCCACTTAGCATGCCCGGGATTGCTATCGCATTTTTATTCATCTATATACCGATGATGGGTGAGTTCGCTATTCCAGCCCTCGTAGGTGGGAAGACATACATGCTTGGAAACTTCATCGTTAGACAGTATCTCACTATAGGTAACTGGCCATTTGCTTCAGCATCCACTATAAGCTTACTGCTAATTACTTTGATAGTCATGTTTATTGTCTTTAAGTTTCTAGGCGTCAGGAGGCTCTATGAATGAGTATCATGAGGAACCTTCTTAAAGTATTCACATCAACAACTATTCTACTGTTAATATATTTCCCAATAGCATTAGTCATACTCTTCTCCTTAAATGATAGCATATACTTTGTCTTTCCATTTAAGGGATTTACACTAAAATGGTACTTGAAGCTGCTCGAAGACCCCTCATTCCTAAAGAGCATCCTTAACTCTATAGTTATTGCTCTAGCTGTATCTGCAGGTTCATTGTCTATAGGTATTCCCGCATCTTTTGCATTTGTAAGATTGAGACGGAATACATTATTTATCGGGTTCATCATGGTACCGTTTATCATTCCATGGCTTGTAATCGGAGTCGCATCACTAGTATTCTTCTACACTATCGGAATCCCATTATCCATTCTGACAGTTATACTCAGCCACATAGTCTACAGCATACCCCTCGTAGTGTTAATTATAGCTGCTAGACTGATCAGCCTTAACCCAAACTATGAGAAGGCAAGCATGGATTTAGGGGCTAATGAATTCCAAACATTTATCAATGTAACTTTTCCATTGATCTATCCGTCTATAGCAGTCTCAGCATTGATAACCTTCTTGTGGTCTTTCGATAACTTCATTGTAACATTCTTCACCATAGGCTCAGATATTACATTCCCCATCTGGGTTTGGGGATCACTAAGACATCCAACGAATGTTCCAGTTATAACGGCTGCATCGTCAATAGTTATAGTGGTCGGCTCATTAATCGTCTACTTGATGGAGACCTATAGAATCAAGAGGGGTCTAGGGACATCAATAATAATTTAACCTTGCCGCTATTTTCCTCTAAAGCATCGCTACGAAAAACACTACATTAACAACTATGCAGTCTCATCTTCTATGTTCATCCAGTCTAATTGAAGACTATACTTTACCGATGATAGAACACAATAACTAGCCTCTAGAATTCTTTGATTTCAACTGTTCTTTCCTCCTCAAATATTACTGGTAGGTTATGTCTTATTAATTCTCTAATGAATGGTTGAGGATTAAGCTGCTCAGGGAAGAGTAGCCCCACGTCTTTTAACTCCTTCTGGAGTAGTAAGACTACTCCTATTGCTGCAGGTAAGCCTACGAGATAAGAAGTACCATTGAGACCGCATCTATTGTATGCTTCTCTATGAGATATGTATGTAAAAATCTTCTCTGAGACACGAGAATTATCTCTTACGCCTTTTACTTCTACTTCGATGCCAGCATATCCTGAAACATCTACTAAATCTATGGGTTGAGGAAGGACCTCGACAACTACATCGAAAGGAGATACTTGTACTCCTTTAACGTTAATCTTCTCTCTTAATAATAGATTCATCTTCCATAGAGCTTTAATAATATCTGCAGATATTCCATCATAATTGTACCAGAACGATATCTTCCTCGCCTTCTTTGGGAGGAATAATGAGAGAGTCCAGACTTCTGGATGCTCTTTTAAGTATATCTTCTTTGCACCAATTGGATCTGGAAAAACGTGTTCTTCACAGATGCTTAAAGGCTCAGCTTTCCTAAATGCTCCATCTTCATAGTATACGGCTGGAGCTATACTAGACATTAATAATTCTTCTCTACTCCATAATGGAGCTATAATAAATCTGTCATCTTCAACTGTATCAGCATCTCTTATTACTACTTCGTCTACTTCGTCAAGCTTCTCTACTAGATGTCTAGCAAAGATGTTTGATAATCCAGGGTCTTCACCTAACCCAAGTATCCCTGTTAGTCTATTTTCTCTCCATTCAGAATCTCTTTTTAAGTGAAGCTCAATCATCTCTTTAAATCTCGATCCACCTTCTATCCATAATTCTTCTCCACCAGTTAGACTAATATAATTACATCCATTTTTTAAGCAAGTTTCTATCAACCCGAGGTTTAAAGCGTAATGGGCAGCGTTGACTACGATATCAACTTCTTTCATTAATCTACTCAACTGGTCGAAATCTCTTGCATCAACTCTATGGAGAGATATTTTTTCTTCTCCAAACTTTTCTTGGAGATGTTTTAGATTTCTTTCAGACACATCTACAGCTAAAATTTGATCTACAATCTTTTTGGAGATGAGGGTGGCTACAACTACATGGCCTACACCACCCACGCCAACAACCATAACTTTCCTCGGCAAGAAAAACCATCTCCATCTAAGCCTAGAGACTACTATACCCGCACATGTATAAAATCTTTAACTATGAATACTCATACACGATATAATTATTTATTATTTACAGTTTATATTTTTGAGGTAAGTTTCTAGGGTCTTCTAGAGAATTTTACGGAAAAGTGAATTCTACTCCTATTTTCTTCAATGTTTCTTTTTTAGGCACCCCTGTTTCTTCATCCCAACCTCTAAGCTTATAGTATTCAGTGAGAGATTCTTTAAACTGGTTTGCGTCAACTGTCTTCCCATCAGTCTTCCCACCTCTTAAAGGCTCATAAAACATCTTTGGAGGAAGTGTATCATCCTCTCTCTTGAAACCTTCTCTAACATTGAATATCCTAGAGATATTCCAGATTCTTTCACCGATGATTTTTAGTTCATCTACTGTGTAATCTTTTCCAAGAGCTGGTTTTAGAAGCTTAACCATATCCTCATAGCTTGAAAGCCAGAAGTCACATATTATTAGAGACCATTTTATGCTGTTTAGGTCTTCTAGGTCTTTGACTAGCTGAGCTTTTCCTATGAAGCTATATGGATCTTTTTCTCCAAATGCATCATGTGCTACCGCCCAAGCTCTAAGATGACATGCACCTCTATCTGCTGTTGAATAAGATAATGCCATGCCATATGTTCCTCTAGGATCATATGCAGGTATCTCAGAGCCCTTAACATCTAACCGTTCTTTTAATGCTTCTCCACCAATCTTTTCAGCAGCTCTTCTCGTTCCTTCAGCTAGTAAACCTCCAAACCCACTTCTATAAGCTATCATCTTGGTTAATCCAACTACGAATTCAGAGTTGCTCCAAGAAGGTTTCAATCCATTAAGTTCTTTCTCTGTAATTAATCCTTTCTCATATAGCTTAACCGTGAAGCCTATCGTAGCACCTAGCGATATCGTATCCATACCAAGGTCTGTAGCAGCTTCAGCTGCTTCAGCAACATCCTTAAGGATTCTTATACCAGTGTTAGAGCCTATCATAGCTAATGTTTCATACTCGGGAGACTTTATCAATCTAGAATCAAACTTTAGTATTCTCTTACATGCGAGTGGACAGTATGGGCATGCATATTTCTTGGCTGTAGCCTCCTTCACCCTATCTGTATTTATCTTGTCATGGTGTTCGAATGCACCCGATGTGAAACCATATGCTGGAAGGACGCCGGCGTTGTGTGATAAATCAACTATTAATGGTGTCCCATCTGTCTGAGCCCATAAATTCTCAGATGTCTTCACCCTATTTCTCGTTAACTCGACTACAGTCTTCTTAAATTCATCAGGATCATATAGTTTGACTTCACCTTTAATATTCTTCACTACCAATGCTTTTAGATTCTTGGATCCGAATACTGCACCAGTACCTCCTCTTCCATGCACCCATAGCCCACTATCAACAACAGATGCGAACCTGACAAGATTTTCCCCAGCTGGACCAATGGCTAGGACGCTTGCATTCTCATCTCCCAGTTCTTCTTTAATACGTTTTGATGTCTCCAGAGTTCCTAGACCCCATAACTTTTCAGCATCATGAAATTCAGCACCTTTATCTGTAACCTCAACATAGATAGGTTTCTTAGCTCTACCTTCAACTATCAATAAATCATATCCAGCATACTTCATCCTTACACCAAAATATGATCCACTATAACTATCGCAAACAGTATACGATAGAGGCGACTTAGTCACAATTGGATATCTTCCAGAGAGGGGCGCGATGGTACCAGTAAGTGGACCAGTAGAAACAATTATTCTATTCTCAGGACTTAAGGGATCGATCTTAGGAGGGACTTCTTCAAGTAGATATCTGATACCTAGCCCTTTACCTCCAACATATTTCTCGATGAAGTCTCTCCTAGTCTCCTCTATCCTGAAATTATTGTTTGTGAGATTGACTCGAAGAACCTTACCCGTATAACAGTATAGATTTTCACTCATGGAATATGTTCAAGCTCTATCATTTATAAATTTTTCCAGTATTTACATAGATGTTCTTGAAGATTTGTTCTTCGAACATGTACTCTTATCATAATTATGCTCGTCTTCAATGAATCCGAAATAGTAGTGCTAAAACATACATTAACATTGTCTTCTAAAAACATATAATTTTATCGGTCAATAAAATGAGACTTCATATACCTTAATCTAGACTAGTCTTACATCATATAGTATAAGTGAATGTATGTTTATCAGACGTTAATTGGTATAGTGGAATAGAATATCTTTAGTAAGAGTTTGAAAACATCTAAGTTTGGGTAAATTTAGAGAACTTGCGGTTTCCTGAGACTTACCAGGTTCTCTCGATTCTCTCTCCGATTACTATTCCTTTATTTTTTAGTTTCTGTAGAAACTCTTCTGTAGGGATGCATGCTTCGGGAGGCTTAACACCATTGAAGTTTATCTCTTCTCTTACCATCATTTGAGCAGCAATAGATGCTGGTACACCTGTAAGATAGCTTGAAGCCGACGCTCTCCAATCTTTCCGTGAAGTTGATAAAGCATACATCGTATAGGCAACTTCTCTTCCGTCTTTCCTACCTACGGTCTTCGTTAATATGCAGGCAGCATCATCAATTTCATCTGTTGATGGATCGAACATACTACTTTTCAAGATATTTACTGTGAAGTCTTTTACTGAGATCTCTGAACTGTTTATGGTTATCTTCTTATCTGAGAGAAACCCAAGCTTCTTAAGGATTTCAACCATATCGAAGTCATAGTTTATCTTGAAGTCTACGTATCTTAATCCTTTCCCGATGTATAGGGGGATCGTTGCAAGTTCTGAGTGTAGACTAAATGCTACTTTTATTCTTCCTACAGGTTGTGGGAACTCGAATTCCTCTATTCCACTAATTGGTGGCACTTCCTCGTATCTTCCATCTCTGAAAACTATTGCATTCTTTGTCCATTCATTCACCATTGTTTTTACAGAAAACTTAAAGATAGGTTTATCAAGAGGCTTCAGATCTCTATCTCCATCCCTAATCAGGATATAGTCTACTTCATCTAACTTGTCTGAAGAATATTTAACCATCACGTTACTGATGCCTGGATCTTCTCCGCATCCAATTAGTACCGATGCTCCAGCTTCTCTAGCTTCTTCATCGAGCTCAAGCTGCTTTAAAGTCATGTAGTATAATCCACCTAGGTCAACAAGTTTAGCTTTTGCTTTTATCGCTGCTATTGTAACATCTAGATTATGTTCAAACCATGTTGAATTAATTGTTACTTCGTATTTCTTCATCTCTTCCGCAAGTACATCTACTCTCCTAACATCTATATACTTAAACGATAATCTACCATCATTAACTGATTGAATTAATCTTATAACTCTATCTCTATCTATCTCGCCTATCACGACTTCTTCTACTTTACTATTCGTAAGTAGGTCTCTAACTATAACTGAACCTATTGCTCCTGCGCCTCCTAATACTAGGAAACGCATATACACACTCTCCTATGTTATGTTTGAATAGGTATGATGAGGCTTGAATTCTTCTTCCACCCTATTTCAACTGTGGCTCCAGGTTGATAGATTTTGCCTAAGCTTCCTTCTCCATGTTTATGAGCAATGAATGTAATTCCCCCAATGTCTACTCTATACTCTATGTATGAGCCTTTGAATATAGCTGCCTGTACTACACCCTTAAATATGTTGTCTACACCATGTATCTTCTCATTGATCTCTACAACTTCAGGCCTAATCATAACTGCGACTTTGCCAATTATTGACTGTTCAGGACAGCAGACCGTTCCTATGCTTGTATTTACTATACCGTTTTCTCTAATTTCACCTTCAATAAGATTTACTGCTTCACCTATGAAGGAGGCGACGAACATGTTTGATGGCTTGTAGTAAACTCCCAGCGGTGTATCTACCTGCTGAACTCTTCCATCTTTCATTATAGCTATTCTATCAGACATCGTCATCGCTTCTGTCTGGTCATGTGTAACATATATGAATGTTGTCTTAACTTTTTTCTGAATATTCTTCAACTCAACCATCATATGCTGCCTAATCTTTAAGTCTAGAGCACCTAAAGGCTCATCGAGAAGTAGCACCTCAGGATTTATGACCAATGCACGTGCAAGAGCAACACGCTGCTGCTGCCCTCCACTAAGTTGATTTACTCTCCTATCTTCTAGTCCTTCAAGCTTTACTATCTCTAATATCTTTTTTACTTCTCTCTTTATTTCTTCTCTTGGAAGTTTCCTCATCTTTAATCCGAAGGCTATATTCTCAAAGACGTTCATATGTGGAAATAAAGCAAGATGCTGGAAGACCATTCCAATATTTCTCTTATGTGTAGGTACATCTGTGACGTCTTTACCATATAGTTTAACTAATCCCTCATCTGGTTCTTCTAGTCCAGCGATTATTCTTAAAGTTGTTGTTTTACCACATCCAGAAGGACCTAGAAGAGAGAAGAATTCATTCTCTTTAATCTTTAAGCTGACATGGTCTACTGCTACTACATTTCCAAATCTTTTAACTATATTCTCTAACTCTACAGAGTATACCTCACTCATCTTCCCATCCTTCTCTCGGTTCTTAATCTAAATACTGCAAACAAAAAGGATATAGATAATGCAAAAGATGATAGAGAATTCAGTTCTGGTGAAACTCCTCCTCTAGCTGCGTAAGACCATATCACTAAGGGTAGAGTCTTAAACCCTGGCCCCGTGGTGAACAATGTCTTGATTAAATCATCGAAGCTTAACGTGAAAGCTAGGAGGCCTGCTGCAAGTATTGCAGGATAGAGTGTTGGTAAAGTTATTCTAAAGAACGTTTGTAGTTCATTGGCTCCCAGCGTTCTAGCTGCTTCCTCAATCGATCTATCGTATCCAACCATTCTCGCCCGCATTACTACTGTAGCATACGAGATATCAAATGCTATGTGCCCAATTATAACAGTCACTGGTCCTAGAGGCATATTTAGGAAGATATACATCATCATTAACGATAAAGATTCAGCTATCTCTGGGATGATTATCGGGATCAGTATGAAGCTCTCTAGAATAGTCTTACCAGTGAAGCTGTATCTCGTCACCGCCATCGCCATCATTAACCCTAAGATTAAAGAGGCAGCTGTTACTACTGCTCCAACCCAGAAGGAATTATATAAAGCTCTCCAGACATCTGGGTTTGTAATAACCTTTTCATACCATTTTAAAGAGAAATTAGTGAAGACTGCTAGAGACTTAGATTCATTGAATGAGAAGACCAACATGGCGATTATCGGAGAGTAGAGGAACAAGAAAACTATGATAGTAAAGATTTTAAGAAATGACTTCGTAACCTTCATTATATTGCTAGCCCCCTCTCACCAACCCCTCTAATATAGATAATTACTAGCGATAGAATGAATGCGATGAAAAGTATTGAGAGGGCTGAGCCTATCCACCAATGCCTTGCACCCATGAAGATTTCATAGATTATGTTGCCTACCATGTAGTTGTTGGGTCCGCCTACAAGCTCAGGTATGACGAATTCACCTACAGAAGGTATAAAAACTAAAAGAAATCCAGCCATTATCCCAGGCATACTTAAAGGTAGAGTTACTCTTAGGAAAGTTCTAACAGGACCTGCACCAAGAGTAGACGCAGCTTCTAGTAAAGTCTTATCGAGTTTTTCAAGATTAGCATATAGTGGAAGCACCATCATCACTAGATAATCATAGACCATTACTAGGATGACTGCAATATCTGTATACATGATCCTGATTGGTGAATCAATTATCGCTAGTGAGAGAAGTATTGTGTTAAAGAAGCTTCTTTCATCGAGTAAGCCCATCATCGCATACGTTCTTATCAGGAAGCTAACCCAGAAAGGTATAATGAACAATATGATGTACATGTCTTTGTATTTCTTAACCTTGAAAGAGATATAGTAGGCTACTGGATACCCTATTAGCAGGCATAGTAGTACAGTAACGCCTGCAAAGTAGAGTGAACGGAGAAATATTCCCGAGGCTCCCGTCCAACTTAATACTCTTGAATAATGTACCAGTGAAGGTGTAAACATTATCTCACGATAAATGTTGACCATGTCAAAGCTGTACAGACCAACTATTAAGAAAGGTGTATAAAACCAGATTGCTAGAAATATTAGCGGTGGAGCAAGAAGTAAAGCTACCTTAACACCTACATTCTTTCTAACGTATCTTAGAAGTTCATCTGTGAAGCCCACTTATTAATCGCCTCTGAGTTGAGAAGTAAAACTCTATGCAGCCATTAATTCAAGCCAGTATTCAGCTCTCTTCGCTCTCTCTTCAGGT
>Ga0071330_1084819_pt1 | contig 59985 bp, 57 predicted proteins | sample GBScel77sediment_FD_63802 | JGI IMG/M metagenome (GOLD analysis project Ga0071330, IMG submission 63802) | Hot spring sediment microbial communities from Great Boiling Spring, Nevada - Cellulolytic enrichment Sediment 77C v2 (version 2) | ecosystem: Environmental > Aquatic > Thermal springs >...
CTAATTGGCACGAGCGTGAAGCCTATGACTTGATGGGCATAATCTTTGACGGTCACCCTGATTTGCGCCGCATCCTTCTGCCCGAAGGCTGGGTCGGTCATCCACTTCGCAAGGACTATGTTCACGACATTGAGCGTTTTGACGACGAGTATGCTGCAAAAATCTTGCGGGGAGAAATTAGGTGAAATGCAATGGCGAAAGATCAGTCAAACGCTCAAAACAACGCCAACTCAACAAAGGCTGGTGACGATCGTTTGGAACAAGCATTGTTGCGCTTGACCAACGAGGTCACCCAGTTGGCACACGGACAAAACGAACTAAGAAACTTCGTCGCCCAACTGGCACAAGGACAATGGCAGTTGCAGGAAATCGTTGCTCGTTTAACGGTTGGGCAGGAGCAATTGCAAGCAGCAGTTGCGAGCCTGACTGAAGAGCAAAGACGATTGGCACAAGGGCAGCAACAGTTGCAAGAGATAATGGCTCGGTTGACAATCGGTCAAGAACAGTTACAAGTGGCAGTAACGAACCTGACCGAAGAACAAAGGCAATTAGCACAGGGACAGCAGCAATTGCAAGAGGTGGTAACGAACCTGACTGAAGAGCAAAGGCAACTCTCTCAAAGACATCAAAAGTTGGAAGAAGTTGTGACCCGATTGATTGAGTCCCAGCAGCAAATGCAACAGTTGATGGCTGAGTTGTCCGATTCCAACCGCAAGATGGCTGGCATCTTGAAGGAAGTGAACAAGAAGGTCGGTCGCATTGACGAGCAGTTGGGTTTGTCCGTTGAGGTAGTGGCTCAAGTCGTTTTGCCGCCTTACTTGGAAAAAAAAGCACGGCGTCAAGTTGAAAGGTGAACCCGGCTATGAGTTGAAACCGTTGTTCCTTTTCGTTAACGGGGAGCGAGAGCAAATTGACCTTTACGGTGAAGGAACTAAAGATGGCGAGGAAGTTTGTGTCGTCTGCGAGTGCAAAGCGAGAATTTACGAAAGAGATGTTCGGGCATTCGTCCGAAAGTTGAGTCGCTGGGAGTTATATTTGAAAAAGCCAGTGGTCGCTGTCCTTTTTGGTTTCCTTGTCCACCCATCGGCGGAATGGATTGCAAAAGTTCATCGCGTCATTTTGGTAGGTGCTTTGCAGCGTTGAAGGGGGCGAATTAAATGGCGACGACAGAGATCCGTGAGGTCGTAACGATTCCGCCTCACCGAGAAATCCGGACCGAAGAGATGGAAATCAACATGGGTCCGCAGCACCCGTCCACCCACGGTGTCTTGCGCGTCGTCATCAAAGTGGACGGCGAATGGATTCGTGCAGCCGACCCAGATATAGGATACCTGCACCGCTCCTTTGAGAAACTTGCCGAACTGCGAACTTACCCGCAAGGGATTTTTCTGACTGACCGATGGGATTACCTTTCGGCGATGAACAACAACTGGGTCTATTGCATGGCTGTTGAGAAACTATTGGGCATTCAAGTCCCTGAGAAAGCCGAGTGGATAAGGGTGATGATTTCGGAGTTTCAACGAATTGCCAGCCATTTGGTCTTTCTCGGCACTTACGGTTTGGACATGGGAGCGTTGACGCCCTTCTTTTACTGTTTCCGTGAGCGGGAAAAAATCCTTGACTTGTTTGAAGAACTTTGCGGTGCTCGTCTGACTTACAACTACATCCGAATAGGTGGTGTCTCACGCGACATCCCGAAAGGTTGGCTTGACAAAGCAGAGGAGTTGCTTGATTACCTTGCCAAGCGTTTTGACGAACTGGATGACCTGCTCACTTACAACAAGATTTTCGTCGCCCGCACTGTCGGCATCGGGGTCATTCCGCCGGAGATGGCGATGGACTACGGCTTGACAGGACCAATGATTCGTGGCAGCGGAATCCCCTACGATGTCCGCAAAGTTCAGCCTTACAGCATCTACGACCAAGTTGAATTTGATGTCGTCACCCATCCCGGTTGTGATTGCTGGGCTCGGGTTTGGGTTCGGTCGCAAGAGATGAGGCAAAGTTTACGCATCATCAAGCAGTGCATTGACAAACTTCGGACTTTTCCTGAACCCGATTTTGATGCGCCTTACGACCCATCGCCGCAGGTCATGGCAAAAGTTCCGCCTAAGCCCAAGCCGAAGCCCAACGATGTCTATGTCTGCATTGAGTCGCCGCGTGGCGAGTTAGGAGTTTACATGGTCAGCGATGGGAGCGAAAAGCCTTACCGAATGAAAATTCGCGGTCCCGCTTTCGTCAACTTATCGGTTCTCCCAGCAGTTGCGCCGGGGCATAAGGTCGCAGATTTGGTCGCCATCGTCGGCAACATTGACATCGTTATGGGCGAAGTTGACCGTTAAATTGATGGCTCAAAGGAAGGGTGACCGAAAATGGTGACATTGGCGACGCAAACTTTGGAATATCGGATTGTCCGAAAAGTTTTGACGACGGAGCCGCCATTGGTTTTCACCGTTGAAATTCGCTACCATCCCGAAGACAACGGCTACTCGGCAGAATGCTTTGAGATGGAAGCATTCGCTTGGGGCGAAAGTTACGATGAGGCTGTGGAAAACCTTTTGGATGTGATGATTGGGTTTGCGGAAGTAATTGTGAAAGATGCTGAACTTTACCCACACCTACCCGAACCATTGCTGCATTATGGGCAATTCATTCTCGCTTTAGGCAGTGAAGAGAAACTTCGCAAGGTTTTGGGGTTGTGAGGGATGGCTTACACTTACGACCAATTTCGGCGGGTTTTAAGGAAGGCTGGGTTTCAACTGCTTCGTTCGGGAAAACACGAAATTTGGAGACGCATAGAACCTGATGGCACAAAACGACGAGTGCCTATCAGTCACCAACATGGCAAAGACATTCCTGATTGGCTTTTCGCTAAAATGCTGCGTCAGGCTGGACTGAGCCGAAAAGAGTTTGAACAGTTGCTGAAAGACCCATGAGTGGGGGTTGAAGGCGATGACGCTGACGGAAATTTGCCGAACAATCGTGCAATGGTTAGGAGTGCCGGCAGAGTATCAGGAATCAGCAACGCAAATCCTGCTGGCTATCGTTGACGCCATCATCATCTTCACATTCTTGATGGTCGCTGTTTTGGTCATTGTTTACGCCTTCCGCAAAGTCGTTGGGTTCATTCAAGCGAGGCTCGGTCCCCGTTACACTGGACCTCGTGGGATTTTCCAAACGATTGCCGACGCCATCAAGTTACTGGGCAAGGAAGACATAATCCCTGCCGCTGCCGACAAGTTGGCTTTCAACCTTGCTCCGTTCATCGTCTTCTTGCCTGCGTTTCTCGTTTACCTTACCATCCCTTTCGGCGACCCGAAAAGCGGATGGCAAGTTCGTGATTTGAACATCGGCGTTCTTTACTTGGTCGCCATAACTTCCATCACCGTCATCGGAATAGTCACTGCAGGTTGGGCTTCAGGTAACAAATGGGCAGTTCTGGGAGCGATGAGGTCGGGTGCGCAATTGGTCTCTTACGAAGTCCCGATGACCTTAGTCGTGCTTGTCCCAGTTTTGATGGCGGGCTCGTTGAAATTGTCGGAAATCGTTGAAAACCAAGGCGAATGGTTTTTGCAGTGGCATGTTTTTCAAATGTTCCCTCTCGGGCTTGTCGCTTTTGTCCTTTACTTCATCTGTGCCCTTGCAGAGACTAACCAAACGCCTTTTGACTTACCCGAAGCCGAAAGCGAGTTGGTTGCAGGTTACCATGTGGAATACAGTGGCATGAAGTTTGCCCTCTTCTTTCTGGCTGAGTTTGGAAACACCGTAGCCATTTCGGCAATTGCAACTCATCTGTTTTTGGGCGGTTGGAAAGCACCACTCCCATTCTTGCCTGACACAGGCGTTTGGTCAGCCTTTTGGTTTTTCCTGAAAGTCTCAGTCATCGTGTTTTTGACCTTCTGGGTGCGAGGGACTTTGCCTCGGGTTCGCATTGACCAACTGATGGAGTTGGGTTGGAAAGTTTTGCTGCCTGCAGGGCTCTTGTGTGTGACACTTGTCGGGCTCATAATCTCGGTGCGACCTTAAGGAGGGGAAACTTATGCGCTTTGTAGTGCTACTTACGCCTGACGAAGACGGCGGATATGTTGCGGAATGCCCTGCCATTCCGGGTTGTATAAGCGAGGGAGATACTTTGGAACAAGCCCTTGAAAACATCAGGGATGCCATCACGGCATGTCTTGAAACGATGGTGGAACATGGATGGGAAATGCCGAAGGAAACGGATGTAATCGTGGCAACAGTTGAGGTTCCGTTGCCTGAAAAAGTGGCGGTGAAGTGAAGGTGCAGCGATTGCCCATTGTTGATTGGAAAGATGCCGTGAGGGTTTTTGAAAAGGTTGGCTGGAGACATGACAGGACGAAAGGAAGTCACTACATCATGATCAAGCCAGATAAGCCGGGGCTTTTATCTGTGCCGATGCACTCACCGCTAAAGCGAGGCACTTTGCGCAAACTTATCAACCAAGCAGGGTTGAGCGTAGATGAATTTCTGTGTTTGCTTCGTCATGACCCGTAGATGAAAGGTGGTGTGGCTTGTGGGAGAAGCAATTGCCTTTTGGGTTTTGGCAGTCATCGTCGTGCTGGGTGCGTTGGGAGTTGTGACGCTTAAGAACTTGTTCCACTGTGCCCTTTGTCTTGGTTTGGTCTTGTTAAGCGTCGCTGGTATCTTCATTCTGAACGGCGCCGAGTTTTTGGCTGGTGTGCAAATCCTCATCTATGTCGGCGCCACTTTAGTCATAATCCTGTTCGCCATCATGCTCAGCGAGAACATAACGGGCGAGCGGATTCAATTGGCAAGTTACAACCGCACCGTCGGACTCGTTTCCGCCTTGCTCTTTCTGGTGCTTGTTGTTTTCCTTGCCTTAACTGCTCAGTTCCCTGCACACACCAGCACAATCAAAGACCCTGTCATTGCCGTGCTTGAGAATGTCAAGACAAACACTGCTGCTTTCGGGACTTTACTGTTGACCAAGTTCATCGTGCCTTTTGAGTTTGCATCGGTGTTTTTGCTTGTCGCCCTCATCGGTGCAATTGTCATAGCGAGGACGGCTGAGTAGGAGGGATTGGAAGTGGAAGTGACCTTGAACCATTACTTGGTTTTGTCGGCGGTCCTATTTGCCATCGGCGTTTATGGCGTTTTAACCCGCCGAAACGCCATTGCTTTGCTGATGTGCATTGAGTTGATGCTCAACGCCGTCAACATCAACTTGGTGGCGATGAACCGATTTCTGCAACCTGATTGGCGAATCGTGACAGGACAAATTTTTGCTGGCTTCATCATCGTTTTGGCAGCAGCGGAAGCAGCCGTCGGGTTCGCTTTGGTCATAGCCATCTACCGCAACCTTGACCGCATCAATGTTGACGAGGTGAATATCCTGAAGTGGTAGGAGCGAGCATATGCGGATTGACCGCTTCAAATGGGACAAGACCAACCGCAGTCATTTGGCACGGCATAAAGTGATGCCTGAGGAAGCAGAAGAAGTTTTCATCGGTCCTTTATATTTGCGCCGAAGTCACAGCGGTCGTTACCTTGCCTATGGAAGAACTTTAGGAGGGCGATATTTGGTTGTCGTGTTTGAACTGTATGGCACGACGGTTCGTGTCATTACTGCTCGCGATATGACTGAAAGTGAGAAAAGCCTTTATCGGAGGCGAGCAAAGCGATGAGGCGTCTTAAAAAGCAACCACCTTCCTTCAAGTCAGCCGAAGAGGAAGCAAAGTTTTGGGAAGAGCACGACAGTGCGGAGTTTGAACTTGAGGAAGTTGCTGAACCAGTGATTTTGTCCTCTTTGCTGCGAGACCGAATTTTGAAGCGATGGGAAAAGATGAGAGCAACGGAATGGTTGCCACTCCCAAAAAGCCAAGCCCGTCGCTTGAAAATGTTGGCTCGCCGCAAGAAAATATCATGGGAACTGATGGTCTATCAGTGGCTGGAGGAGAAATTGAGAAGCGAAAGTGCAAGGTGAGCGAGCATTGTGGTGGTGATTGAAAGTGGTTGCGATTGCGATGGAGCGAGCGAGAGAATTTCTGAGGGTTGCCGAGATTTCGCTGGAACAAGGCTTTTACAACGCTTGTGCCAGCAACGCCTACTATGCCATGTTTTGGGCTGCCATTGCTGCCTTAGCCCATCAAGGCTTCAGGCAAACCGAATGGTCTCACGGTGGGCTAAGGGAAATTTTCAGCAGGGAACTCATTGTCAAGCGACGAATTTACCCTGCAAAATTTGGTGAGTGGTTAAAGGTTGCCTATAAATTGCGCGACTCCGCCCATTACTCTTTGGAAGGTGCTGGGACAAAGGAAACTCGCCGAACCTTTCAACATGCGCTTGAGTTTGTAAAAACAGTTGAGGAGGTTGTCTTGCGATGAGAAAGAGTAACCCAAAGGCTCGCTTCTCAAGGCGAAGGCTGGAACGATTGATTGGCGAGTTGATTTCTTACGCCAAAGATTTGTGCCCAGAGGCTGAAATCATAAAAGTGCAGGTGCCCGGCTATGAAGAAGAGGATGCACGAATTGAAATCGTCGTTCCCGACGAAAAAGACGACGAAGTTCACGATGCTATTTCGCGCCGCGAATTTGAAATCTTCATGAACGAAGGCTATGACATCGCTGTCCGTGTCCTCAGCCGCTCCGATTACGAATCCCTGAAGGCAAAGGTTGAAAGGTTGGGTTTGAAGTGAACGAAAACCGAAAGGGCAAAGCAGCAACAAGCCATTGCTATCGGCAAAAGGTTTTACCAAGTTGGAAGCAGCGTGAAACAACCACTTAAGCCGTCAGTGAGCGAAGGAGGGCAGTGCTAATGGAAGCGACGCCGATGGTGGCTGCAATCATCATGCTGGCGCCTTTCGGCGCTTACTTGGTCAATGTGTTTTTCGGCGGCTGGCTAAAAGAAAGGGCGCATTGGGTGTCGCTGACTTTGGTCGGAATTTCCGCCATGTTGTCGCTAATGGTTTTCGGAACAACGGTAGTGCGTTCTTTGTCTGACCCGCACTTTCACGGTTGGCATGGAACTTGGTTCACCATCCCGATAGGCACATACATCCTCAAATTTGGCTACCAAGTTGATCAACTAACAGCCTTCATGCTTGTGGTCGTCACTTTCATCGGTTGGTTCATCCAACTTTACTCCGTCGGCTACATGCACGGCGACCCAAGATACTCCCGCTATTTTGCTTTCCTTTCGCTGTTCAAAGCGTCCATGCTTTTGCTGGTTCTGACCGATAACTTGGTCGGACTTTACGCTGCTTGGGAACTCGTCGGTTTGTGCTCCTATCTGCTTATCGGCTTTTGGTTTGAAAAGCCCGAAGCGGCAAGGGCTGCCAAAAAGGCTTTCATCGTCACCCGTGTGGGCGATGCAGGGTTCGCCATCGGAATCTTTTTGACTTTCGCTGTTGCAGGTGTTTTGGGCTTCAGCGAAATTTTCAACTTCGCCGAAAAAGCAAATCCTCAAGCGAAACAACTTCTGACCATCGCTGCCCTCTTTCTGTTCTGTGGCGCGATTGGCAAATCAGCCCAATTTCCACTCCACATTTGGCTGCCCGACGCAATGGAAGGTCCAACACCTGTGAGCGCCCTCATTCACGCAGCGACAATGGTTGCAGCCGGCGTTTACATGGTCGGTCGTTTGTATCCGCTTTTCGCCCTGCAAGGTTTTGAGCATAACCCAGCATTAACGGTCGTCGCTTGGATTGGCGGTTTCACCGCTTTCTTAGCAGCAACCATTGCTGTCGCCCAAGATGACATCAAGCGGGTTCTGGCTTACTCAACCATCAGCCAGTTGGGCTATATGCTGATGGGTTTGGGAGTTGGCGGGTTCACAGCAGGATTGTTTCACTTGGTCACCCATGCCTTCTTCAAAGCGCTGCTCTTTTTGGGTTCAGGCAGCGTCATCCACGCCGTCCATCACAACGACATGAAGCGCATGGGTGGGCTGAAAGATTACATGCCCGTCACTTTCATCACCTACCTGATCGGCATGGCTGCCCTCGCTGGAATCCCGCCCTTTGCGGGCTTCTGGAGCAAGGACGAAATTTTGGCTGCAGCATTCCACAGCCATATTCCAGGTGCTAAAGCCCTTTTTGCCCTCGGTTTAGTCACAGCGTTTTTGACGGCGTTTTACATGACCCGTCAGATTGGTTTGGTCTTTTTCGGCAAACTTCGTGATCACCACGCTCACCCGCATGAGAGCCCACCCGTGATGACAATCCCACTTGTGGTGCTGGCATTTTTCTCTGCCACCGCAGGTTTCATCGGTATCCCCGGCGCCAACTTATTTGAGCGGCTCGTTCACTTTGAAGCGGCACCGCATCACGGTTTTAATCCGCTCGTGATGTTGCTTTCCGTCATAGCAGCCCTTCTGGGAATTTTCGTGGGCTACAACCTTTACATCGCTAACCCAATTCGTTCGCCTGATGAAGAACCCTTGAAAGCGAGGTTGGGTTCGCTTTACGATTTGCTCGCCAACAAATGGCGAATTGACTGGTATGACCCGACGCCTGGGCAACTGGGTTACTTTGTCAGCCGAGCCTTTATCTGGTTTGCCATCATGTGGCGTTGGTTTGACTTGCATGTGATTGACGGCATCGTCAACGCCATCGGCTACGCAACAGCGTTCATTTTCGCCACCGCATACCGTTGGTTTGACCTTTACATCGTTGACGGTGCTGTGAACTTTGTCGGCTGGTTCACCAAACTCATCGGTAACATCACTCGGCGCATCCAAACAGGTTTGGTCCAACACTACATGTTCTTGGTCGTCGTTGGCTTAGTCGTCATCGCCCTTTGGGCAATCTTGCAGCAACTGAGGTAGGTGGAGGTGTTTGCTGAAGCGTTTCATTTTCACCAAGCATGCATTGCGGCGGATGAAAGAACGAGGCGTCGGGCGAAGTGAAGTTTACGAAGCGCTGTTTAACCCAGACTTTCCCTACCAAAAAGGGCAATTGGACGAAGAGATCGCTATTAAGCGAATTGGGCGCAGAGAGATAAGAGTCGTCTTTGAGGTCAAGAAAACGGGCGAATGCATCATTTATACGGTGATTGTCAAACCTTTGCGGCAGAAACGCTAAGGAGGGATACCAAAATGAGGCTTGAGTATGACCCTGAAGCCGATGCGTTGTATCTGCGGCTCAAGAAGGGGCGAGTTAACGAAACAGTTGAAATCGCTGAAAATGTTTTCGTTGACTTGGACGCAAAAGGTGAACCCTTGGGCATAGAGATTCTGTTCGTCAGCAGGCGTTATCCTTCTGAAGAACTGGCTTCGGTAAGCGTCCATTGGCTAAAACGGCAACGAACGAAATCACAGAAGTGAGCGGTGTGCGTTGCTTGCAACAACTACTTTTCCGTTCTGCAACGATGCTTTGCGATTGAGGGGTAAAGCCGTGAGGTTGCGAATTGACTTAGAAAGCGACGCCCTATACATCCGTTTCAGCGAAAACCCAATAGCCGAAAGTGAGGAAGTGAAAGAGGGCGTCATTCTGGATTTTGATGCTGATGGGCATCTTGTAGGGTTAGAAGTTTTGAACTTCACTCAGCATTTCGGTTGGTGTGATTTGAGACGATTCAGATAGAAGTCCCTGTCGCAGAAAAGTGAAACCGCACAGCAAAGGAGGTCGGAAGCGGTGGAGAAAGTGCCGCTGCTTTCGCTGATTTTGTGGCTGCCAGTTGTCGGCATGGTGTTCGTTTTGCTGACACCCAAAGAGCAGGTGCGGCTCATCCGCTTTTGGGCGCATCTGTTCACGGGAGCAGTCTTAATTCTGAGTTTCGGGCTTTGGTTCGGTTTCGGTCCAGAACTTCACGGGATGATGCAATTTGAAGAGCGTTACGACTGGGTGCCGATTTTAGGCATCCGCTACCACCTCGGCGTTGATGGTCTGTCAATGCCATTGGTCGTCTTGACGGCTCTGTTGACTTTTTTGAGCATCGTCTACTCGCCAACCGCCATTCACTACCGTGAGAAGGAATACTACGCCCTGTTCCTGTTGCTTGAGACTGGGATGATCGGCGTCTTCGTTGCCCTTGACTTCGTGCTGTTTTATGTGTTCTGGGAAGTTTCGTTGGTGCCGATGTATTTCCTGATTGGCATTTGGGGCGGACCGAAGCGAGAATATGCCGCAATCAAGTTCTTCCTTTACACGCTCGTCGGTTCGGTGGCGATGTTGCTTGCCATCTTGGTGCTTTACTTCCATGCAGGGACTTTTGACATGGTAGAGTTGATTGAGAAGAAGCCGTTGGCGAAAGCGTCAGCGACATTGCAGGCTTTGGTCTGGCTCGGTTTCTACCTCGCCTTCGCCATCAAAGTTCCTGTCTTCCCGTTCCACACCTGGTTGCCTGATGCCCATGTGGAAGCGCCGACGGCAGGTAGCGTCATTTTGGCAGGCATCTTGCTGAAGATGGGAACTTACGGTTTGGTTCGGGTGAACTTGCCACTTTTGCCCGAAGCGTCCGATGTCTTTTGGAGCATGATGGGTATTCTGGCGCTGGTCAACATCATCTACGGCTCGTTGGTGGCTATGGGGCAAGACGACTTGAAGAAACTCATCGCTTACTCGTCCATTGGGCACATGGGTTTTGTGATGTTGGGAATTGCAGCGGCTGCAAAAGATGGAGGCGCCTTCGCCGATGCAGCGTTGCGCAGTGCAAAAGTGACGGCACTTAACGGTGCGACTTGGACGATGATTGCTCACGGGTTGATGACGGGAGCAATGTTCTTGCTCGTCGGCGTCATTTACGAACGAGTTCACCACCGTGACTTGAACCGATTTGGTGGCTTGTGGGCGCAAATGCCCGTTTATGGGAGCATCTTCAGTTTCTTTGCGATGGCTGAGTTGGGTTTGCCCGGTTTGGCAGGTTTCTGGGGAGAATTCTTTTCAGTGCTCGGCTCGTTCCGAGTTTACCAGTGGGCAGGGTTCGCCGTCATCGGCATCGTTATCACCGCAGCCTACTTCCTCTGGACGGTTCAGCGGATGTTCCTTGGCGAATTGCGAGAAGAGTATCGCAACCTACCTGACATGAACTTGCAGGAACACATCTCGTTGTGGCCGTTGGTCGTTTTGACCTTCCTTGTCGGTGTTTACCCACCCATTTTGCTCCGTGTCATTCAACCTGCAATGGAGCACATCGTTGAACTGATGTCTCGGGCGTGGCTGTTGTGACATGAAATTTGTGAGTGCGATGCGTAAGAGCGTAATGCATAACCTTGTTCTTCGTTTCGTTTTGCAGCAGTTGGATGGCGAATTGTCGTGCTTGCTGTTCGCCGTTCGCTAATCGCTATTCGCCATTCGCCAATCGCCAGTCGCCATTCACTGTCGTTTCGGCTCGGCAGAAGCCTCGCCCTCCCAAATTTCCTTGCTCAAGCCTCTGCTTTCCCTTATGGCTTCTGATTCAACGAAGCAAACCATGCTATAGGCTTTAGCAAAATTTCGGCACGGAAAAAGTCGTGCCCTCCGAATTGTCGCCGAATGAATTCGGCGCTCAAAAATTCCGTCATCAACCACTGGCTGAAGCCAGTGGCATGAACAAAGGACTTGATGACACACCAAAGCAAATCAACCAGGGGCTTCAACTTATTGCACGCTTGCACTCATGCACGCTTGCACCCAAGATGGACTTCAGTCCGTAGTTGATGACGAAAAAACTAAGCGCCGACTTTAGTCGGCGAATTTTCTCGGATGGTTGGGCTCCTGCCCGACCGCTTGAAAAATTTTTGGCACGACAGAAAATGTGACCTTCAAATTGCTAACAGAATATATGCCCGCATATGCCGGTCACTCCTCATCAACCATCTCCATGACTCCCACTTGACATGCCCATCCCAATGCAAAGCGTTAACTCCCCAGAAATGTCCTAAGGAATGGGCATGAGATGGCACAGCACTTCCTTCACAGACGCCGTTACAGGGACAAATGTAGGATGAGTTTGGAGACCTGGAGCATTCCTCAATACCATATCCAGAGTCCGCAGCCATCCCCATTTGCTCAAAAATTAACCCCTTTCGGAGCATGGGAAAATCCATGTGCGGGATAATATCGTCTTGAAAGGCGAAAAACTGAGGAAGCCATGCGTAACTTGCTTGGCGGCGGTCAACTTGGGAGCAAAGGATATTCTGACGAGCATTATGATCGGAAGGGCAAAACCAAATATTGGTGTCCTTCGTGTAGGGATTAAATGCTTGTAGCAATTTTGTTGGGTCATAGTATTTCATCAGCCGTTTAAGATGGTCATCTCTAATCGGATTAGTAGGAACGGGACAAGTGCACCACCAATTGTTGTGATAGGGCGGAAGGAAGCCATCGTGGTCAAGGGAATACATCTTTGCAGCATTATAAATCTGGCGAAGGTTAGAAGCACACATTGTCTGATAAGCCCTATCCCGCACCGTGAAATAAACGGCAGTGCCTATCCCTATGAGTGTGATGCTAATCCCTATTGCAATTAGGCACTCCATTAGGGTATAGCCCCTTTGCCTCACAGCAGTTCACCTCGCAATCGCTACTGCTAATTACAACAACTACCGCAACCACAACCTTCGCCACTATCACCAGATTCTGACTATTGCACCGCATCTGTATGGGAAGCAGTATGTTTTATCAGTGCCTTCAACTTCTCCTTTTGCTCTTTTGTCAAGATTTTAATAATGCTGAACAACGCATTGCTTGTATCATCTCAAATTTGGAATAAGCATCACCCACCTCCTTGGCTAATTTTAGAATGCGCTCCTGATCGGAACTTATCAGGTCAATCTCATAAAGTTCTTGCAATTTCTGTTTCCAAAGAATGAGATACTTTCGTGCCTGCTTACGGTAAACCTTATCCAACTCGTCCAACCGCCGTTTTTGCTCCGATGTTATGCCGATTTCCTTCCACCACGGAATTTTTGCATGGACATCAGACGATTTTAAGGTTGTCTTTTGTGAGAACCCCCAATGACGCGCTATCAACCATGCCAATGGCAAAAGGATAGCAAGCGCTATAAGTGCTGCCTTAACTGTTAACCCTACTATACTCCTTTCCATCCCAGTTCGTGGGCGATTTCCGCCTCCGTCCACTCGTCCCAATATAGCCACTTGATCGCTCGCCACCTTCACTCACTCAATCTACCTTAACACCAGATGGACTGAGTGTTATAAACGACCGCCGCTTACCAATCTTGCGTAATGGGACGATAATAGTGAGGGTCACTTTCGGGCAAGAAACGAACCCAATTGCGGTAGAATATGTTCCCTAAATTCAACCACTTGATATGTCCATCAGCGAAACAGAGGTTGATTCCTTCGTTGTGCCATGCTGTAGGTTTGGAAGTATCGCCTTGATAGTAACCACGACCAATTCTATCCCATATGTAACTGGAACAACCACCAGTGCAACCATGACAGTTGGCATAACAATCCTGCCAAGGGTTATAGGAGTCGCAAAAGACTATTAATTCTGCCGGACGGTCTATCATCACTTCGGGAACTTCCATGACTTGATAGTTAGAGGCATAACTGCCTTGTCTAGGGCGGTGAGTATCTAATTGCGGGTTCGTTGTGCTGAAATCCCAACCCAATCGGGTCGGGCAAATAAAAATTTGTTCCGTCCGCAAATAGGGCAGCAACACCCAAAGAGGTGTGTAGCGCTTCCCGTCACCAGGTCCTGAAAAGCGGGCGTAAGCCCCGCCGGGCGTCCATCCGTTGTAATCTTGAGCGTAAATCATCCAAGCCTTGCTCAATTGCTTCAAGTTTGCGATACAGGTGGCTTTTCGGGCTAATTCCCGGACAGTTAAGTAAACAGGCAATAATAAGGCAACCAAAACCGAAATGACTGCGATGACGACCAAAAGTTCCATCAGTGTGAATGCCCGGTTCGTGAAGGTCATTCTTCATCACCTCCGCTGAGGTGTGATCACCTGTCCCCATCTTAAGCGCAACGGTGTCTTTTGCGCTTTCTCTAAAACCTCCAAAGGATACTTGTGTGGAAAGAAAGCGCACAACCGTTCAAGGGCTCTCCGTTGACATCTCCAAACGAATTCTGGCGTCACTTTCCTTCGGTCAAAGGGAGGTTCAGGCAAGACACCTGCCAAGAAGGCTGCCTCTGATAGTGTCAAGTCCTTAGGATGCTTTCCGAAGTAATTGCGAGCAGCAGCCAAAATCCCGTCCTGTCCCATCCCAAAGCGAGCAGTGTTGAGGTAAAGTTCCAAAATGCGTTCTTTGGACAAGTATCGTTCCATTTTCAACGCTAAGATAATCTCTGCAATTTTGCGAGAGATAGTTCGTTCTCGCGATAAGAAAACATAACGAGCCACTTGCATTGTAATGGTGCTGCCACCTTGGACAAAACTCATTGCCCGAAGGTTCTTGCGCAAGGCTCTATGAAGTGCCAGCCAGTCAACGCCATGATGAGAGTAAAAGAAACCATCCTCTGAAGCGACGACGGCATAGACCATATCTTCAGAAATGTCTTTGAGGCGGATGAAAGAAGCATTCTTAGGGTAATGCTTAGCAAAGTGTTGAAGCTGTGGAAGGGCTTCTTGCGCCCGTTTGATCCCGTCACCTAAAAGCCAAAGCAAATAGACGACGATAGGCAAGAGAACGATCAACCCAACTGCTATGATTTGCCGAAACCTTCGCTTTCTCCTTCGGATTTCAACTCCATCAAAGATAGGGGCAGGATTTGTCTGATTGACCAAAGAACACAAAACACCTAAAAGGCAAGCGACAGCAAACGACGACGCTGAGCGAGTAAAATGCAGGACGGGTGTATCAAAGAAGCCAGCAACGAATACACTTAAAAGGCTGGCATGAATACCGATGACAACGGCATAGGCATCATCAGAAGGTGGAAAGGTTTGGATGACAAATCGGTAAAGTTGCAAATATCGCCTAATGAGAAAGAGAAAAATCACCAAACCTGTCAGCCCGAATTCCGCAGTGATGTGAAGGTAGAGATTTTTGGGCTCCGTATTCATCGGATTAAAGCGTTGTAGATTAAGTGTCATATGTTCACTTTGCTTTTGAAAGTAAGTGTTCAAACCGTTCCCTAAAATGGGGTGATCGGCAATTACCTTTAGAGCGGTTTCCCAAATAGCGATACGTCCCCAAAAGGAACGATCATCAGGGTTACCAGCAACCCTACCTTTCGTTCGGACGAAAATTGCTCCTATCAGCAATATTAAGGCAAGCCCTATCATCATCCATCGTGTATTTTTCCGACTTGATAAAGGCGAATATGCTGAAAGGGCAAGGTAACCAAGAGAAACTCCACAAGCAATCCATCCAGCACGAGTGTAGGTCAACATCAGCGCTAACAGCATTATTGTGGCAATTCCTCTCCAAAACCATTTCCAACTGCGTGCAACTTCCATCTCTGCGAAAACTAAACTTATTGGTATGCCTATAAGGCAGAGAGGATACAAGTGGCTTGGATTATCAAAAGTGCCCACGGCACGCGGTCCAAATCCAGGAGAGTGAAACTGCCTAAGTCCGAGTGTGTGATAAGCAACTGCATAAACGCATTGTTGCGCAATGACAAGTATTAATAATTGTGTTAATTGGATGGCTTGTTCTTTCAAGCACCATAAGGCGCAAAAGTAAAAGGACATAAATGTTACAAACATCCAAAGCGACAAAGCGAAAGGGAACCGTTCGGCGGTGGAAAGGAAAAAGTCCAATAAATAAAGCCCATTAAAGATGACAATCATGTTGGTCAAGTGAATGGTAGGTGTTGATCGCACCCAACGAGTGAAACGAACATAAACATACACGGCGAGAAAGAAAAGTGTAAGCCCATAACCTACGAAATAGGCAAAAATTGCTTCGCTGTTGGCACGGCTGTCCAGGAAATTAGGCAAGACAATTTTGACCAATTTCTTCAAGCAATCGCTGAAGATTGTGTTGGGTAAAACATACCAAATCATTACACTTAGCAATGTCGCTTGTACAATGATGGAGAGACCAACGGGAAATGCCTGCGCTGTTGTTGACGGCTGTTCGCTATCAAAACGAAACCGCAAGTCAGTCACCTTCCAGAACTGTATAGCGAAAACCGCAACCAGATAGGTTGTAGGTAAACTTTGTCGCTCTCTCGTATTTTGTCGCTCTCTCGTACCTTTATCCACACCACCTTTAGATGCTGCTTCGGTTCTAAACCTGCTGTTTCTATCTTGATGGAAATTGTATGCCAACCGAAGGGCTCCAACCTCAAACCCAATAAGTCGGCACCGTCTTTTGCGATTACTGTGCATCCACAACCTGTCTCAAATTGCAGATGAATTGGGTAAGTATGGGGGTTGAACAACCACACTCGGTGCTCTATGACTTTGCCTTGCGGCACCTTGCCAAAATCATAATCGTCACCTAAAACCCAAACTACACCCAGTGATATCGTCCACTGAAATGCAAGAGCACTCAGCCAAATAGAACCCGCTGCAATTAGCACAAGGGGTAGTAAGTGTTTCCCTCGTTCACTCACGGCAATCACCACATCGTTCATAAGGGCAATAGATTTTCTCATCGCAACCTCTGCCTGCTCCTTATTCGCAAATACCAGACGATTCCGACGACGATCAGGAAGAGAGGCGGCACCCACCGAGTGGCAATGCCTCGGGCTTTCAGATACTGCCTTTCTTTTTCCCGTTCCCGCCACATCTTTTCCAATTCCTCCAAGGTCGGTAGCCGTCCGCGAAACTGGTAATTAACCTGTCTGTCTCTGCCCAGTCTTAAATCGTTGACGACAATATTTTTAGGTAGTTGAGCGATGACACCAATTGGGTCTTTCACCTTTCCAGCCGAGATCAAACGATATGTTGCTTTGTAGCGCCTTGCAGTGTCAAGAACGGTCGTGGGAAGCCAAACATCATCCACCTTACGGAAATTTCGCCCTTCTAAGCGCCTGGTGACTATCTGACCATGCCTGCTTACGACACTTATCGGAGCACCTTCATACTTTCTGCTAATCCTCACCTCAACGATATGGCGGTATTCTGGTGGCACTTTTTCTTGCCCTCGTTCCATGAGTGTCAGTGTGACTACATCCACACTTTGTTCAATTGATTGAACGCGGAAGTTACCCCACTTGACGATGTTACCGCCGAGGAAAAACCATCGGGTTAGAAGGTTGGAAAGGACGGGTTCAACCTCGCTCATTGGTTTGACTGATGCGTAAGGTTTTACCGAACCCTGACCATATCCGTAGTCCAAGAAGCAGTGACTTTGTGGGAAGAAGAATATTTGAGTGACGAAGAAAGGCTTATTCTGGGTGGCTTTTGCTAAAATTAAACTACCGCACCCCTCAAAAGTTATGACCCTTTGTTTTTTGGACCCTTCACCAAGTCGACGGAACAACTCTTGGATTTCCCTCCTGTTGTGCTCTATAGCCTCACGAGATAAATTGCGCCAGCCAGGCATTTGCCTGACGAATTTTTCTGCTTCTTCCTGCCAATGCTCCTTAAGGTAGGGATCAGGGAGAAACTCTATCACTTTTTCCCACTCACATCTAAGAGTTGCCATTTTTTGAACGCGTTGTTCCATCAAAGCGAGGATTTTTCCCAATTCACCCTCATCAACCGTCCGTTGCTGCGCAAGACCTGCGACTGTAAAGACCGATATGATACACCATAGAATTACTAATTTGCCACGCATATGTTACGCCTCCTATTCGCGGTTTTTCATTCCCACTTTATGATATGCACTGACCCGACCATTTTACAACCTGCTTGTCCGCTGGCGATCCGATGGGCTTGAAGTGCTCTTAAAGCAGCCCTTTCAGCAATTCCCTCAATTTCTGGATCGCCCTCTGCTTGATTTTGCTGACGGCTTGTTGGCTAATACCCATCTCTTGGGCGATTTCCGCCTCCGTCCACTCATCCCAATACAACCGCTTGATTACCTGCCGTTCCCGTTCGCTCAATCGTTCCAACGCCCAACAAATCAAATAGCGCCGCCATTCCCGTTCTAAGCCCTCTGTGACTACTCCCTCACAAACTTCTACACTTTCGTCGCCCTCTCCTGCCTTTCCCTCATCGGCAACCCTTGGAAGGTGAGCACAGTGAAAGGCAAAATAAGCCCACTCGTGCGGATGGAAGTCCCGCAAGGCCATCAGCACTTTTTGGAAGACGAAGGCTTCTAAGGGGACGCCTCGTCGCTCGTCAAAGCAAAAGCATGCCTCAAAGGCAGCGGCATAGGCAATATCGTCCAGTTCTTCCTGCCATTGATGGCAGTCCCAATGGGGCGGATAATGCCATTGCCTTGCTTGGCGCAAGGCTACTTGGACAGGTTTCTGAACTTTCAAGTGCAACTTTTCCATATCCACCCACCATCCCGTCTTTGGGTGGAACGCTTCTGCTGTTGTAGCAAAAAAAAAAAAGTTGCCGTCAAGAGGGGCATGAGTGTGTTCTAAAACTACTCATAGGTGAGCCTAAGTTTGAAGCGCAAGGTGCTAAGTGCGGGCGTTATGAGAGAAAGGCGATAATTCGTTGAGGACACAACTCCTACCGCGCCAAAATTTTTCGGTCGGGCAGAACCTGACCCTCCAAACTACCGACTCTAAGTCGGTAGCTACTAAGACAAAGCCTGCTAAAGCAGGCTAACTTGAAAAAGGTTGCGGGTTGCGCGTTCAGAGAAAAACCTAACCCACAACTCTCAACTTGCAACCATCAACCTTAATAGCAGGCTTTAGCCTGCTTTGAACATGTAGCCACCCATCTTGGTTGTTGGTCAAATCCATTCTTGCTGTTCGCCACTCGCCATTCGCTACTCGCCAATCACCATTCCCTGCCGTTTTTCGGCTCGGCAGAAACCTCACCTCCCAAATTTCTTCTCCCACGCCTCTTGCATTGCCCCTTCTGCATGAGATTGAGCGCTCTTGACAAACATTTACACACTGTTGCAAAATCAGATGCGACGATTGCCTTTTTGGCATTCACTTCAAGGAGGTGGTTTGCGATGGCGATGGGGAACTTGCCACCTTTTGAAGACAGGGAAGCATACGGGGGTTTCTTCCCTGCCCTGTTGCAAACTTGGGTGGGTGCGTGTTTTCGCCCAACTGAGTTTTTTGAGTCGGTCGGAAACAGCCAAGACTTAACCCCTGCCTTGCTCTTCGGCGTGTTGGTCGGATGGATTTCCGTCGTTATCGGGGCAGCGTGGTCGTTGGTTTTCCAAGCACCCCTTATCCCGATGATGAGGCAGGAGGAAATTGCAGGGGCTTTGATGGGTGGAGTTGCTGGTTTGGCTTGCGTCGGGCTTTTCGGTTGGCTGCCTGTGCTGTTAGGTATCCTCATTTCGGGCTTGATTGTTCACCTGTTCCTGATGTTGTTTGGCGGGGCAAATCAGGGCTTGACGATGACTTTGCGAGTGATTTCCTATGCCTACGCACCACAAATTTTCTCTGTCGTTCCTTTAGTTGGCTGGTGTATCGCTGGGGTTTGGACGCTGGTTCTGGTAGTCATTGGTATTGCTGCCGCTCACCGAACGGACACATGGAGGGCTGCGTTGGCTGTTTTGGTGCCGGTTATCTTGTGCATCTGCGTCGTTGGAATTCTCTACACAGCAATTTTCGCAGCCATATTCGGTGCAATGCGGAGCCCTTAGTCTGCACTTACTTTTCGCCGTCGCAAAATTTTTGTCGGTGAAGGGAAATGGGGATTGTCGTGGCGATTGTCAACCAGAAAGGTGGAGTGGGGAAGACGACGACGGCAATCAATTTGAGCGCTTGTTTGGCTGAGTTGGGCAAGCGGGTTTTGCTCGTTGATTGCGACCCACAAGCCAACGCCACTTCAGGCATCGGTTTTCAAAGAAGCACCGCTCGCCCGCACCTTTACGATGCTTTGTCGGGTTTGGTTGATGTCAGGCAAGCCATTCACGCAACCCAGTTCCCCAACTTGTTTTTGCTTCCTTCGGACATGGAACTTGCGGGCGCTGAAGTTGAGTTGGTGCAGGAAGAAGGACGAGAACAGGCGTTTCGCAACTTGCTTGCTCCCGTCAAGCCCGATTTTGACATTCTCATCCTTGACGCCCCACCTTCTCTGGGCATCTTGACAGTCAATTGTCTCGCTGCTGCCGATTACCTGCTCATCCCCATCCAGTGCGAATACTACGCCTTGGAGGGCTTGGGCAACTTGCTTAGCACCATTCGGCGAATTCGGATGGCTTTCAACCCAGCCTTGACAATTTTGGGCATCTTGAGGACGATGTATGACGCCAGAACGAACCTCGCCCACCAAGTTTCTGCCGAGTTGCAAAAGCACTTCCCGCAATGGCTTTTGAGAACTGTCATCCCAAGAACTGTCCGATTGGCGGAAGCGCCAAGTCACGGGTTGCCAATCATCCACTACGACGGACGAAGCATCGCCGCTGAAGCATACCGCCAATTGGCTCAGGAAGTTCTAGAGCGGCTGGGAATGTGACTTGACCGCACTCTTGCTTTCCGTTTTTGTCCATCGCTAAAATTGAAGCGTCAACCCAAACGGGCGTCAGCCCGAAGGGAGGGGTTTCAAATGCTTTTGTGGGTGGCTGCATTGGTCAGTTTAACTGCTTCCTTCGCTTGGGGGCAGGAAGGTGGCGACTTCGTGTCGCTTGAAGGCGTTGTCCTCTCCCACGATGGCAAGGCTATCTATGGAGCGTTCATCTACCTTGACCCGCCCGAAGGCGATTTGCCCCAACACACCCTTGATTGGCAATCCGACCGACCGGATGGTTTCAGCATGGAAGGTGGACGCTTTACCATCGTTAGAAAACCACCAGGCAAATACCGATTGACAGTCTGGATTGGCAAGCAGCGAGTTCATGTCATGCCTGTCGAGTTGAAAGTTGGCAAGCAGAAGATTGAAGTCCGCTTGCCACCTTTGCCTGCCCTCAGGGGCAAAGTCGTTGACGACGAAGGCAAGCCAGTGCCACAAATGATGGTTTTGTTGGTGAACCCTGAAAGCAAGGAATCTCGGGTTGCAGTTTCGGACTCAAGCGGCGAATTCATCCTGTTGCTACCACCTGCTGGCGAAGCGGACATCATGGTCATGACAATAGTGGCTGACCGACCTCTAATCCAGCAAAAAGTTGTCGTCGCTGGCGACAAGGACGAAGAGTTGGTTTTGAAGTTGCCCAAGTTGCCTCGTTTCACTGTCAAGTTGCTCAAGGTTGACGGCAAGCCATTATCAAACGCTCCCGTCACTGTGACAGTTTGGTTTAAAACCAGCGAGTTGAAGACTGACGAAAACGGGCATGTCACTCTCTCGCCAATGCCACAAGTTGGCAAGCAAAGGGTTTTGATCAGGGCTAAAGGTGAAGGATGGGCGGTTATCATCGTTGACCCAAAGCAAATCCCGACTGAACCAGTTTCCGTCCGCTTGCTGCCTTTCGCTTCCGTCTCTGGGAAAGTCGTCAACCCTGACGGCAAACCTATCGCTGACGCTGAAGTTGAAATTGGTCCCGTCACTCCCAACCCATTCCCTATCGGCAATTTGGGCTGGAAAGTTCGGACCGACAAGCAAGGTCAGTTCAAAATCGGTGAACTGTGGGCAGGCAACTTTTCTCTCAGAGTTGAAAGCGAAAGATACCGAACGATGGGAGTGGCTTCAAATGTTGTTTGGGTTGCGCCGGGACAAAGCAAAACAGTGACAATCGTTGCCGCTCCAGTTAAAAAGCCTATCCCATCGGGAGCAACCATTTTAGGTCACATTTCAGGTCAAGTTATTGACCCAGAGGGCAAACCTGTCGCTGAAGCGACAGTGCAACTCAATAAGCAACTGCCAAGCCCTTGGGGCTTCTTTGAAGTCAGACCGAGCGAACCCGTGAAGACGGACGAACAAGGTCGGTTTGAGTTGAAAAATGTCCCGTCAGGTTGGCATGTCTTGAGCGCTCGGACGAAAGACGGCAAGGACACAGCCCGATGGGTCTATGTGCCGCCAGCGAAAGATAAGCCCGCACAAGTTTCAGTCACGCTTCAAATCCCGAAAGAGTTCGGCTCAATCAAGGGCAAAGTTCTCAAAGACGGCGGCAAGACACCTGCGGTGGGAATTGGGATAATGGCGATTGAATGCCACTACTACCTCGTCAACATGTGGGGTAGTGAGCAGGCTGCTTTGAACTTGCAAGTCAATGAAAACCAGACGATTTGCGTCGGTGGCGGCTGAGGTCCGGCACCGTCCGTCGGTGCGACGGATTTCCCGCTGGCATACACCGACGAGCAAGGCAACTTCACTTTTGAAAACCTTCGCCCCGGCGAATATTGGCTTGTTGCTTTCGGAAAAGACTTTCGCAACCAATTGCGCAAAAACATTGTGGTTGAAGCAGGCAAGACAACCGAAGTTGTCATCGTCGCTCCCAAAGAACTTCCCAAAACTGTGGGCGGGCAAATTCTGGACGAAGAAGGTAAGCCGTTGGCAAATGTCATGGTGAAGGTCAGGGGCAAGGCTAATGCTATCGTCTCTGGCACAATTCCGCATGCATTTGCCGATAGCCCAACAGACAACGAAGGTCGCATCAATTTCGCAGTTCAGGACTTCGGGCATTACTCCTTGACAATCCAAGTTGACGGTTACGAGCCAGCGAAAGTAGACGGTCTCGTTGTCGGCGACGAAAAAGTTGCGCCTGAGTTCGTTGTGAAGTTGAAGCGAGCGAAAGAGATTAAAGGCACCGTTGAAGTTCAGGTTCTGTCGGCTAACGGTTCGCCAATGAAAGGCGTTTGGGTAGCGCCAATCAGGAAGCAAGGCGAGGATGTATTTGAGTGGGAATGGCAAGTTGAGCGAGGGCAGTTCTCTGACAAAAATGGCTTAGTCCGCTTCAACGATTTGCCTGCAGGGAACTACACCTTCGTTGGAATTCCGCCTTCAGATAGGTTGCCCATAGCAGTCAGCCCAACGGTCACCGTCACCAACGCCGAAAAGGTCAAAGTGACGATTTCCTTCCCACCAACCGGGCGCATTGCCGGCAAACTCGTTGACGAAAAAGGCAACCCCATCGCTGGCGAATTTGTCTCGGTTTGGAGGGAGGAGCCAGTTGAGGAGGAAAGGTTATTGGGTTATGACTTCCCAAATGCGGTTACATCAAGCGACGGCTCTTTCGTCCTTGAGAATTTGCCCGAGGGGACTTACACCATCATCACTTCCTTTGGGGCTACCGGCGGTTTGATGACGACTTGGCAAAGAGTCTATGTCCGAAAGGGAGAAACTGCGAAGGTGACGGTAACAGTCAGAAGCGAGACGACAACGGTTTCCATCGTAGGCGAAGTGATTGACAGCAGCGGCAAACCGGTTTCTGGCGCAACAGTTTTGGTCAACTCCGAACCCATGCTCCGTGCTGTGACTGATGAGAACGGTCGGTTCTCTTTCTCCGAAATTCCCGCTACCCGATTCGGCGGACCCGCCACTTACTATGTCACGGTCATGAAGCCGGGTTTTGCTCCAAGGAGCGAAACGGTCAAAATTGATGATGGCAAGAGCCCAGAAGTTAGGTTGATGCTTGAGCCCGGTGCTTTGATTGAAGGGCAGTTGGTGAACGAGAAAGGAGAGCCTGTCGGTGGGATGCCCGTTTATGCAGTCCCGAAAGAGTTAGCCTGTGCTGGCTGAGGGTTGCCCGGAGGCGCTGGAAGCGCCTTCACCGACGAAAAAGGACGCTTCACCTTCAAAGACCTTCTCCCAGGCAAATACCGAGTTTTTGCCGTCGTCAACAACCTTATACGAACCAATATCGCAACCGTTGAAGTGACCGCAGATAAGCCTACTTTCGTGGAATTGAAAGTTTTGCCCTTGACATCGCTTGTTCGTGGGCAAGTCGTCACGACTGAAGGGAACCCGATTGCAAACGCTGAAGTCACTTTTGTGATGGCAGAGGGCTGGAACTCTGTGTTCAAAGTCCAAACAGACACAAACGGAAACTTTGAGATTCGCAACTTGCCTTCAGGGCTTTACTACATCATCGCTGAAGCGAAGGAACGGGCTAAAGTTTTCGCAGGCAAGTTTGAGTTTGAACCCGAAAAGGTGCATGATGGAATACGCATAACGCTACCGAAGGCTGCCACAATCGTAGGGAAAGTGGTGACGCCGAAAGGGAAACCAGTGCCAGCATACGCAGCCGTAAGGACAACTGAACCGAATGCAGACTTTTATCTGCCCGCAGAAGGTGGGGTCACTAATGCCTATGCGAGGGTCGGCGCTGACGGAACTTACCGATTGACCAACCTTGCTCCCGGCACTTATACCGTGCTGCTCACAATTGACGGCGAAGTCATTGACAAAGTTACCGTCACGGTCAAAGAAGGCGAAACCGTCAATGCCCCACCTTTGAGGCTTAGGTGATTGGTTCTTTGAACGGCACATTTCACTGCCCAAACCTTTGCCTGTAAAGCCAAACGGTTTCTTCAATCAATCGCTCAGCAGGCAAATTTTCTGGTGGGTTGCCATCCCAAAGCAAGTTAGCGACTTTGGATGCCAACTCTCTCGCTATTTGCTCCCGCAAATCTTGAGGGAGTTGTGGCGCTCTAAGCAGGAAGTAACGAAGCGCCAAGACTTGCTCCTTGCTCAGCCGACTGATGTTTGCGACAGCCAAAGGTGTCAAGACTTGCAAATCCATCGGTGGCAACTCCTCTTCAGGCAAAGGTGGAGGCGCTGTTCGCCCCTCACGGATGACCAAAGTTCCAGCAGCGTAATCTCCGAGCCGACGAAATTGAGCGCTCAAAAGCATGACCGTAAAACCAATCCCGCAAGTGCAAGGCATGTAGTCAACGAACCGAAGGGCATTGCGAATGAGTGCTGCTGCCAAATCGGGAACCGTTCCGTCGTTCCTAATCACACGCAAGTTCATCAGTTTCTTGCCCAGCGTCTGACCGCCGTAAAGCCCTTCAAGCAAACTGTGGTAAGCGACGATGACCAAGGGCAAGGCGAAACCGTAAAGGAGGAGAAACCTCAAAGGAGTGTCAAGGGAACTCAGACCAGCAATCCTGCCAACTGGACCTGTCCCTGACAATGCTGTCAAGACTATGGCAATTGGCACTGTTATCGCTACTGTGATCAGGGTGTCAATAATCAGAGCCACCCCTCGTTCTAACGGGTTGGCTAACTCCAACTCCAAAGGCACATTTTCTGGCGTGACGATTGTCCAAACTCGTGGCATCGCCTTTCACCTTTCCAAATTTTGCCAACTGAAGCCAGCGTTCCGCCTCACCCTCCCGATTCATCCACCGATTGAAGTCAGTGGCTACAAAAACGAAGCCTGCTGAAGCAGGCTAACACGAAAAGGTTGCGAGTTGCGTGTTGAGCGTTCAAAGAAAAAACCTAACTCACAACCCTCAACCCGCAACCCTCAACTTAGATAGCAGTCTTTAGCCTGCTTTGAATTCGTAGCCACCCACCTCGGATGGGTGGACTAATCTCCGGAAAAGCCATTCGCCACTCGCTACTCGCTATTCGCCGTTTACCATTGGCTACTCGCCATTCGCTATTCGCTGCCGTTTTCTCATGTGAATGGATGTGAGAGCTGGAATGGGTTTTTACGAACTTTCTTGAGGAAGCATCGGGGGTATCAAAGGGATATTTGCAGGGCTACTTAGACTTTCTGAGCCTCTTGCTCAACGAGAGAGATAGTTCGCCTTGCTCCTATCCGATCACTTAAGGACATGAGCCAAATTCGTTATCAACCATTGGTTGAAGCCAGCGACATGTGTAGTTTCAGAACATACTTGGAAGCAGTTGCTAAGAACCATAGAACCCATCAGAGAATTTTAGATAGGCAAAATTTTGCAGGCGAAGGGGAACAATGAGCAGTTTGCGCAAATAAACTTTTTTACTCCCCTTCGCCTTGACAGTTTGAAGGTTACTCACTCAATGCATACTTCAACTTTCACTTTGCCAAATTTTGCATCAACACAAATTCGCTCGTCACCCCACTCAAACGACAACTTCACCTTCTGTGTTTCTTGTTGTTGCTCTTCTACTGTTGCAGGCGCTTCCCTTAAGATTTCTCCCTTCTCGTCCACGAATTTTGCTACCCATCTTCCGTCAGGAGACAAAGAAATGCGGATTTTGTATATGGTAGCGTATTTAGGAGGGTATGAGTTAACACTCATATCCGCACCTTGTTTCAGTTGATCAAGTGTCAAGTTTTCTAACCCCGGAGCAGCTGCGTGTAGGAACAAACCATCATAGGTTGTTGCCAAAATCATAGGTCCACTTGAGCCACTGACTTCTAAGGCTCTTTTGTAGAATTTCTTGGCTGCATTTACAATCTTACTCCCTGCTTGGGGTAAAGGAGTTAGGTCTGGGTCGGGGTTGTCAAAAGAGTAGAGAAAATACCCTCCTGTGTACCGTGTTCTGTAGAGAAAAAATCCTCCTGCGTAGTATCCAAAGTTCACATAGCCATCTTCAAAACTAACCATTATCTTGGGCACTTGCAGATTTGGGTTACCGTTCCCGACTTCTACTTCAGTTTCCGCTTTCACTTCTCCTCGCATGTCTCTGATTTGAGCAATCCACTGTGTTGCTGGCGCTGTCCCTGGTGATGTTGAAACCTGTTGAACCCGAACAATATAGAACCCAGAAGGCAGTTGAGAGCCCTGTGTTCCTCGCACGAAAATGAACATCACATCAGCACCACGAGCCAGTTGTTCTAATGAGAGTTTTTCTGCATCTTCAATACCCGCAACCACTACAATGGAACCTTCCCCGTCAAGCAGAAGAGCAGTAAAGTTGTCCTTCCTAACCTTAATGTTTGCTTGTCGCCCTAACGCTTCTTCCAAGGCATTGATTACAGCGAGGCGGAACGAATTGTTCTCCTGTTCCAAAATTTGCGTCGGTGCAGTTAGACCGCCACCTCCACCACCGCCACATCCGAAAAGTAGGCTTGCTACCAAAATCCCCAAAGCAGACCAGAATACTGACTTGTGCCCTAACCGAGAAGCACATTCCTTCCAACGCATCCCTATCGCCTCCTTTAATCCAGAATTTCGTGTCTGTAATTATGATACCCAAATTGGGCTCGTTTTTAAACTTGAAAGCCAAAGGGCAATTGGTTAGATGCGCATTCATCCTATGCGTGCTAATCTTTCAATGTGCTTTTCACAGTGCGGCTGGCGTTTGAACTTACCTTCTTTTGTGAGGTCGGAAAGTGTTGTCTGCAAGGCAAAAACTTAAAGCGGAGGTGAGTTGATGATGGAAAGGAAGGCAGTCACGACCTCGGAGGCACCTATCCCCAAAGCCCCTTATTCCCAAGCCATCATCGCTAACGGCTTTGTGTTCGTTTCGGGGCAGGTCGCTATTGACCCGAAAACGGGCGAGCCGGTTCACGGCTCTTTTGAGGACGAATTGAAACTCGCCCTCAACAACATGAAAGCCATCTTGGAAGCGGCTGGAAGTTCCCTTGACAAGGTTGTCAAAGTCACCATCTTCCTCGCCGACATGAGCAACTTCCCGAAACTCAACGAGATTTACCGCCAGTTCTTCCCTGAACCCTTCCCCGCCCGAACGACAATCCAAGCGCAACCGCCGGGTGGCTTTCAAGTTGAGGTTGAGTGCATCGCAATGCTTTGAAAGGGGAGAACCACAATGGGATGAGCGAGATAGAACCTGTAGTGCGATTGCTGCGCGATTTGGTTGCCATAGCAAGTGTCAACCCGTGCTTTGAAGATGGGATGGGTGAAAAGGAAATTGCCGAATTCGTGGTGGCTTACGCTCAAAAGGCAGGCTTGGAAGTCCATCGCATTCCTGTTGAGGAAGGGCGCGAAAATATCCTTGTCGGTTTGATCGGACAAGGAACGGAAACGGTTCTCTGGGAAACTCACATGGACACAGTGACTGCTCAAGGGATGACGATTTCTCCCTTTGACCCGAAACTTGAAGGCGGGAAAATCTTCGGGCGTGGCGCTTGTGACGCCAAAGCCAGTTTGGCTGCAATGTTGCAAGCGTTGGTTGAAGTTGCAAAGCGTGGTTCACCACCGCGAACTGTTTGGCTCGCTGCGGTTGTTGACGAAGAGAACGGGTTCAGAGGCGTCCAGAAGTTGATGGAGAGCGGTTTCCGCGCTGACTACGCTGTAGTCGGCGAGCCGACCGAACTGAACATCGCAATCGCCCACAAGGGAACTGTGCGAGGCAGCATCATTACTCGTGGCATCAGCGCTCACAGTTCTCAGCCTGAAAGAGGGGTCAACGCCATCTTGAAGATGGCGAGGGTTCTTCTGGCATTGGAACGCTACGATGCGGAACTGAAGATGCAAGTCCATCCATTAGTTGGCAGCCCAACCTTAACTGCGACGGTCATTCAAGGCGGCAGGGGGCTCAACCTTGTGCCGGATTTTTGTCAAGTCAAAGTTGACCGAAGGACTTTGCCCAACGAAGACCCAGCAGTTGCGTGGGAAGATTTGAAGCGGTTTCTCCAAACTCAACCTGAGTTGCTTGAGTTTGAGGTTGAAGTCGGTGAGCCAGAACTGCTCAATTGGGGCATGGAAATTCCTGCCGACAGCGTGCCCGTTCAGCGTTTGTCTATTGCCTGTCAGCAAGTGGGCTTGCAATCGCAAATCATTGGCGTCCGATATACTTCTGATGCCAGTTTTCTTGTCCGCAACGGCATACCTGCAATGCTTTTTGGACCAGGCAGCATTGAACAGGCACACACCGCTGACGAATGGGTTGCCGTTGAACAGGTCATCGCTGCCCAAAAAGTCTTTGAAGTTTTGGCGATGATGCCAAATCCTTGATGGGCGAAAGGGGTTGAAGAAATTGGGCGTGGGTTTCGTGTTATCGGCGTCTGTTTTTGGCATCTTGACAATGTTGGCGGTATCGCCAAAAAACTCATCCAACTTGCCTACCCTTTTCCGCTCACCGCCCGCTGAGTTCCGTCCGCTTCAAATCATCCACGGCTTTGACAACTTGGGCTCGGACACAGAAACTATTCGCAAACGACTGCAAGAGTTACGAGCACTTGGAATCGGTGGCTTGGTCGTCAATGTCAGTTTCCGAGATTACTTGCGCAGCGAAAAGCAGTGGCGTCTTTTCCTTGACGGGCTGAAAATTGCCGAGGAACTCGGTTTCGTCCTTTGGCTCTACGATGAAGAAGGCTACCCGAGCGGTGCTGCTGGTGGTCTCGTTTTGGAACGCAACCCAGATTTTGAAGCCATCGGTTTGGTGCGACTTGTCAGCGATGACGGGAAGGTTCGTTACGAAGTCAGACGCATGTTTGAGGGAACTCACTGCACCGAGAATGTTTACAAAAAGCGCCGATACATCAACATCTTGAACCCAGAAGCCGTGCGAACTTTCATTGCCTTGACTCATGACGAGTATGCGAAGCGAATTTCTAACATTAGCAAGCGAATCCGAGCCGTCTTCACTGACGAACCGTCACTGATGACGACCTACATTCGCCCACCTGAAGGTGCTTTGCCAGCCATCCCTTGGGTTGAAGATTTGCCCAACGAATTTCGGCGCCGAAAGGGCTACGATTTGATGCCGCACTTGGAAAGCCTTTTCCAAGATGTCGGAGATTACCAACGCATCCGCTGCGATTTCTACGATGTCATCGCCCAACTGGTCGCTGAAAGGTATTTTGGGCAAATTCAAGATTGGTGTCGGCGGCATGGAATTGCTTCAAGTGGTCACTTGCTCGCTGAGGAAAAGTTGCTTTGGCATGCGATGTATTACGGCGATTTGTTCGCCTGCTTGAGGCGTATGGACATCCCCGGAATTGACATGTTGACATCAGACCCACGAACTATCGTGGTTGGTCCTTTCTTCATCGTCCCCAAATTGGCGTCTTCGGCTGCACACCTTGAAGGGCGAACTGAGACGATGAGCGAGACTTCAGATTTCATGCAACGAATGGGCATAATGGGACAAAAGCGGCGGGCGTGGTTACCAGAGATGAAAGCGACAGCAGCCATCCAATTTCTGCTCGGCATAAACACCATCACTTCCTACTACTCCCACCCTTTCGGTGACCAACGGGAACGAGCCGATTACGAGCACTATTGCACTTATGTGGGTCGGCTTGGGGTGATGCTGAAGGGAGCCCAGCACATTTGTGATGTCGCTCTCCTCTACCCTATCGCTGGCGTTTGGGCGAATTTTTACCCGACAGTTCTGTCAATGTATCAACCGCACCCAAGCAAAAGGCTGAACGAAATTGACGAGCAATTTGTCAACCTTTGCCGTTTGCTCCTGCAAAATCAAATTGACTACGACATCGTGGATGAGCGAGCAATTTGGGAAGCGAAAGTTGAGCAAGGGCGGTTCAAAATTGCTGGGGAAACTTACAGAGCCCTGATTGTCCCTTCAACCGATGCCATTCGCCTGCTGACCTTGAAAAAGATTGCTGAGTTGAAAAGGCAAGGAGTTTTGGTCGTTGCTGTCGGCGAAATCCCGAAATTTGCTGCGAGCCGAAACGAAGACAGCGGGCAAGTAGAGAAGTTGGCAAAGCAAATCTTTGGCAACGACGCATGGTTTCCCGCTTCAGACAGCAGGCTCATCCAAAAGTTACGCAGCGCAGGTTGTGGCGTCCTAATTGAACCGCAAAATCAAGATTTGTGGGTCGCACGATTTCGGCGAGGCAACTTGATCCTTTGCTTTGTAGTTAACACTTCCTCTGAAACTGTTTCGGTCACTGTTCTCTTGCCGAATGGGAGGGGAGCGAGTATTTGGTTGCCTGATTCAGGCGAAATTCAACCTGCTCAAGTGGAACGCGAGGGTGCTGTTTTGAAGGTCAAAATCTCTGTCCCAGCCTTTGACAGCCTTTTTATCGTGCAAGGGACTTGAAGCCACAAATCGCAACTAAGGAGGGCAAATAGTGGTGAAGCGACGAGAGATGATTGGCAAAATCGCAGCCACTGTAGCGGGAATACTGGCTTGCCGAAAATTAACAGGTGCAACGGAGGGGAGCAAGATGATTGTCAAGCCAAGCCCGCAGCAACTCTCATGGCAGGAACTTGAGATGGGCATGTTCATCCACTTCGGGATGAACACTTTCACCGACCGCGAGTGGGGAGACGGAACCGAAGACCCGCGATGGTTCAACCCGACCGAGTTTGACGCAAGGCAGTGGATAAGCGTCGCCAAAGAAGCGGGGTTCGGTTATGTTGTGCTCACCGCAAAGCACCACGACGGTTTTTGCTTGTGGCAAACCCGCTACACCGAACACTCGGTCAAAAACAGCCCTTGGCGCAACGGGAAAGGCGATGTGGTCAAGGAAGTCGCAAAAGCGTGTGAGGAAATAGGTGTCAAGTTTGGCTTCTACCTTTCGCCTTGGGACAGGCACGAAAAGAGTTACGGGACACCCGATTACGACCGCTACTTCAAAAACCAACTGACGGAACTGCTGACGGAATACGGTGAAGTCTTGGAAGTTTGGTTTGACGGCGCTTATGGTGGACCACCGGGCAAAGAACACAAATACGATTGGCTCGGCTACTACGAAGTCATCCGCAAACTTCAACCAAACGCTCTAATCGCCATCTGCGGTCCTGACATCCGTTGGGTCGGCAACGAGGAAGGGGTAGCGCCAGAAACGAATTGGAGCGTTCAAGAGGCTTCCCACTTTCACCGAATTTTGGGCATCACGGGCAAAGTTTGGTATCCGGCAGAATGCGATGTCTCAATACGACCAGGCTGGTTTTGGCACGCTCGCGAAGACGAAAAAGTTAAGTCGGTTGAGCACTTGCTTGACATCTACTTCAAGTCCGTCGGTCGTAACAGCGTTTTGCTTTTGAATGTCCCGCCGAACAGGAAAGGACTGATTTCGGATGTGGACATTCAAAGGCTGCGGGAATGGAGGAAGGTGCTTGACAGGACTTTCGCCACTAACTTCGCTTTGAACAAACCAGCAACGGCGAGCAGTTTCCGCCCCGATGCCAAACCTTCAAACGCAGTTGACGGGCGAAAAGAAACTTTCTGGTCGCCACTTAGCGAGAAAGACGAGTGGTTGGAAATTGACCTGCAACGACCGACGACCTTCAATGTCGCAATGGTTCAGGAGCACATCGCCGAAGGTCAAAGGGTGGAACGATACCGAATTGAGGCTTGGGACGGAAGCGATTGGAAAGTCATCGCTCGCGGCACTACCATCGGCTACAAGAAACTTGACAGGTTCAACGATGTCACGGCTACGAAGGTTCGGTTGGTGATTGAATCGGCATTGGCAACTCCGCTTATCCAAGCGTTTGGGCTTTACCGCATGGAGAGGTGATGGAAGTGACGCTGCAGGCAGGCGAAGTGAAGATTGAGAGGGTGAGGGAAGGAAACAGTTGGTTCTTTAGGCTCTTTTACAACGATGAACCTGTCAGCCGATTGTGGGTGCATGACTTAAATGTTCGGTTCGGCGAAGCCGTTGTGAGGATGGGAGGCATCGGCGGAGTTTGGACGGAAGAGGCTTACCGGAAACGAGGGTTCGCCCGCAGGTTGCTGGAAACTGCCAACGATTACATGCGCAGTGAAGGATTTGATATCGCAAGTTTGTTCGGCATCCCAAACTTCTATGAGCGATGGGGCTATGTCCCTGCTGCTCCCGAATACAGCCTGAAAGTTCAAGTTGGCAACCTCAAAGACGCTGAGTTGAGGCATCAGGTCGTAGATTTTTGCGAACAGCACCGTTTGGATGTGCTCCGCATCTACGAGCAAAACAACTTGCACCGAATTTGCTCCGTCGTCCGCAATCCAGAAAGTTGGACGGGCTTCGCCCGAGGGACGGACTGGTTCGTTGAAGCGGATGTCAAAGTCTTCGTCAATGAACTCGGAGAAGTCGTCGGTTATGTGTCCCTTGACAAAGTGGCTGAGCGGACAGCGGTTGCGGAAGTTGGGTTCGCAACTCCGAAGGTTTTTGAGAGCATAGTCGCCTTCCTCGCCCAAAGGGCGTCTGAGCACGGACATGACGAAATCACTTTTCTGCTCCCGCCAGACCACGAATTTGTCGTCTACTTGAGACGCTACGGTTGTGTCGTCACTCAAGAATTTCGCCACAGCGGTGGCTTCATGGCGCGAATCATCAACTTGGAAAGCCTGATGGCAAAATTGAGCGCCGAATTGTCTCGCCGAGTTGCAAAAGCGTCTTGGCTCAACAGGTGTGAAAAGGACTTCGCAATTGCCACTGACATCGGAGAAGTTTTGGTGAGGGTTAGGTCGGGGCGAGTGGAAGTTGAACCTGCGGCTTATGCCTCAGTTGCGGAGAGGTTGGAGTTGCCGCAAGGGAAGTTGACTCAACTGCTGACAGGCTACCAAACCATTGACACTTTGATGGCGGCTCAAGATGTCCGTTGCTCTCCCGACCTCGTTCCGCTGCTGAGGGTTTTGTTCCCGCCTGCTTACCCTTACATCTGGTGGTCCGATAGGTTCTGAAGGCTTGAGGCTCTAACTTCAGCCCAATGGTTGATGACGCAACAAAAACGAACCATGCTACGGACTTCAGTCCATAGTTGATGACGCAGAACCTGAGCGCTGAAACCAGTGGCGGAAGGAAATTTCAAGTGCCACCATTGAAAGCGAGCATGCTTTAACGGTGGGTGAGTGAAAATGCGGGAGAATTTGACCTTGACAAAGTTGCGGAAAGGTGAAGCAACCATTGGGTGCTGGTTGACGATTGGGTCACCTGTCGTCGCAGCGATTATGGCAAGGTGCGGGTTTGACTGGCTCGTCATTGACACTGAACATGGATCAGTAGGCTACGATTCAATGCTCGTTTGCGTCCATGAAATCTTGGCAACCGAGACAACCCCGATTGTCAGGGTCGGTTGGAACGATGCAGTCCTCATCAAAAGGGCGTTGGACACGGGTGCGATGGGGATTTTGGTGCCCATGGTCATGAATGCCGACGAAGCAAAAAGAGCAGTTGATTACGCGAAGTTTCCGCCAAAGGGCGTTCGCAGCGTCGGCGGTTTTGTTGCCCAAGTCCTTCACGGTGACGACTATCCAGTCGCTGCTAACGAGCAAATCCTCGTCGCCGTCCAAATTGAGCACATTGATGCGGTGAAGCGAGCAAAGGAAATTTGCGCTGTTGAAGGAGTTGATGTCGTCTTTGTCGGTCCAAACGATTTGGCTGCTTCAATGGGCTTGACAGGAACTCCTTTCCGAGAAAACCCGCAATGGCAAGCGGCAGTTCAAGCAGTTTTGGAGGCGGCGAACGAAACGGGCAAAGCAGCAGGATTGCAGTGCGGGACGGTTGAAGAAGGCAAGGAGCGATTGAAACAAGGTTTCAGGTTCGTTGCAGTTTCTTCCGATGCCCGCTTTTTGCATTTGAGCCTCAGGCAAGCGGTAAAGGCATTGAAGGGCGAGTGAGATCTTGCATTGACAAAGTGAGCAGATTTGCCCTAACATTGCCGTTGGCGATACGACCCTGCTTTGGCAGGGCAGCCCGCAAAGGAGGGAAAAAGAATGGCGAAACAAAGTTCAGCGAGAAAGTCATTCGTTGACTTCAAAACCTTCCTCAAAGCCCGCCGAGTTGGTTTCACCTTGATTGAGTTGCTCGTGGTGATTGCTATCATTGCCACCCTCGCAGGGATTCTGTTTCCCGTGTTCGCTCAGGCTCGCGAGAAGGCTCGTCAAACTATGTGCAACGCTAACTTGCGGAACATCATTTTGGCAACTTCCCAGTATGCCCAAGATGCTGATGAGCGCTTTCCTTTCTGGAGGACACCTTGTTGGGGTGGCGGACCCGGTGGCATTGACCCTGAGAAGAAAAGCCCACTCATTGGTCCACCTGTTCCAGTCAGCATGGACCCTTACATGCGCAGCCGCCCAATCTACGCTTGCCCGACAGCAGGAAGGGATTGGAGTTGGCCGTTAGCAGCAGCCAGTGACCCTGTTGAGGCTGTTCGGCGAGGTTGGTGGAACTGCAGGGGCGGATACGGAATTCACCCGAAACTCCCCATCCCGCGACTTGAGTGGGTCTTCTATACCAGTTATGGCTACAACGAATTCGTTCAAAACGACGCTGAAGGGTATGGGCAAATCGCTAACATCAAACGCCCGTCTGAATTCGTCCTCTGGGGCGATTCGTCCCATGCCGTTTTCACGCCTTGGGGACTGAACGAGGAGTGGGGCGTTTACTCGGGTGGAATTGTCAGAAGGTTGGCTTGGCCTGAGGTTGACCAAGCCTATCCCAGTTGGGCAACAGACCCAATCGGTGACGAAAGGGCAGGAAGGCACTTGAAAGGCGGTGTTTTAGCTTTCGCCGATAGCCACACGAAATGGTATCCTTGGCGACAAATTCGCATGGCACGATACGGCGGTCCTTTGAGGTTCATGGTTTGCGACGAACAACCCTGCCCACCTGACTTCTGGCGTTGAAAAATTCTTCTGACGCTCAAAAACGAACAAGCAAACTTGGGAGTGGATGAGAGGATGGTCACACCTCAAACTCCCGTCTTGGGGCAAATCATTGAAACTGCCAAGCAGGAACGAGTTCGGTTGCACACTTTCATCGTTGCAGCCCTTCTGCTGCCGTTTAACGCTTACTGGGTCGGGTGGATGGAAGCGGTCAAATGGACGGGACACCCGACAACTTATTCGCTCTACTTCAACACCGTTTTGGCTTTGCTCGCCTTGTTCGTCATCGCAGAGGGAATTCGGAAACTGACGGGTTTGGTTTTGTTCAACAGAAGCGAACTGATGGTGCTTTACTTTGCTTTGGGTATCGGCAGCGCCCTTGTCGGGCACGACCAGTCACAAGTTTTGCTCTCGGTCATCGGTCACACCCACTATTTCAAGTCGCCCTCAAATCGCTACGAGGAACTCATCTTCCCCCACCTTCCCAATTGGCTCATCGTGACCGATGAAGCAGCCCTTCGCGACCTTTACATTGGCAACTCATCGGTTTGGACGAAGCAGAACTTTTTGGCTTGGCTTCGCCCGCTTTCATGGTGGTGGCTGTTTTGGGGAGCGATGTTGGCTGTTTTCCTTGGGTTGAGCGTGCTCTTGATTCCCCAATGGGTTCGCCACGAAAAACTTTCCTTCCCCCTCGCTCGCTTCCCTCTCTACCTGACCGATAAAAGCCTTTACCGAAGCAAACTTTTCTGGTGGGGATTTGCCGTCCCTGCTTTCGTCAACACTTTGAACAACCTGCATGTTGTCGTTTCGCCCGCTTTCCCCATGATGCACACTCACCGCATTGACTTAGGTCAGTTCATCACCAGTCATCCATGGAACGCTTTGGGTTGGACGCCTCTCAACTTCTTCCCGTTCGCTATCGGGATTGGCTTCCTTTTGCCCATTGACCTTTTGTTCTCCAGTTGGTTCTTCTACCTCTTCTGGAAGTTCCAGCGGGTCATTGTCGCTGCGCTGGGTTACCCGACAGGCGGGTTCGGCAACCCGCCTTACCCGCACGAACAATCCTTTGGAGCATATGTCGGTTTGGCTTTGCTGGTTTTGTGGACTGCAAGGTATCACCTTGCCAACGCTTTCAAAGAGGCATTGAAACTCACAGACCCCGAAAAGTTTTTGATTCACCCGCGATGGGCTTGGATGCTTGTGGGCATCGGTGTGACGGTTCTGCTCGCTTTCAGCATTGCAGCGGGGATGCAGTGGTGGGCGGCGATTTTGTTTTTCATCGGCTACTTGAGCGTTTCTGTGACGGTCTCACGGGTTCGTGGCGAGTTCGGCTCGCCCGTCCATGACTTGCACTTCGCCAATCCCGGCTCAGTTATGGTTCAATTGGTCGGGACTCAACCCTTCACACCGCGAACCTTGACAGTTTTCACCCTCTACTACTGGTTCAACAGAGCCCACCGCAGCCACCCGATGCCAACGGCAATGGAAGGCTTGGTCATCGGCGAACAATTGGGGCACGGCAAGGAAATGTGGTGGGGATTGTGGCTTGCGATTTTGATTGGGATGCCTGCTGCTTGCTACATGCTCCTTGACCCATACTACCGCTTGGGTGCTGACACCGCTCAAGTCGGCGGTGCTCAAAGGTGGTTCGGGTGGGAAGCCTATAACCGCTACCTTTTGCCTTGGTTGACTGCAGGTCAAAAACTCAATTGGGGAGCAATCGGGTTCACCGCTGGAGGCTTCTTATTCGTCTGGTTGCTGTATCTGCTTCGCTTTTACTGGATTGGCTCACCCTTCCATCCCGTCGGCTACGCAATCTCTGGAACATGGTCAATGGAGATGGTTTGGTTCCCGTTGTTTTTGGCTTGGTTGGCGAAAGCGCTGGTTTTGCGTTACGGGACTTTCCGAGACTACTACAACATCAGCGAGTTCTTCATCGGCTTGGTCATCGGCGACTTCGTCAGCGGTGGCTTATGGAATGTCTATGGGACAATCGTCGGACGGGAAGTTTACAGGTTCAACGAGTGAAGCAACGACCGTCGTCATACGAAAAATTTTTGCCAACTAAAGTTGGCGCAAAGCCCATACCACGGATGAAGTGAAGCCTATGACACGAAGCGGCAAAAGGGACTCTTAGGGCACTCTCTACGGCTATTGACGGGGCAAGAAGTTCATGTTAACATGTAACTGCGACAAAAATTTCTCTCTGAGGAGGTGCGTTGCAATGCGGCGAAATGCGTTCACGCTGATTGAACTGTTAGTGGTGATCGCGATTATCGCGATCCTGGCGGCGATTCTGTTCCCTGTCTTTTCGCAGGCTCGTGAGAAGGCTCGACAAGCCACTTGCACAAGCAACTCCCGGCAAATCGGCATGGGTTGGATGCAGTATGTTCAGGACTACGATGAGCGGTTCATTGACGAGTGGATGTGCAGGTGCTACTCGGCTGGCATGGGTGACCCTTGTGAGGAAGCAGATCCATCCCGCCCTCACGGTGGTCGTTGCCGGTGGGGCTGGGACAGGAAGATTGAGCCTTACTTGAAGAACTGGCAGATGCTCCTTTGCAGCAGTGACAACTGGTATTGGGGTCGCACCAACCCATGCGGAGGAGGTTGCCGCGCGTGGAGGCAGGATACAAGTTACGGCATGAACAACTACGCTATCGGACAGCGTTGCAACGGCGGTTATCGCTTGCCACAGTTCAAGGAACCTGCCGGCACGATTTTATTCGGTGAAACGAAGGCATGGCATCGTATTGACCAACCATGGGTCGCAGGAAGGGGTGGCTACTACTTGGACCATATCAACGACATCAACTTTATGAACGACCACGAACGCCATCTTAGCGGCGCTCTCTATGGTTTTGTGGACGGACATGTGAAGTGGATGCGGTTGACGCAAACTCTCAACCCATCGGATCAAAGTTCCGTTGACCCACTTGTCCGAAGCAATTTGCCAAGCGGTTGGATCAACATGTGGCTGAGAGAGTGAGAGCGTGGTGGGCAATACATCAATTGAGGAGGTGACTGGCTGTGCGTAAGGAAATTCCTGCATGGGTGGCTGCTGTCGTTATCATCGTCGTGATTGTTGTCGTCGCAGTCGTTTACTATTTCGCTACCACAATTCGCCCCCGCGGAACTGCCGGTCCGACGCCACCAGAAGTCAAAGCAAAGATGCAGCAGTATATTCCCAAGATGAAAGGTGCAATGCATGGAGCACCAGCGCATGGTGCATATCACGGTGGATATGGCGTTCACGGCGCCCCACCAACTGGTGCCTCTCAGCACGGACGATGAAAGAGATGGCGCGGGGCAGGCATCAATCTGCTGTCCCGCACCTTAACGCATTTCATAACCCGTTTGTCTCTCTAACAGCATCATTTCGCTTCTGACAGGAGGGCATGGGCAATGACAGTTTGGACGGAGAGGTTTGAGAGGGCAGAGTTGAGTGAAAAGTGGAGATGGATTGCGCCGGTCGGAGGAAGTTTTGAGTTGCGAGATGGTCTTGTCATTTCGGTGCCGGGGCGAGAGAACGGGTTCAACCACTGGAGCGGCGTTTTTGACGCCCCGATGCTTTTGACCAATTTGCCCGATGGCGATTGGGCTGCGGAAACAAGCCTCTCCATCACCGATTACGCTCCAGACAGTGACTTCCATGCAGGCTTAGCCGTTGCTGTCTCCGAACGCTACCTTTGGCTTTGGGGCATTTTCTACAGCGCGACGACTTGGAAAATGAGCCAGCCCGAGTTATGGCTGGAGCGAACCGGCGAATCAAGGTTGATCGCTGTTCCACTGCAAACCACGGAAGTTCAACTAAGGGTTGAAAAGCGCGGTTGGTGGCTTCGCTTTTTCTGGCGAGCAAATGAGCAATCTGCGTGGCAGGAAGCAGGAAAATCTCTTGTCTGGTTCACTCCGAAACAAATTGGTCTCATCGTCAAGACTTGGGGTAAAGGGCACCCCTTGACTGCAAAGTTCAGCCACTTCACTCTTGAGGAAATCCAACCGACCGACCTTGAATTGAAAGCGACCGTCAGGATCAACCCTCGCAAAAAACTCAACGAGATCAACCCTCTCATCTATGGGCAGTTCATTGAGCACTTGGGTCGTTGCATCTACGGTGGCATTTGGGCGGAGATGTTACGCAACCGGAAAATGCACGGTTCGGTGCAAGAAAACGGCGTTGTTGAACACTGGCAACCTTTCGGTAAAAACGCCCGCTGGTTTGCCGACAATGTGGAATTCTTCGTTGGAGGTCAGTCACAGGTCATTGAGGGTGCAGGTTCTGGCGAACACGGCATCGCCCAAAGTGGTTTGGATTTGCTGCCCAAAGGTTATGTCGGGCGCGTGATTGTGAAGGGCGAAGGCGTTAGCGAAATCACCGTCAGTTTGCGCAAGGGCGGGAAAGTTTTAGCGAGCAAAACGCTCAAAGGCGTCACTAACCGATGGAAGAAATTGCCTTTCCGACTGCAAGTGAGCGAGGCGGTTAATAACGCCGAGTTTGTCATTGCCTTCAGCGGCAAAGGCAAATTGTGGGTTGGGGCAGCATCGTTGATGCCTGCGGACAATGTTGACGGAATGCGAAAAGATGTTTTGGACGCCATCAAAGACATCAAACCGCCCATCGTCCGCTGGCCAGGTGGCAACTTCGTTTCGGGCTACGATTGGCGAGACGGCATCGGCGACCCTGACAAGCGCCCACCTCGGTGGGACAGGGCATGGGGAGCATGGGAGTGGAACGATTTCGGAACTGACGAGTTCATGAAGTTCTGTCGCCACATCGGGGCTGAACCCTACATTTGCACAAACGCAGGTGAAGGCTACGAACACGAAGCAGCAGATTGGATGCGTTACTGCAAGGAAAAGGGCTACAAGGTTCGCTACTGGGGTATCGGCAACGAAATGTTTGGGCATTGGCAATTAGGACATTTGGATGCCAACAAGTATGCCCTCAAAGCGATTCTGTTCGCGACAGAAATGCGCAAAGTTATCCCCGATGCCCGTTTGGTTGCTGTTGGCGTTGATGGTGGTGGTTGGGGCAACTGGAACGCTATCGTCACGCGCGTTGCCGGTGCTCACTTTGACTTGATTGCGCCCCACTATTACCAGTTCTTTAACGCCTCTAACGACCCGCGCCAGATTTACACTATCGTTGCTGGCTCACCCGTCCACATTGAACGAATGCTGCGGGAAACCTTTGATATCGTGGAGCGCAACAAACCTAAGGACAAACGCATCACTTTGGCTTTTGATGAGTGGAATGTTTGGGAACCAACCCAAACCGTTGAAAACGGGCTTGAGAGTTTCTACTCGCTCCGTGACGGGATTTTCACCGCTGGAGTGTTTCACGCCATGCACCGATGTGGTGATTTCGTGGAACTGGCTTGCTTTGCCCAAACGGTCAATGTCCTCGGCGCGATGCGGACCAATCAAACTCAAGTTGTCAAGTCACCCATCTATTGGGCGTTCTGGATTTATGTCCGCAATACGGGCAAGTGGCGAGTTGCCTGCGATGTTGATAGTCCCGTTGGAACGACGCCTGTCGGCGGCGAGACCCCTGTTGTGGACGCTTCAGCGACATTGAGCGAGGACGGGAAGACACTGTTCATCGGGCTCATCAACCGTCACCCTGAAAGCGATGTTGAAGTGCAGTTGGATTTGGGCAACTTCAAGGCGAAACCGACAGTTCAAATGTGGCAACTCTGGAGCGAGAACTTCACCGACACTAACACCTTTGAGCAACCAGAAAAGGTGAGACCGACCGAGCGGACAATCCCGTTGAACGAAGCCGTGAACCTGAAACTCTCCCGCCACTCGGTTACCGTCTTGAAGTTTGAGCGCTGACAATCCTCGCAACCGTGATCGTAACTTTCAACGACTGAAGGAAGAGGTCTGGGTGCGGGGGATAAGGTGATGACCCAAGTCTTCTTGACAATTGCGCCTGTCGTTCATATCTTTGCCATTCCGCTTTTGCCATTTGCCACGCTTGGCGGATGAACTTTTCTGCCTTCTTTCGGTCTCTTTGGGCTAACGCTTCTCCGATTGCGAGCAACGCTTCAAACCTATCTTCATTTCTGCACTGGCTCATCTTCTGCAGCAGCGAGATTGCCTGATTTATTTGCCCTGCTTTCGCCATCGTTTCAACGATTCGGCGTGTGGTTAAGCACCAGCGCCCTGGCGAGACATTCCCTCTCGCTTGCGAAGTCTGTTCAATCTCTGGCAGCAAAGCCACAGCGTCACCGAAGAAATTGGCATGAGCCATTTGACCTGCAAGGGTTTCCAGTGCGAGCATTCTTTGGTCGGGATTTGAAATCCTGCGAGCCACTTTCAATGCTTCCGAGAACAGGGCTTTTGACGCGCTTTGGTCAACATTAGCCATCTTGGCTGCAATTCCGCTGAGAGTGGTGGCAGCAGTGTATCCGCCCAACCTTCTCAGTGGCTTTACTGCCTTAAAGGCAAATTCGCTGACCTTTTGAGGGACAATCTTCGCTGCGACTTCAACTATGGCGATGAAGTAACCGTTAGCCGTGGTCACATTTTCGCTGGTATCCGCCATCGCCTTCCAAAGCAGTTCTTCGGCTTTCTGCGGGGACGACTTCGCTAAAAGTTGGGCAATAGCGATTAAGGTGTCAATTCGTGTGAGAGGTGGCTTGATAGTCTCAACAATTTGAAGTGCCCTCTCAACTTGACCTCGCTCAACCAACGCTTTAGCGATGGTTGCTAAGGCTCTCCACTTTGTCGGAGGGAGTATCACCATTGGAGCGAGGGCGGGGATGTCCGAAACTTTCGGCTCTATCTCTGGCAAGAGTTGAGCCGTTTTGATTGCTTCGTCCCAAAACTCTGCCTCAATCATCCTTTCAACCACAAACCAAACTGCAAAATCGCGCTCGTAATACTTTTGGGGTTGCCTCAAAGCAATCGTCAGTGCTCGGTTGAAAAGTTCCATCGCCTTCTGTTTGTCCCATCGGCTGACGACGGCAGCGACTTTTGCAATCAGGTTCATTCGCTTGTTGTCTTCAGTGCACTTTTCAGCAATAGCCAAAACTTGGCTGGCTAACCTTTTCGCCTCTTGAGGTGAAAATTTGTGGGCTGCTTTCGCCAGCGCACAAAGCGAATCGCCATGCCAAAAATTGTCGCCAATTTGAACGACAAGGTAGAGAGCCTCCTTGAAGCGCTTTTGCGCTTGCGGCGATGGCAAATTTTCAATGGCTTGGGCAATGGCTCTAACTGCTGATGCTTTTTGCATGTCGCCCGTTGGCTCCATCCGCTTGTGATAGCGGGTCATGTAGTTCGGGATTTGTTTTGTCAATTGCACAGCCAAATCGTGCCGACCCGATTTCGCTGCGATTTCTGCGACTTGCCGATGAATGTCCCAATACTGCTGCTTCGCAAACTCTTTTGTCGGTTTGGGCATCGCTTTCAGGACTTGAATTGCCTCCGAAAAGCAACCTGCCTCAGCCAAGCCGACAGCTAACTGCCTGAAACTCCAAAATTCTTCGCTACCGTAAATCTCTTTGTGTTGCGAGTGGTGTTTCATTGCCTGTTGAAGGGTTTCGTCAACGAGGTTTTTTAAGCCCGACCTTGAGAGCAACGAAGGCTGACCTCGCCCTTCGTTCGTCAGCACAAACATTAGCGCCACGAGGAACAGATTGGTCACGATTTTACTTGTCCGCTCAGTTCCTTTCATCGCTTCCGCCTCCCTTCCGTCCGACCACTTGTTAGACGGAAAGTTCCCGCCAAAAAGTTCCCGCACCGCAATCTTAGGGTAGTGAAACTGGACAGAGCGAACCGTCTCGCTACCTGACCCTCAAAAACTCACCTTGTCCCGCCACTCCGTCATCCTGTTGCGCTTGGACGCTTCGTCTTCCCGTTCCCCTTTGGAACGATAAGGGTGGTTCGCTTTTGTCAAGGTTTTAACGGGTCAACTGTGTTAAACTCTTTCACCGACCTTTGGCGCTGTAGTAGTTGAGTGGCACAGGATTCCCAGCGACGCATCTAAAGCCTATCAAAATCCCCGAGGGAGTGAAAACGGATGACTGATGAACTTTTTCAGCGACTGCAGCGATGGGTTGAGTCTTTTGAGGGCGGCACTTTTGAAGGACCGCCCGAAGTCACCGACGAAGAAAGAGAGCATTTGCGAACCGTCGGGCTAACCCTTTGGCGCTCCCGAAAGCACAGCCAAACCATCATGCTCCACGCTTACGCTGCCCTCTTCGGCATCCCCCCTTTCATCAAGGAAGCCCACCGTCGCCAACCCGGACGCTTCAGCACCGACATCCTTTTTCACGCCGTCCAAAACACTGCCAGCAACCTTTGGCAAGCCTTTTACTTTGACTTTGACGAACATGACCGCCCCATCCCACGCACCATCGTTCCCTTGACAGGTGTCCTGAATGTTCTGCACGGTCCTCAGCCCATCCCCGATGCGCCACCTCGTCCTCGCATCTCTGATTTGGCGATGGCATTCTTTGTGTCCCAAATCATCCGAGCCGTTGAGCACTTGGCGTGCCGACAAGGCATTCAAGACGAGAAACTTTTTGAACACCACTATCGGCATTTGGCTCGGCTCGTTCAGCGCGCAGGTTACCGCTTCCCCAATGACCGCCGACAAGCGGACGCTTTAGCGTTGGAAGTAGATGCTCATTTGGCAGGGGACGACTCTGAATGCTTTGCTTGTTGGCGGAATTTGTTGAGGGTAGCCGAGCGCCTTGACATCCCTTTGTCGGCGGGACAAATCGCCGCTTTCCTTTTGCCTAACGAGCGGCGCTATTTTGAAGCAGTTATGTTGGCAAAGAGTTCTTCAGCCACTCCGCTCCCATAAAGCGCTTTCAAGAAGCCTCAACAGTTGCTCCCAATCTCAACGCCTTCATCGTCTCCCACAAGTCTGAATAGACGGGGAACTGTTGGCACAACTCAATGACCTCGTTTTTGACCCTCTCAATGGTTTCGTCCGTCGGGTCTTTCAGGACTTGGGCGATCCAGCGGGCAATTTGCTTCATCTCGTCCTCTCGCATCCCTCGGGTTGTGCAAGCGGGAGTCCCGATGCGGATGCCCGATGCTTTCATGGGAGGTCGTTCGTCAAAGGGGATGGCATTTTTGTTGACGATGATATGAGCCCGTTGAAGCAGTTTCTCAGCATCCGCTCCCGTCAAATTGGGGTTGAACGGTCGCAAGTCAACGAGCATCAAGTGGTTGTCGGTTCCGCCCGAAACAATCCTGAAACCTTGTCGTTGCAATTCATCGGCAAGGGCTCTTGCGTTGGCGACAGTTTGGAACTGGTCTCTTTTGAACTCTTCCGTCATCGCCTCTTTGAAGCAAACAGCCTTTGCCGCAATGACATGCATGAACGGACCGCCTTGCGTGCCAGGAAAGACTGCCTTGTCAATAGCCTGAGCCCATTCCGATTTGCACAAGATCAAAGCGCCTCTCGGACCTCGCAAGGTTTTGTGAGTCGTGGTCGTTACGAATTCGCAATAGGGAACTGGAGATGGATGAGCACCAGCCGCGACCAAACCAGCGATGTGGGCGATGTCTGCCATCAACAAAGCGCCGACCTCATCAGCAATCTCTCGGAACTTGTCAAACTCAACGGTGCGCGAATAGGCTGAGTAACCGCAGATGATGAGTTTCGGCTTGTGTTCTTTAGCGAGTTGGCGGACTTGGTCAAAGTCAATGGTTTCGGTGTCCCTGCGGACGCCGTATTGGACGACGCGATACAACTTGCCCGATGCAGTCACGGGAGCGCCGTGAGACAAGTGACCACCGTGAGCCAGTGCAGGTCCGAGAATTACATCGCCGGGAGAAAGACAAGCGAAATAGACCGCCATGTTGGCTTGAACGCCTGCATGGGGTTGAACATTTGCGTGTTCTGCTCCAAAAAGTTGCTTCGCCCGCTCAATTGCCAACTTTTCTGCAATGTCAACGAAGTCGCAACCTCCGTAGTATCGCCGACCCGGGTAGCCCTCCGCATACTTGTTCTGCATCGGGTTCGCCAAAGCAGCCAAGACTGCCGGGCTTGTGTAGTTTTCGCTGGCAATCAAGTTCAGGTAAAGGTTCTGCCGTTCAATGTCGGCGAGGATGGCTTCAAAAATTTCCGCGTCAGCCTCAAGCAGCGCTTCAAACAGTCGCGACATTCACTTTCGCCTCCTTCAACTTGCGATCGGGTTTGAAACGCCAGCAAAATCATAGCGCATTTAGAGGACTTTGAGCCAACTTTTGTGGCGTTGCGTTTCGCTCAATTCAGTGCCACAATGAAGGCAACCGAATTGGGAGCAAGTTCATTGCCCCCGTTCGGTAAGTTTTGCCGCTTCGTGCGGCGGAAGGAGAGATTCAGCATGTCAGTTCCGAAGGAAGCCGTTGATGTGGTGTGGGCGTTTTTTGACGCTTTGATGGAGGAAAACGAGGAAGCCCTCACCGCTGTTTTGGAGCCTCAAAGTGACGCAGCGCTCCTCTACGAACTTTTCGGGGAGGCAGCCCTTTATGCCGCATCGGCAGCGTTGCGTGGTCCATGCGTTGTCCGCCTTACCCGCGCCCTCGTTCTGGGCGACAGTGTTTGGCTTGAAGGCGAACAGGTCACTCAGGACACGCGAGAAACTATCGGCTATGTCGTCTTCAAAGTTCGCCAGCACAATGGCGGTTGGAAAATCTCCGAAATCTCACCTTGGCACTTGGAAGCAGTTCACTACCTCAGCGACAGACCTGATCCTCAAAGCGATTTGTCCGTCGGTGTCTTCTTGACATCTTATGGGCTGCAAATTTCGCCAACTGCCAACCTGGATGGCGTGGAGCAAATTTTGATTGGGACAATGCAACAGGAATACTACCCGCTGACTTCCATCGCAAAAGCCGTCAAAATCTGGCGCGATTTCAGGAAAGAGGGCGAACTGGCTGCCCACGACCAATTTGTCTGGGCTGCAGCCGTCCACCGAATCGTAGACAAGATGTCACTCGTGGAAGAGCCTTTGGAGCAGATAGCCTTGCTCTACAATGTCCCGACTTCAAGCGTCGCAGATGCCTACAACCGTATTATCCGAAACTTGAGCATCACTTACTTTGACCATCGCTACTCACCGATACCAGACCCTGGCGAACTTCTCAGGCAAGCGAAGGCGGCAGGAATGGAAATCAGCGAGGAAGAGATTCCGCCAACCGTCAACCAACCGCTGCCGGAGGAAATTGTTTAAGCGCAAAGACGCGTCTAACCGCCTGAACGGGTGACTGCGAATTGAGTTGCGGGTTGCAGGTTGAGCGTCGTGACTCAGTTCTCTCCAAACTTGCAATCCGCAACTCGCAACTTTAACGAGCCCACCTGCTTATAGCGAGCGATAAATGGCATGCAGTTTCGGGGGCAATATTCCCCACCTTGACGAAAAAATTGTTGTGCCTAACAACCGCATCCCGAATTCAGTAACTTCGCACCACCTTCGCGTGCAAGTTCAGTTTGTCCTTTTCAGGAAAGCGTCAAGGACTTCTCGGTTCCGCATGATGAGTTGGGAATCTTCCGAGTTCAAGTCGCACGCAAGCGCACCAATTTTCATCAACTTCACCGGTTTGCCGTCAATGACCACTTCCCGAACATTGTGAAGTCTCAACATCAAACCAGCCCAAAGGTCAGGGATGTAGTCGCGGAGTGGCAAGATGAGGAAAGCGATCAGAGCGACAATCAACAAAGCCACAAGGGCTGAACTTCCTCCCATCAGCAGGATGAGGACGAGCAAAAGTGAAACGCTGACAATCCCCAAACGGGTGAGTTGCTGAGCGAGGGTTGGTGGCGGTTGAGCGAGTTCGGGAAACTCCCGCAACTTTTCCAACCAACGAACTCCCAACCATCCGATCCCCAAAGCGATGGCTGCGATTATCAACCTCAAAGTCAACTCCCAAAGTGCCTTTATGGCTTCTGCTGTTGTGTTCATCCCGAAAAGGTCGGTGGCAACCAAAAGAACGAACAAGAGCAGGAAACCGTAAACGAGAAAGGCAAAAGCGCGGACGAAGGTTTCCGAAATTTGTTCGCGACCCGAAGGCATCAACTTCTCCGACCAATCCTTAACCGTCGGGCTGCGCAAAAAATCAAGCAACGACCGCATGAGCCAATTGCTCAGACCTACTGCGAACCCGAAAACAACAGCGAGTATCCAAACCCGACCCGTTGCAACTCTAATAGCGTTGGCGATGTCTGTGAGTTGGTATCTAACTGCGAGCCACCAGACTGCACCTGCCCACAAAGTCCCAACGCAAAGGTAGCCGATTGCGTCGGACGGCGTTTTACTCGGTCTTGACAAAGATGTTTGAGACCAAGGCGTTTTGAAAACTTCGTCCACGCCTAAACCTTTGCTCACCGCTTTGACGAGCGCCCCGACAATCTTTCCGAGAACCAAAGCAGCGACCAAGACCGAAGCGAGGATTACCACTTCCCTCACCGATGCCGTCAAACCGTCCCACCACTTTTGCATTTCTGTCAACCATGCTTGCCATCCAACCATAAGTCCTCACCTCCCAACCAAAAGGCGCATCTTTTGGTCTCTAAGGGTGCGTTCTAAAACTACCCGTGCCGCTTCCGAACTTTCACCATCCTCCCCCGCCACCTCCGCCGAAGCCGCCGCCTGAGAAACCGCCGCCACCAAACCCACTCCTGCCTCCACCCGCCCCTGACCTGCTTGGCGAATAAGGCAAAGTGCTGTTCATTGACGAAATGCTGTCGCCCAAACTGGAGATGAAAACTCGGCTGTTAAAAGTGCTCGGCGTCCATCGGTCTGAGACATACCAATCTGGCGGTTTTTGAAGCAACCCTTCAAACTTTGCTGCCCACTCGTCTGCGACGCCGAAGACAAGCGCGTAAGGCAAAACTCGGTCAAACAAATTCGGGTCTTCCTGAAGCATCCGTTCCAACCGGTCTTTTTCAACGCGCCGAATGAACTCACGGAAACCGATGATATGCCAAAGTGCTCTTGCTCCCTTGACAGTTTTCCTCGGCATCGCTGGAGCGAAAGCAGCAATGATGGTGCCCGTCAAAATCCCGCTCAAGATGAGCGAAAGACAAGCAGCAGGGCTAACGAAAAGGGAACTTGCACCCCAAATTCCCAAGCCAAGGGTTGCACCGCCAACGGTAACACCAACGGCGAAGTATTTGGTTCGCACTATGCTTGGGTCTTCAGCGAAATAGCCTTTGTTGGTGAGCGAGCGATAAAGGGACGACTTCGCAAGTCCAAGGTAAAAGTGAAAATGCCCCTTCAACTCCGAAAGTTTCACCGGCTTAAGTGGGTTGCTAAGGCTTGTGCGAACTCTGAGCCCATCCCAAACATCCCGCTCGTGCTCTTTCAAGCCGTTGAAATCGTCCCGCAGGAAAATGAACTCGTAGTCGGTTCGCTTGAAGAAAAGAAGGTGCTCGGTCTCAATCTCACGAATTTTCAAGTAGCCCCTGACAGCAAGGTCAACGATGGTCGCAACGATGTCAATGTTGTCCACTCGCTCGTCCAACAGAACACCGACTTCGGCAGGGCTTAGGTTATCGGGCGGCTGATACTGGACTACTATGCTCTCTCGCCAAATTGGGTCGCGCCCGTAGTTCCAATAGCGCCAGAACATGAGCCCGAAAGCGAAAAACGGCAAAACGGCAGCAAGTAAGATTGCCCAATTGTCAGCGAAAAACCAAAGGGTTGATTGCATTGGGGTTGGCGATTGCAAAACTCCTTTCGGCAAACCGATGACAATTGTCAAGCCCTCGCCTTGCTTCAAATGTCCCGTAGCGAAATGCCAACGATTTCCCTCACGCCACATTCGCCCTTTTTGTTCCTTTGAGCCCAAATAGCCCGTGTAAAAAGTAGCCTTCACTTTGCTCGCATCTACGCCTTCGGGAAGGTTGATGACACAGTGAACTCTCGCAATGTCCCACTCCCACTCGTTCCCCGTAGCGTTCCAGTAAAGTTCGTCGTGCTTAGCAAAGAAGTTGATGGCTCTGGCGACAGAGTAGGTTATGCGGTAAACCTTCAAGCCACTGACATACTTGTCTGGGTCGCCAATTCGCCAAAACCAATAGCCACCTTCACGCCACACCTTGACAGGATAAGGGTTGCCTCGTTCGTCGGTCACCGAAAGCAACTTGATGCGGATGTTGTAGGTCGTTGGGATGCCCTTGACCTTGCGTTGGTAGCGGAAAGGGATTTTGCGGTAAATTCCGTGCCGAAGGACTGAGCCGAAGTTGACAGTTATGGTCTCGGTGACGGTCATCGTGGCATTGCGGTGCAGGTTGACCTCAACTTGATAGTCGGCGATGTAGGGCACAGCAAATTGAGCCGAAGCGGTCGTCACAAAAAGGGAAACGACTGTCAGAACCCACCAATGCCTAAGCATGTTTGTTCACCTGCTCAAAATTTGAAGGCACTTTTGGGCGAAAGTTAATGCTTTTGCATTTCGCTGTCTTCCTTCGGCGCTGTTGCAGGTCTCAGCAAAGTGTCTGTTGGGATGGCATTAGGGTCGGGAATGGCTGGCAAATTTTCGGTTCTGATACTGGTCAAGTCTGCGGGACTTGGAAGGGTTGCAATCAACCGAAGCCATGGAACCACTTCCCTGCAAACTTGACGGAGCATGCGTGGTGTTCGGGATGATTTGGCAAGTCGCTCCAAAACAGGCAACGCCTCAACGGCATTCAACTTGCCCAACGCCCATGCTGCTTGAGAAGCCGAAAATACATTGGCGTTGTTCAAAGCGTTTATCAGTCCGCGAACGATTGCGTGGCGATACTGCGGCAACCAACGCTTCAGTCGCTCTAAGGCTTCCTCATCCCTTTCCCGCTCCAAAACACTTTTGAAGTCATCAACCAACTCACCCTCACCTAACTTCCGAAGCGTCTCAGCGGCAATATGGTTGACCAAAGTCTCCCGTTCTTTGCTGCTACCACAGAGCACATGACACGCTTTTTCGTCCGCCAAAAGCGGAATCAGGTTGGGGATGGCTTCTTTGATGCCCAATTCTCCGAAAAACCAAGCAGCCGTCGCCCTTATGCTGGCATTGCTGCTTTTCAATGCCTTTGCAACTTCATCAATGGCTTCACGGGCTTTCAATCGCCCAAGCCCTTCAATGGCATACTGGTGAGCCCAAGCACCATTCCAATCGCCATACGGGGCACTGTCTTCAGGTGCTTGAAGGGCTTGAAGGAATAGCGGAATTGATTTTTCGCCCATCTTAAGCAGTTGCATCAACGCTTCTCTTCGCCTTAGTCCATCGTGGCTTCCAAGTTGGCGAACAAGAGGGTGCAAAGAGTGAAGCCTATAAGCCCAAAAGGCTACGACCAAGGGAATCGCAATTGTGAGAACGAGAAAAACTGCACAGGCAAACAACGAGAAAAGTAAGCCCCCTACAAGAAGACACGACCAGAAAAGTAAGTTCCACACAAAGGCAATTAAGGTTGACACTCTATTTGCGCCCCACCATCGTTTCAGTTTTTGCCTTACCCTCTCCAAGATTTGCCTCAATTTGGAGTGCAACTTGGTTCGCTCAATCTTGCCCATTCCCGTCAAACACCTGTCCGTTGCATGTTGAGTTGCGTCCAGTTACATTTTGCGATTGTCGGGTAAATAAAGCCAGACAAAAGCCCGTTGGAAAGGGCTGGCACGAATTTGCTCCAGTCCAAACTGTGCCAAACTTTGGAAAGTGCGTTTTAAGGCTTCTCAGTGTAGGAAGTCAGTTTTCGGGCTTTTCAACACGCGCTCAATAAGGAGTGGGCGAAGATGGTTTGGCTGAGTTGGGTTTTCGCTGCTTTCGACCTTGAACTGCAAGGGGTCATCATGACTGTGCGAGGTCCAATCGCGCCATCAGAGTTTGGCATGGCTTTGGTGCACGAGCATGTCATGTGTGACTTTATCGGTGCGGATAAAACTGGTCGGCACAGATATGACCCAAAGGAAGTCATTGCAACGATGCTGCCCTATTTGCGTTCCGTGAAAGAGCGCGGGTTTTCTGGTTTCGTTGACGCAACTCCTGCATATATCGGTCGCGACCCGTTAGTGCTGAAGCGACTTTCCGAATTGACTGGCTTGCACATTTTGACCAACACAGGCTACTACGGTGCTGCTGGCGACAAATTTCTGCCACCTCACGCCTTTACCGAAACTGCCGACCAACTCGCCGAGAGGTGGGTCGCTGAATGGCGCAATGGGATTGAAGGAACTGGAGTTAAGCCCGGCTTCATCAAAATCGGCGTTGACCCGGGACCACTCAGCGAACTTGACCGAAAGTTAGTCGCGGCAGCAGCGAAAACTCACTTGCAAACAGGGTTGACAATCGCTTGCCACACAGGTGAAGCAAAAGCAGCCCTTAATGTCTTGGAAGTGGTCAAAAGCGAAGGAGTTGACCCATCGGCGCTCATCATCGTCCACGCAGATAGCATCCCAGACCAGAGCGTCCACGAGAAGTTAGCCAAAGAAGGTGCTTGGGTTGAATACGATGCCGTTGGCGCAAAACCTGTCAGCGAACATGTGAGGCTCGTTTTGGAGATGGTGCGAAAGGGATTTGCCGACAAGTTGCTGCTTTCCCACGATGCAGGTTGGTATTGGGTCGGTGAGCCTAACGGCGGGAAAGAGAAAATCCGACCCTACACGGCTTTGTCTGACGAGTTAATCCCTGCACTCAAAAATGCGGGGCTGAGTGAAGCGACTTTGAAAAAGTTGCTCGTTGAAAACCCAAAAGAAGCGTTTACTGTCCGCATCAGGAAAAGGTGAAGCGACATGGGAGCAGCGATGCGAAAAGTTGAGGGCTGGGGCTGGGTAGGTGTCGGCACAACTGAAAAAGGTGTCGCTCGCATCGTGTTGCCGAAAAGTTCCAAAGAAGCAGTAGAAAAAGCACTGCAAAATTTTCGCAACGAGGTCAACCAAAACCTCGCCGAAATTTGTCTGCAAGCGATTTCTCGTTACTTGAACGGTGAACCTACCGCTCTTGAGCAAATTCCCATTGATTGGGACTTCGTTCCACCAATTCACCGAAGCATACTTTTGACCCTTCGCCAAACCGTTCCTTTGGGGCAAACAATCACTTACGGCGAACTCGCCAGACGCTGCGGGATGCCGAAAGCAGCGAGATTGGTCGGGCAAGCAATGGCTAAAAACCCTGTCCCAATCCTCGTGCCTTGCCACAGGGTCATCCGTTCCGATGGCTCTTTAGGTGGCTTCAGCGGCGGGACAACCTTGAAGAAGAAACTGTTGGGGTTGGAACAACGAATTTCGTCCACTGAAGTTGGCGTCAGCAAGACAAAGCCTTCTAAAGCGCGATGACAACGCTCAACCTTGAACCGCAACCTAAGAACCGCAACCCAATCAGCAAGATTTAGCCTGCTTTGGTTTCGCAGCCTCTCACCTCAGGTGGGCGGTTGAAGCCGTTTACCGCCTGCTACTATCTACTCACCATTCGCTGCCCCCCAATTTACCGATGGGTTTTTTGCCGGGGCGTTAAGGCGGAGGTTAACTCTTACCAGCGGCTATGGTTCACCCAAAAGTCGTAACCCGTAAGTTTTAAGCCGTTCCTAAACAAAGTTTAAGTCGGCTGCTATCCCTGATTTTAGCCTGATGACCTATAGCCCTTCCCTCTCTTTCCTCGCCAAACTTTTTGACACGATGCTTTGGGGGATTGGGCGAAAATCATGGACAAAATGGGACGAGGGGCTGCAAAATTTCTCAACCCGAAAACCCCAAGGGCAGCGCATTTGCTTTAAATTCCACACATTGTTGACACAAAATTTTAGTTGTTTAGATTTCGGTGCGATTGGGTTGGGTTAAACCAAAGGGTGAAAGCCGGGTTAATACCCCAGACGAGGTGATTCTAATGCAGTGGCATGATGAAACGGTGGGAATTATCGGGCTCGGATATGTTGGGTTGCCTTTGGCTATCGCTTTTGCTGAAAGCGGTGCAACAGTGGTTGGCGTTGATGTTTCGCAAGAAAGGGTTCAAAGCCTCAAGCAAGGTTGTTCCTACTTGACCGATGTCTCCGACGAAGAAATTGCGTCCGTTCTCGGGAGATTTCACCCGACGACCGATTACTCAGCCTTAAGGGAGTGCGATGCGGTCATTATCTGTGTCCCGACCCCTCTTGCCAAAACTGGCGAACCTGACATTTCCTATATCCTCTCAGCCGCCGAAGATTTCCGCCCCTACCTCCGTCGCGGGATGTTGGTCGTTTTGGAAAGCACGACCTATCCCGGAACGACCGAAGAACTGCTCAAACCCATGCTTGAGGAAACGGGTCTGAAAGCGGGCGTTGATTTCAACTTAGCCTTCTCCCCCGAACGAATTGACCCATCAAACAAGCAATGGACGCTGAAGAACACCCCAAAAATCGTCGGTGGTTTGACTCCAGAATGCACAATGAGGGCGAAGGCGTTGTATGAGCGGGTAGTTGATGATGTCTATCCGGTCTCATCGCCCAAAGTAGCCGAGATGACCAAGTTGCTGGAAAACACTTTCAGGGCTGTCAACATCGCCCTCGTGAACGAGTTTGCAATTCTCTGTCGCAGGATGGGCATCAGCGTTTGGGAAGTCATTGACGCTGCTTCCACCAAACCTTTCGGCTTCATGAGGTTTGAGCCTGGTCCTGGCATTGGCGGTCACTGTATCCCCATTGACCCTCTCTATCTCGCTTGGAAGGCTCGCGAGTTCAACCACGAAGCGAGGTTCATCAGAATCGCCGATGCCATCAACAGACAAATGCCCGAATATGTCGTCAGCCTAATCTCCGATGCCCTCAACGATCACGGCAAACCGCTTCGCGGCTCAAGGATTTTGCTTTTAGGCATCGCTTACAAGCCAGAAGTCAACGATTACAGGGAATCGCCAGGACTTGCTTTGGTTGAGTTGCTGCAAAGGAAAGGAAGTCATGTTTGCTACCACGACCCATATGTGCTGGAAGTGCACCATAATGGTTGGGTGATGAAGTCAGTTGAGTTAACCGAGGACGAACTTGCCAAAAGCGATTGCGTTGTGATTGTCACGGCGCACAAGTGCTATGACTGGGGATGGGTTGTAGCCCATTCACCTTTGGTCGTTGACACGAGGGGCGTCACGCGGAAGATGAACGCCCACAATGTCGTGCGGCTTTAAGGAGGCGAAAGGAACATGAGGTCAAAATGGTTTGCAGTGTTGACTTTAGTCGCATTGGTTGCATCCGCAATTTCCGCCCAAACTTCGGTCCCCCAAACTGAACCTTACAGGCTCAACCCGGGCGACCAAATCCAAATCCTCGTTGAAGACGAACCTGACCTTTCAGGTGAGGTGACAGTCGGACCCGATGGTTTCATCCGACTTAGGTTGATCGGTTCAATTCAAGCGGCAGGTCTTACTGTTGACGAGTTGGCTGCTCAAATTGAAAAGGCTCTCCGCCAATACCTTCGGGAGCCGAAAGTCATTGTCAACCTGAAGCAATTTACCCCACTGGCGCGAAGGGTTTATGTCATGGGCGCGGTCAAAGCACCCGGCGCTTATCCATTGCCTTTGGCTGGACCGACAACAGTCTTTGATGCCATCATGCTTGCGGGAGGTTTTTCCGACAACGCTGACTGGGAACGGGTGCGTGTTTTCAGAAGGGACGGGCAAATGCTCACCGTCAACCTCAAGAACCTTCAAGTAGGCGAGTTGACCGGCGGCGGGATTGTCCAGCCCGGCGATGTCATCTGGGTTCCACCGGCATATATCACCGTCAACATTGTCGGAGCCGTCCAAAAGAGCGGTCTTTTCCCCGTCCCAACGAAAGCGACTTTGCTTGACGCCATCGCCCTCGCGGGGGGCGTTTCTGACCCATCTGCCGATGTCCGCATCTTTCGTGGTGGCATTGAAATGCTGAGCATCCCTTGGAGTAAACTCATCGCCGGCGAAATCCCCTCCCTCACATTGCAAGAGAACGACACCATCCTCGTTTCTGTCAAGGATGTTTCGGGCGTCGTCGTCACTGGAATGGTTCAGCGCCCCGGCATGTTCAACCTCGTCGGCAAAGTCACCTTGCTCGGCGTCTTGGCGATGGCAGGAGCACCCTTGAGCGAGCAACGCCCGATGAGGGTTCGCGTTCTCAGGCAAGGTCAGGAGTTCCTCTCCGTCCGAATTGATGCGGGGGTGAACGCTTCAGCAGTCAAAGAACTCGCAATGGAATTGCAGTCGGGCGATATAGTCGCCGTTGAACCCTTGACAGTCCGAGTCACCCTCCTCGGAGCCGTTCAGAAACCAGGCACCTACGATGTTCCCATCGGCTCACGCGTCATGGACCTTCTAAGCCAAGCAGGTGGGTTGCTACCAACTGCCAACATGTCCAATGTCTCTTTGAACCGCAAAGGCGAAGTCATGAGCCTAAATCTCGGAAAGTTGTGGGAAGGCGAGATGGAGCAAAACCCTGAACTTCAGGATGGCGATTTGGTGCTCGTCCCAGCATCACAGCGAATTTGGGTCACAGGGGCAGTCCAAAGACCAGGCAGTTTTGATTACCAGCCCAACATGACCGTCCTTGACGCTATCAGCATCGCAGGCGGTCCGAGAAGCCTTGAGGAAGCAGACCTAAGCGCTGTCAAGATTGTCAGCGGCGATACTGCGAGGACAGTTAACCTTGAAGCAGCGTTCCGAACGGGAGCACTCTCGGTTGAACCCATTCGCCCCGGCGACATCATCATCGTGCCAGAGAGGGCGAAAGCCTACATCTTCGGCGCCGTAGCACGACCCGGCGCTATCGGCGTCAGGACAGGCGACACAGTCTTGACCCTCATTAGCAACGCTGGCGGTCCGTTGCCAGACGCTAAACTTGACGAAGTCGTTTTGGTTCGGATCGTCAAAGACAAACCTGTGGTCACGAAACTGAACCTAACGCAAGCAATTCAAAAGGGAGACCTTTCCCAATCACCTCCAGTTCAACCCGGTGATGTCCTGTATGTGAGCCGAAAGCAACGAGGCAGCGGCTGGGAAGACCTCGCACGGATTATCGGTCTGGCAAACAGCATCGCCTTCCTGACCTACTACTTGGGTCGGTAATGGGTTGAGCGTTCAGGGTTGCGAGTTGAGCGTCTGGAATGCCAAATTACGCTTTACGCATTACGCCTCACGAATAAACTCACCTCTGCCGCTGAACCCCAATGAGCCAAAGACGCAGCAAAGTTTGACTTGAGTTGGGGTTACATCGTTTCGGTTAACACCGCATGGAAAGCGCTCTAAAATGATGAAACAAACAGGGGTTGGACGGCGATGAGGAGAAGGTTTCGGTCAGAGAGCAAATTTGACGGCGAGGAAAGGCAGAAGGTTCAAAATGAGCGCTCTAACAGCACTCGGAGGCTAAATTGGTGGTTGGCAAGCAAAACAAAAGGGGGCGATTCTATGCGGCTTCGGACTAAAAGTTCCCCTCAAACCAGACGAATCCCTTCAGACTTGCACTCCGATCAAATTTCGGTTTTGCTTTGCGATGACCACCCACTTTTCCTGCTCGGCTTGAAAACCTTTTTGGAACGCCAAAACGGCATCAGGATCGTGGGTGAGGCAACTGACGCTGACACCCTCCTTCGCCTCGCTACAAGATTGCAGCCCCAAATCGTCATCATGGACATGTCAACGGCAAAGAAGAACGAGTTTTCAATCCTTCACCAACTGGCTGAATTTTGCCCTGAAACGAAGGTCATCATCATTACGGGCTACTGTGACCCTGTGGACTTGCTCAGGTCAATAAGGGCAGGGGCTCAAGGTTACTTGTTCAAATCCAGCGACCCAATCCTCATCCTCAAAGCCATTGAAACCGTTCGCGACGGCAAACCATGGATTCAGCGGGAAATCACCCCTCACTTGTTTGATGTCATCACCGATTTGTCAAAAGCAGCCTCTATCCCGCCAATCCAGACATTGTCTTTGAGGGAGCGAGAAATTTTGCGCCTCGTCGCCGAAGGTCTGAGCAACAAAGAAATCGCCAACCAACTCCACTTGAGCGTCCAAACCGTTAAAGTCTACCTCACACGCATCTTCCACAAACTCGGTGTCCGCAACAGAGTTGAAGCAGCCCAATATGCCATCGTCCACATGAACGAGTGGGTAGATTGAAGTGGGGACTTATGGTTAGGGATGTGCCCCGTTTCCTGTCCAGAATTTGCGCTATGCTAATGTCGGTGACCGTGCTATGGGAAAGACTGTGAAAACCAAAACAAAGCAGCGCCCAAATGAGGGGACTTTGACTTACGAGGTCGCCGAACTCTTCCCACGACAGGGCGAATGGACGGAAGCAGACTACTTATCGCTTCCTGAGACTAATCGGCTGGTGGAACTTTCAGATGGGAGACTGGTGGTGCTTCCAATGCCGACAACCAGACATCAAAGAGTTGTTGGTAGGTTGTTCCGCATCATGAGCGATTATGTGGAGCGTCACGGACTTGGGGAAGTAGCAATCGCTCCCCTTCGCGTTCGTCTTTGGCCAGGCAAGTTTCGTGAACCTGACATCATATTCATGAGCGTTGAACATTCCGACAGGATTGGCGAAGATTACTGGGGCGTGCCCGATTTGGTCGTTGAAGTCATTTCACCCCGAACCGAGAGATCCAGCGGCACTGAACACATTGACCGAGGCGAAAAGTTTGAAGACTACCGAAAGGCTGGCGTCAGCGAATACTGGCTCGTTGACCCTGAAGACGAAACCATTGAAGTCTATGTCTTGCGACACGGCGCATATCACTTGCTCGGAAAATGGAAGAAGGGCGAAATCGCCCATTCCGAAATCCTAAAAGGCTTCTCAGTCCCCGTTGACGCCGTGTTCAGCAAACAGTAAACCTACGCATTACGAATTACGCATCACGCATTACGCATCACGCACCGGAGGCAACCCAGAATGACATCAGTGGAACAACGAAAAACTGGCGGCGGTTTAGCGAGGCGAATTGCCCGCAACATGCTTTCCCGCTCCGCCCGCCACTTCGTCAGCGCCCTTGTCGGTTTCATCCTCATCCCGATGTTCACCAAGTATCTGGGCGCTGCCCAATATGGTGTCTGGGTGCTTGCACAAAGTGTCGTGAGTTATTTAAGCCTTTTGGAGTTTGGACTGACCACTACCCTAACCCGTCACCTTGCTGCTGCAAAAGCGACAGGCGATTACAACCAAGCCAATCGCATTTTAGGTCAACTGGCGACAATGATGTGGGGCGTCGGGTTTTTAATTGCGCTTGGTGCGATAATTGGTTCGTTGCTTTTGCCTCACATCTTCAAACTTGAACCTGACCAAGCCAAACTATTTCAATGGGCATTTTTGCTCATCGGCATCCAAGCAGCCTTGGGCGTCATAACGAACATTTGGGAAGGGGCAATGGGGGCTGCCGAAGACTACCATGTCCTCAATGGGCTTTACATTTTTGCTGCCCTTGCTCGGCTGGCATATTCGGTCGTCCTGTTAAAACTTGGCTATGGCTTGTTGGCATTGCTCAGCGCCCAATTTGTCGTCATAGGCATCGTTTGGCTTCTTGACCACCTTTACATGAAATGGCGCTACCCCCAACTAAGTTTCCGCCCCAAATGGTTCGGCTGGAAAGAAGCAAAACCCTTAGCAAAATTCAGCAGTGCTGTGTTCTTGAGTCATATTGCAGGCTTGTTAGCAAACGATACCGACAAAGTAATTGCTGGCATTTTTCTCGGACCAACTGCCGTCGCTATTTATCAAGTTGGCTACAAATTATATGACTTGGCACGAACACTTTTCGCTGCCCCTGCAGGAGTGCTAATGCCGACGGCTTCAAGGTTAGCAGCACAAGGTGACCATGAAAAGTTACGCCAATTGCTCTGCCAAGTTAGTTCGGTAATGATTGGAATCCTTGCCTCTATCTATTTTCCGCTCATTTTTTACGGAAAGGACTTCATCCGCTTATGGGTTGGACATGAGTTTGAGCAATCTGCCTTAGTGTTGATGTGGCTAAGCATAGCGATGTTAGCATGGGCACATGACTGGGTGCAAGGAACAATCCTATGGGGCACAGGGAGATATCAGACCCCTCTCAAGGTCTACTTCTTATATGCTACCGTTAATGCCAGTCTAAGCATACTTCTTTGCCTCAAACTGGGCGTCGTCGGCATTGCTATGGCAACCACAGTGACGGCAACGCTTTCACAGATAGTTCTGACAAGTTACACTGTGAAGCAGTTTGGGCTTAACTTAAAGGATTACATTGGACGCGCTTGGATAGGAGCCTTTATAGGTGGCGTAATTGGATGGCTTATGGGTGACTTAGCAAAGGTCATGTTTCCACAACTCAGTTTCTGGCGCTTGCTTCTTCAAGGGCTTGCTTTTGAGATCGGATTTTGGTTTTCAATGACCCTGATAGGCCTAACACCACAGACCAGAGAACAACTACGCAGAACATTTCGCCTTGGAGCGTTATTTGGATGAGACGGAAGCGTTGTTGGAGAGCATAGTGCGTAAAGCGTAATGTGTAATTCGTAACGCGTGAAAATGTGGTGAGTGATTTAAGGCTGGGATTAAAAGGTGCAAGGTAGAAAGTTTCGGGTCACCGAGAAAGACATTCATCCCCACCTACGGGCTCGCATGGAACAGCGCGGAGTTACCTTAGAGGAAATTGAACGCACCCTCAACGAAGGATGGGATGCAACTGATGCAAAGCCGGGCACTTTTGGAAAGGTTATGGTGTTTCCTTATTGTGCTGAGTGGATGGGACAGTTCTATGAAGAAAAGGAAGTCACCGTTTACTACAAACAGACCCAGTGTGGCATTATTTTGTTGACAGTGAAAGTTCGCTATGGGAAAGGCTTTCCACGAAGGTGGTGAAAGAAAATGCGGATAGAATATGACCCTGATAGGGACTTGCT